>Ga0210057_1007988_pt1 | contig 12645 bp, 20 predicted proteins | sample CryGeyCG2114_010_2_FD_183968 | JGI IMG/M metagenome (GOLD analysis project Ga0210057, IMG submission 183968) | Groundwater microbial communities from aquifer - Crystal Geyser CG10_big_fil_rev_8/21/14_0.10 (SPAdes) (version 2) | ecosystem: Environmental > Aquatic > Deep subsurface > Groundwater ... | reverse complement strand
CCAGGAATTCCTCTAATATTGCACACCTCGGGACTCTTATTTTTTCAAAATTTCCTTCGCGACGGTCAAGAATTCTTCGGCTCCTTTGATCGCTCGCTCGGCGCCAGCCCTGGAATACTGGCTTTCGTAATCGGCTGCTTCCCTCAAGCCAATGGCATCGTTAAAATAGCCAAGATACTCTGGACCAAGAGTCTTTTCGTCAACAAAAAGTTTTTCGATTGCTATCTTTAAACAATAGTGACTTTTTTCGCGATATCCACGAGAATAAAACAGGGCTCGGGCGCCGTGGAATAAAGAATAATAACCCGTCACCGTCGCGTATTTAAATCTCTTCCTCTTAAAAAGCTCCCAGGCGTCTTTCAGATCTTCGGCCGCCTCTTTAATTTCAATCTGAACTTCTACCTGTATGCCGGACGCCGGAATAATCTTTTTGCTTTTAAGACACTTTTCAAATTCATCCATACCGCCGCTCCCACAAAACCCGCCCCTTATTGATCTCGCCATAAAGATAGGCATTTTCTTTGGGCAAGCTGACCCATTCAGGATATGTCTTGGTAATCACCCTGATGACTCTTTTCGCTTTCTGTCGCCGAATAGCCTCTTCAATAAATTCTTTCCTATTTGCGAGCACCAAAAGATCAATATCACTGTCGGCGGTGTCCTCTCCTTTAGCGCAGCTGCCAAAAAGAATAATTTTAACGGAGTCTTCTTTTATTTGATCAATTAATTCGGCAATCTCGCCCAGGGTTCTGCTTATTTTTGCTTCTCTAACCAATGGGTTCTCTAAGTCAACAAAATAGTAACTCAAATTGCCGGTTTTTTCTTTAACCACAAATTTCCTTCGAACCTCAATCTCTAATATGCGTTGAACGGTTGAATCTGAAACTGAAGTGGCGGCGGCAATCTGTGTCAGATAAAACCGCTTATCCGGATTTTCTAAAAGATAGTTGATGACAGCTTCTTTGGCCGCTCTATTTCTTTTCATCGTAGTGGAATTACTTCCAATAATAGTGGAAGTATTCCCGTTTGTCAAGCCGCGGGGCGTTACCTAAAATACTCTCCCAAAACTTCCAGAACAAAATTATCAATTTTTGAATATTTATTCAAGTCTTTCAAATATTTCGACCATGGTTTCCAAAATAATTTGGCAAATTCTAAAACGCCATTTTCTTTAAAAGTTGATTCCCAATCTTCCCATTTTAACGGTCTTAAACCAGCCTTCTCTTCACAGGCTGCTTGTAATAAAAATGCTATTGTTTGCTCAATCGCGTAGCGAAAATCATAATCATATTTAAGAAAGTAAGAATCCTGGGATCGATAATTTTGGTTTTTAACCAGAATTTCTCTGATTTTTGGATTTTCATCCCAGGCCGGAGGTTCCCATAAAGCTATATGGGCCATTTCATGGCAAACACACAGCCAAACGTATTTTGATCCCTGGTCAAAATCAACTCCCGCCCCTTTCCCGTCCAGCCAAGAAGCGCTTTTTCCCAATTTCTGGTCGACAATTTTAAACTCTGTCGGATTTATTTTTCGCCCTGTAAATTTTTCCAGAAGAAGTTTAGGATCAAAGTTAGTCAATAAATTATTTAATGATCTCTTCAAGTAAGTCTGGTTGGCCTTCTAATTGTCCTGAAGGTGTCAAAAAGGCAATTAGAGCGAAGCGGTGGCCATGGCCTACTCCTTCTAAAGCTTTTTTGGCGCGGTCCGAAAGAATCTCCAAGTCGTTGAGGTTATCTTCCGGAAAACTTTGTCCCCTTGCCATGGTTTCCCTAACCCTGGCGGGTAAGCCGACTATTAATTGTGCCCTCTTAATTAATTTTTGCCGCTGCATTTTGTGTCTCTTCTTTCAAACAGCGCCTCGTCGGCTTCTGCATCAAGTTGATTAGATCTTAAAACCACGTCCTTTAATATCAATTCTGGCGTGTCGAGTCCTGGTTCTTCTGGATCCTGCTCTGCCATAAGATATTGTAACACCCTAGAGGTGTGCTAGCTTAACAAAAACATTGATTCCTAATAGGCCCGATGTTATACTTTTGCTGATGAGTAAATCAAAGATTTTGCCAACAAAACTAGCTAACGCCAGGCTTATCCCCTGGAAAAAAATGACCCCTCTTTCGACTCTTAAACTGGAAAGGGGCTCAAAGGCCGGGGTGGTTTTAGACAAGGATGGAGTCCCCAGACTTTTTATTTTTGATACTTTTGCTCTCCTAGATGTCCTTTCTGCCATTGACGAAGCCATTGTCGATAAACTCCCGCACAAGGATTACTATTCCAGAAAATCCAATCCGGCCGGCTGGCTAATTGACGAGTTAGAGACAAAGCTTCCTCTCAATCCCGAATACATCGATTCGCTGAAGGCGGCTATTGGCGAAGCGGAAAAAAGGGGCTGGGTTCCCTTTGAAAAAATTCAAGCGGAGCTTTCTTTGTAATTATGTACCAGATTAAATTTACCCCTCGCGGCGAACGGGCCTTTCGTAAGCTTCCTCAATTTATTCAAAAACTCATCAAAAATAAACTCTTTTTTTATGCTTCACAAGAAGACCCATTAAAATTCGCCAAGCCTCTAATTAATCTTCCGCCATCTACCCATAGATTCAGAATTGGAAAGTATCGTGCCTCATTTTTTGTTAAAGAAAAGACTATTTTCATCGAAGAAATTTCTATTAGGGGAAAAGCCTATCGGCGGTGGTAAAAAAATTTATCTAAAATATTCTCCTAAAACCTCCGGCGCTTTGTCGGCTAGATCGTCAGCGTTGTAGGCAAAGCCAACTTTACCATACAATTCGTCGGCCGCTTTTTTGACAAGATAAGAAGCGGCGCAGGCGGCCAGAAACGGCGGGTTTTTGGCAGCTAAGGCCACGGTTAGTCCGGCCAGCACATCTCCTGTTCCGCCTTTCGTCAATCCGGCATTGCCGCCCTTGACCGAAACACACTCCGTCGGCGAATAAACCAAAGTTTCGACGCCTTTAGCCACGATAAGACAGCGATACTTTTTCGCCATCGTTTCCGGCGATTGTTCACCAAAAAGCATTCGATATTCTTTTTTATTAGGAGTAATAATGGCACTTTTCGGAATAAACTCGGGGTCCATCACCTGTAAACTCCCTCCGTCAATCACCCATTGTTTTTGCGGAAATTTAGTCAACAAAGTTTCGGTAACTTTTTTAGTCAGCTGGCAAGCTTTGTCGCATTCATCTTTGCTCTCCCTGTGATATCTCATTAATCCTGGCCCAATCAACACCGCCTCGGATTTAGCCAGATAGTTGTCAATTTCTTTCCAGGGGACCAAAATAAAAGCAGATAGCCGGCTCTTCAGTTCGGTCGCCACTTTTGCCATGCCTAGTTCTGGCGAAGCAAAAAAGACCATATCCACAATTCGCGAAGCGGTTTTCAAGGCCAAAAGCGGCGCGCCATGAAATAAACTCGACCCGCCGATAATGGTCACCTGGCCATTATCTTCCTTGGAAGAATTCTGGCCGGGCCGAAAAAGCTGTCTTAAACTTGACGGATTAAACTCCTGCATTTATACTATTGTATATGGAAACCCCACTGCCCTCAACTCCTCCACTTTCCTGTTGTTCTTTTAAATTCAAATTGGTTTGCCTTTCTACTGGTCTAGTCGCTTTGCTTCTAGTCGCCATCGCCGCTTTTTTTCTCGGGCCGCACCTCAATTAAATCTTCCCCCGTTCCCCAGGCCCTCCCCACTCCTACAATTACCACTTTACCCACGTCAATCCCAGCTCTCGATGAAACCGCTAATTGGAAAACACACACAGATTCTGTTTATGGATTTCAAATAAAAATTCCCACTATGTGGTTTTTACGTCCGACTTTCGGATCAAGGGACGGAAAAATTTCCCCAGGAGATACTTTTCAAGCTTCCAATTACGATAGTGATGACAAAAATAATTATGACGCCAAATTAAATCTGTTAGATACAATTAAAGATCCGTTAAGAATTGACGTTTCAATAGGCTCGGATAACAAAAAAACGCTGAAGGAAATAAAACAGGAAATGATATCGCGAATAGGCGTGGTTTCGTATGGCCCAACGACAATTAGGGAGGTTTCTGATTTTATTCTGAACTCAGAACAAGCGATAGAAGTCTCATATAATAACCCAGGGGTATATTCGATCGTGCTTTTGAATGATAAAAACTATGAATTTGATATCGCTCTTTATAGCAGAGATATTACGGAGTCAAGCAAACGGCTTTTTACCCAAATCCTCTCCACCTTTAAATTCCTCGATTAGAACTACCGATAATGGTCGTTGATATCGATAACCTTGATGGCGTTTTTCTCTGGAATGTAAAAGAAAATCGCCCGAAATTGCTGGTCGATCCGGAAGCTATAAAAACCAAGATTTTTAGGCTCTAATCTCTCCACATGAAGACCGGGGTGGCGGAAGTTTTGCGAAAGAAGCGCTGCCTGCTTTTTATACTTGTTGGTTAGTCTTCTTTTGGTCAAGTATTTAACCAATCTTGCCGACAGAGGCAGTATCTTCATTTTAATCAGAAAAATAATCAGACTCGCTTAAGCCTCGGCCTAGGCTTTTAAGAAAAGCCGAGGGATACTTACCGGTTGCCCTCATTGAAGCCATAATTTTTTTCCGGCTTCTGATGGCCGGCGGCTCCAAGACCAATTCATCAGCGGCGGTAATCATCTCCGGCCTACGAAAGACAAGCCTTAAAATTGCCCTGAAGAATTCGCTTCGATTGGCAAATTGATAACTTTTAGTTAGGTTATTAACCAGCTTGACCTGGTCATTGGTAAGAGAAATATTAATTGTATCCATATGCCACCATATTAGCAAACTTTGCCAAGGTTTGTCAAGCGGCAATTTCTAAATTAATCACTTCTAATTTTTTCCGAAATTCCGGGTCCGATTAAGAGTTTATTGCCCCCAGGAATTCCTCTATAAAATCATCCGCAGATTTTCCTTCGCAGTCTTTTACCCCCGCCATAGCAACCTTAATTGTCTCTACTATATTTCCCCTACATTTATAGGCATCGGTATCTTTTCTGTCCCCAATATGATCCAAAACCGCCCATCCCCGGCTTTCTGAATAAACTGCGTCAGCCGACCCACCTAAAAGTCGAATAAACTGGACAAATTTTTCCGGCCCCAGTTTTTCATAAATGAAACAATAAAAAGCCGGACAAAGACCGTACGTTTCGGCGGCCGGCACCGAACGGGTACAATTCTCGGAGAAAAGTTCTTCCAGCTGGCCCTTGGTTATTTTTCTGCCATAATCCCAACCACTGCGCAGCTCCGATTTTGCCAAGGAAAAGCCAAAACCCATGCTCGCCGCTTGAGTAAAAGCCTCTAATTGGTTAGGGGTGCCCGCTCGACCCCCAATTACTGCATGGGCCGCTTCATGTACCCCGATTTCTGTTTCTAACTTGGTATCAATAGCGCTGCCACGGCTGCGGTTAATAACTATTGCAACATTATTGTCGGGCTCAAAATAGCCAGAAAATTCAATAAGATAGCGCAAATTGGACTCCATAATATCCGTTCTTTCGGGATTGATAACGTCGGGTAACGAAACAGAAACAATTAACAAATCTTTTTGGGGAGAAAAACCCAGCCGGTTATCAAAAAGGAGAAAGGCGCTGGCTATGGCCGCGTCTGTCTGCCAAGAAGCTTGCTGATCTTCCCTGCTAACGTTGCCAATAATTATGCGCCTGTAATTTAAATCTTTACCGACTATTTTAACCGCGTGTTCTATAACAGGAACGGGTCGAGGTCTAATCTTATCAAATGTTCGAGAAATTATTCCTGAATCTTTTGGAACCATCCCGGCCCTGGTAACACCGTCAAGCCAGCCCAAAACTCGGCTCCAGGCATCTTCTCTTAGTGACATACCCGCCTCTGCCTGAATTTGAGACATCGATTTGGCAATTTGAGGATTTAAATCTGATCCCGGCGGCAATCCTGAATTAATAATCATTTCGCCTTTTATTACCTCGGTTAAAGATCCAGCCTGAGAACGCTCGATAGAACAAAGCAGGGCATCGGCGAAGCGCCGTGCATCCGGATTGCCATAAATCTTGGTCCCGAAATTAGCAAACCGCTGCCTCCAGGTTAGACTTTTTTCTCCTAAGACGGCAAAGTCAGAAATAACCCCTAACCACCTCCTAATGTTTGTGGTCTCTGTTCTGGCCTCAACTGCGTAAAGATGTCCTCTTCCGTCGGAATCTTTAATCGCCAATGATTTGGGTAGCCCTCTTCCGTATAAAAATTGGCCGGCATAGCATTCGGGTATAAGACCTTGTGGTAAACGATCATGACTTATCTCTGGATAATAATTTTGGGGTGTAATTTCTGGCATTTTGAATATATCTTTATGGTTTTAATTCTATCGTAACAAACTTCTTTTGGTAAGAATGGTCTATTTGGTGGATATCGGTGGTGGTGATGATGGTTTGCTGGTGAGGGATAACCTCCAAAACCAAATGGCGGTGGCCTTCGTCCAGCTCGGAAAAAATATCGTCCAAAAGTAAAACCGGTTTTTCGCCCACCGCTTGAGTAATAAACTCCAACTCTGCCAGCTTTAGCCATAAAATCGCCAACCTTTGCTCTCCCCGGCTGCCAAAAGCGTGCAGGTCACTGTCAATTTTAGATTTTAGATTTAAAATTTTAAATTGAATATCGTCGCGGTGGGGGCCGACCAGCGTGGCGGCCGCCGCTACTTCTTCGTTGGCGTATTCCTCTAATCTCGCCGGGGAAATAATACTTTTGTCATACTCCAGCTGAAATTGAAAATTGAAAATTGAAAATTGAAAATTATTGGCGAAGCCAATGTACTCTTCCCGCTTGGCCGTCAGATATTCGCCATTTTTAATCAGCAGCTGATCCCAAAATACCAGCTGGCTTCTGGGAGCGCCTTCATCGCGGATTCTTTCTAGCAGTTTATTGCGCTGGCGCAGACCTTTTTCGTAAGACATTAAGCAGCGGAGATATTCCCGGTCCACCTGGATTAAGACCGCGTCCAAATATTTCCGGCGCAGCGACGGCGAATCGGTCACCAATTCCAAATCTTCCGGCCGGAAATAAACGGCCCGCAGGTTGCCCACAAAATCTAAGGCGCGTTTGGCCACGCCGTTGACCAGATACTTTTTCCGGGCCACTTTTTCGCCACCCACTTCGCCCCGGGTTAAAACAATTTCCAAATCATTTGCTTCTTCGCTCTTGACTTGCCCCTTAATCCGACTAATTTCCGAACCATAACCGATCATTTCGTTTTCCAAGCCAGCCCGAAAGCTTTTGCCGGTCGCCAAAAGATAGATCGCCTCCAAAAGATTGGTTTTACCGGAAGCATTCGGACCCACAATCAGGGTCGTGCCCGCCGTCAAAGCCAATTCTTTTTGAGCATAGTTGCGGAAGTTCTGAAGACTAATGGATTTGATAATCACTTTTGGCACCTCGGGCAAAAAAAGGTGCCACGGCCGCCAATGGCAATTCTTTCAATTACTCCACCGCATTTGCGACACGACTGACCGAGCTTAGCTCGGCCGTAAACCCATAAATAATTTTGATGATTACCCTTGGCGCCGGTGATTTGCCGGTAGGCCTCGTCCCGATCGGAGGTCCCTTTGTGTTTGATCGCCTCCCGCAAAACACCGATAATCGCTGTCCTCAATTTGGCGGTTTCTTGAGGCTTTAAAGAGTTGGCGGGCCGGCTGGGTAAAAGGCCGGCCAAAAATAAGGCTTCGTTGGCATAAATATTACCGATGCCGGCAATTTTCTCCTGATCCAATAAAACCGATTTCACCGGCTTACGGGAGCGGCTCAGGACTTGGACGAAATACTCCAAGCTAAAAGTTTTTTCATTGTTGGCTTCCGGCCCGAGTTTTTCCGTCTGCAGCTCTTTTTCGCAGGCCAGCCGCAACCAGCCAAATTTTCTTAAATCGTTAAAATATAAATGACTGCCGTCATTAAATTCAATAATCACCCGGGTGAACTTGTTGGGCCCTTGTTCGGGAGCATAAATCAGCTGGCCCGTCAGCTTGAGATGAATTGCCAAGCAGTTGCCATCAGCTAGCCGGATGAGAATCATTTTCGCCCGGCGGCCAACCCCGGTAATTTTTTGGCCAATTAAATCTTTGGGGTTGCCGATAAAATTCTTGGGGCTTAAAATCTGAACTTGACGGACAGCCAAGCCCTTTAGGGCTCGATTTAATTGCAAGCTGATAGTTTCAACTTCAGGAAGTTCCGGCATAATTTTATTTAAGAACCATCATCGTACGGCGACGCGTATGGAACCTTTATATCTTCAGTGGTCGGCTCGTCCAGATCGGTAGGTACTCTGAAAGCTCGATCAAGTTCCGCGCGGACGGTTAAGTCCTTCAGCGCCCGATTTGGTTGCAATCTAATGGCCTTGGTTTTTGGGGGTTTCAGCATAATCTAGGAATCGTCTGGTGGTGTTTCGGCCAACCTAATAAAGCCCGACCGGCCCTTATCATCAGGGGCAACTTCAGGCCTTGGCGCCTCTTTGCCTTCCGCGGGAGGCTTGCCTACTACCTCCGTCGGGCTCGCCCCCATCAAACCTCCAAAACCCCGTACTATTACTACTGGTATTTTTACTCTCTGTTCAGCACTCACAATTTATTTCTTACAAATTTTTTAATTTCGGCGACAAATCTTTCTTGACTAAATTTTGCCGCCTGGGACAGACAGTCCCTTTTATTATACTTTGAGGGGTCAAAGTTTTTTAATTTTGCGGCCAACGATTCTACGGTCGACTCGGAGAAAAACTCGCCGGTCTTCCCCTCAACCACCGTCTCCAGGTAGCCGCCGCCCCGAAAAGCAATCACCGGCCGGCCCGCGCCCATGGCTTCGACAGGAGTAATACCGAAATCCTCGTCGGTGGCGGCGACAATAAACGCCCGGCATTCGGCCATCAATTTTTGCCGTTGTTTATCGTCCACTACTCCCAAAAATTCGATTGACGATCCAGCAATCGAGCGTAGATAATCGGCCTGCGTCCCTGCGCCATAAATTTTTAAAGGCGCTTTCAATTGATTACAAGCCTTAATTACTAGGTCAAAATTTTTCGACTTTTCCAGCCTTCCTCCAGTTAAGTAGTAATCTTTAACTTTGCCCTTTGAACTTTGCACTTTTAACTTGTCCGCATCCACCGGCGGATGGATGACGATACTTTCGCAACGGTAAAATTTTTTGATCCGGGCTTGGACCTCCCGACTGTTGGCGATAAACCAAGTGACTTTTTGCGCTTGTTTAAAGTCATACAGCCTCATAAAATGATTAACCACCAGGGCGTAGAGTCGGCCATACCAATGCCTTTGCCAGTCGCGCGAAGTTTCGTAGCCGTATAAATAGCGCGGTGGCGTGTGGCAATAACAGATTTCTTTGGTCTTACCCCGAGCAAATCCTTTGGCGATCGCCCAACTGGCCGAAGAAATCACTAAATCATAATTTCTAAAGTTGAGGCTGCCCCAAATTAAGGGTATCAAAAAACGCAAGGGACTCATTAATTTATCGGCCAGCGGCAGCCGGCCAAACCAGCTCTGAATAATCTTGGCGTCCTTAAACTTTTCCGCCAGTAAGGGGTTTTGGTCCAGCCGGGAAAAAATAGTGTAAATCGGCGCTGCCGGCCAAATCTCATGCAGCGCCTCGAGAACCTTCTCGGCGCCGCCGTATTCTTTAAGATAGTCGTGTACCAGCGCAATCTTCATATTAATGACATTTGTTTTGGACCTTGATTCTTAATTCTAGATTCTTGATTCTTTTCCACCCCCGGGAGTTTATTAATCAGCGATTTAAACTGCAGACTATTGAATAGCTCTATTACTCGCTCTTGGTTATAATCATGGACCAGACAGGCTTTTAAGTCAAGCTTAATCGGCGCCTTTTCCGAGATTCTGGCCAGTTTCTGAGAAAGCAAAGCGCTCTCTTTCCCTTGGGCTAAACGCTCGGCCACCAGCGGTTTTAGCTCCTTAAGATGCCGGTAAATACTGGCTAAATTTTTATATTTTCTCAATAATTCGATGGCGGTTTTGGGACCAATCCCCGGCACGCCCGGATAGTTATCGGAGCTATCACCCACCAGGGCCTTATAGTCGACAATCTGACCGGGGTACACTCCCAAATATTTAAAGACTCCTGTCTTGTTATAGATGACCGCTTCGGCCATGCTCCGACCCGGCGCATAGACCTTCACCCCGGACCGCACCAGCTGCAAAATATCTTTATCGCCGGTAACGATTATCACCGGACAGGTGGCTTGTCTGGCCAAGGTGCCGATAACATCATCCGCCTCAAATCCGGGCACGCTAAAAATTGGCATATTTAAGGCTGCTACAACTTCCTTAACCCGGTCGATTTGGTCCTTTAGCTCTGCGTCCATGGCCGGCCGCTGGACCTGATAGCCGACGTACGCTTTATGCCGGAAAGTCGGTATCGGTAAATCGAAAGCCACCGCGACGTATTTTGGACCAAGTTCGTTTAAAACCGAAAGTAAAATCCGGGTAAAACCATAAACCGCGTTGACCAACTCACCATTACGGGTGGTTAAACTTTTGGGGAAAGCGTGATAGGCCCGGTGTAAAATCGCGTGGCCGTCAATCAAAACCAGTCTGGAGGTCATGAGGCTATTTTAACACACCGGCCGCCTTCGCCAGCGCCAAGGCCAAGCTGGACGCCGAGAACAACAGGAAGTTCTGGGTGATGATCAAGACAGCTCTTCCTTGCCGGGACTAAATCTCATGCCGCCCACCTTTGCCCCTCTTACCCCCACCCCTCAATTAATTCCGATTCCCTTAGAAATTGAAAGTAATTCTCAAACCGACTCCTCGCTCCGACAGTTTTTCAGCCTGCTCAAACGCCTCCTCTTCACCCTGCGCAGTCCAACCTCTGCCCCACAGGCATAATTTTCCCCAATTCCGTGCCCCGATTTTACCACAAAAAACTTTTATTGCGCAGCATCAAGCTTTGCTTATTGCGCAGCATCAAGCTTTGCTTATTGCGCAGCATCAAGCTTTGCTTATTTCGGCAGGAAGCGAATTTCCAGACGGGAATTTAAAGCCTCGGCCAGGCGCCCAAGAAAGCTCAGTGAGGGATTGGCATTACCTGATTCTAACCTAGAGATCGCCGATTGTTTGGTACCCATTCGTTTGGCTAATTTTTTTTGGGTAATCCCGTCCTTAATTCTGGCCTCAATAATTTTTCTAATTATGGCAAATTCAGGCTGGAGTTTTTGATAGGCACGCACAAACCCTGGGTCTTTCATTAGTTCCTTTTTGTGTTCGTCAAAAGTATAGTATTTCATGGTTTCAAATATAACATATATGATATCTTATGTCAATGAGCATTCAAAGTCATCAGCCGCGATAATGCTACCTGAATTTCCTTTGGGGGAACTTTCTGAGTTTTCTTTTTAAACGCGTGAAGAAGAATTATTTTGTTGCCCCGCACGGTGTAGGGCACCCTGAGTTGCTCTCTTCCGGTAATTCTTATCTCATACAAGTCATGGCGAATCTTTTTAGTATATCTCTCGGTTAAAAATGGCCCGTATTCGCTAAGAAAGCCAATCATGCCGACATACTTTCCTTTTGCCTTCAAACTTTGTTCATCAATAAAAGATTTAACAAATTTCTCCCCTCTGGCGCTCTGGAAATATACGACTTCCCACTTTGGCATATTTTTATTTTAACAAACTTACTCCACCCAAACCTCTTTTTCCTCAAGAGTAGTTGGCGATCCGGAAACGGTGATTTCTAAAAAGCGGGGTGAAACGGTTCCTTTGTCGCTAAAAACCGCTCCGTCGGTATGGGTTTTAAGACCGTCGAGTTCGTAGGAAGAAAAATAATGCACGTGGCCGGCAAACAGCTTCTTCACTTGGTGGCTGGTCAACTTCTTCACTAGCTCAGCGGCCTGGTTGGCAACCAGTGGGCTACCCTCGCCCATCACGTGGGTAAAATAGGGGTGGTTTAAGGGCATGTGGGCAAAAACCAAACAGTAAAGTTTAAAACAATCGGCCAGTTCTTGATCCAACCATTCTTGCTGGCCTTCCCCTACGCCTTTTGAGCCGTCGGCGTTATTAATCAAGATAAATTTAACCTCCCCTTTTTGAAAAAATTGAAAATCCGGCCCAAAGACGGTCGTAAAATTGCCCAAACCTCCCTTGGACCACAAATCATGATTCCCGGGAACAACGTAATACGGCAGGTTGTTTTTGGCCAGGACCGCCTTGATCTTTTGGAGTTCGGCCGGCGCCCCCACCGTCGTTAAATCACCGGCGACAATTATAAAACTGACCCCATCAGCCCGAGCAAAATCGAGGGCTTTTTGTAGACTATCATAATCGGCGTGAATATCGGAAATCACGGCAAAAGTATAATCAGATTGGGCTGGCCGGGTACCATCTGGTAATCCGGTCGGCGCTGGCGAAGCCGGCAACGGATTGGTTGAGGGTTTTAAATTCGTCCCGGCCCACAAAATTACGACCAGGGGCAAAAAAATGGCAATGAGCAGTTTTTTCATTTAATTACCGGTTCCCCGTTGGTAAACGGCCGGCCAGGCAACGTAATTGGACCAAAAGGTACGGTCTTCTTTAAGCTCGCCGGTTGACGTAAAAATTTTCCGCTTAAAAGAAACCTTGGCCCCCCAATGAG
>Ga0210057_1007987_pt1 | contig 12646 bp, 16 predicted proteins | sample CryGeyCG2114_010_2_FD_183968 | JGI IMG/M metagenome (GOLD analysis project Ga0210057, IMG submission 183968) | Groundwater microbial communities from aquifer - Crystal Geyser CG10_big_fil_rev_8/21/14_0.10 (SPAdes) (version 2) | ecosystem: Environmental > Aquatic > Deep subsurface > Groundwater ... | reverse complement strand
ACCTATTACCAAGTTGTAAACTATATTTTTTAACTATTTCAAGATTAACCTTCAATGTTTGCGTAGCCAATTAATCTCCATCTGCTACCTATAAATCTGGAAATTGTAACCCTATCCTCCTTGTTTGCACATACAGGAATCTTTAATGCGGCTGTGATGATATTCTTGCTTAATTCATTTACGACTCCAACTGTGACAGAAGAATTAACATTAAGCATCAGGGATTCTGACCTTTTAATTGGATCCACTTCTAATTCTGATTTTGAGCCTACAACCCTTTTCAACAAGTTCGGCTTTAATTTTAGCTCATAGTAAACTTCAGGCGTTTTCCCCACTAATCCCACTACATTTCCTGTTAAATTATCGGACTTAACTATTGAAGGGTCTAAATTAGTTAATATTGCTGTTGAGCCCCCGGGATTGGCTTGCTCTAAGTTTATTGAGCCGGACATTAAACCTATTACTTCTGTTGCTATTGGCTTCCATTTTGTTTTTTTTGAATCTTCAATTTTTAGCCCAGGTTTTATCTCTATTTTATCCCCCACTTTTAAAATTCCCTGTTTTAATGAGCCACCGAGAACCCCCCCTTTTAAATCAGTTATTTTAGAGCCTGGCTTGTTAACATCAAAGCTTCTTGCCACAAAAAACAAAGAATCTTTTTTGCTGTCCCTCTCAGGGGTTTTAAATTCTTCCTGTATAGCCTCTATTAATAAATCTATATTAATCCCTCTCTGGGCTGATATTGGAATTATTAAAGCTTTTTCTGCAAAGGTTCCTTTTATAAATTTCTGAATTTCATTATAGTTCTTTAATGCCTGCTCTTTTGTAACTAGATCAATTTTATTCTGGACTATAATTATATTTTTTACATTTATTATTTCAAGAGCCATTAAATGCTCTTTTGTTTGCGGCTGAGGGCATACTTCATTTGCTGCTACTAATAAAATCGCTGCATCCATGATTGCTGCTCCTGACAGCATGGTTGCCATTAATGTTTCATGCCCAGGAGCATCCACAAAACTGACCATCCTTTGGAATTCAGGCTTTGTTCCGCATTTTTCGCATTTTTCTTTAGTTGTATATTGTTTACATTTTTTGCAGTGATAAATAGAAGCGTTAGCATAACCCAGCCTGATAGTGATACCCCTCTTGAGCTCTTCAGAATGAGTGTCTGTCCATTGACCTGATAACTGCTCAAGCAATGATGTTTTTCCATGGTCTACATGACCCACTAAACCAATGCTTATTTCCGGCTGTATATCCTTTATTTTTTTCACTATTTTAATGTCCTCCTAACTTAATCTAAAAAAGAATTATTTATAAAGTTAATTAAAAACCACCATCATTTTCCTATAAATGGGATAATGCATTATTTTAAAAACATTAAAAGAAGGGTTACTTATTTTAATCTGCATCCCCTCTAAATTATACAATGCTATCAAATTATTATTAAAGAATAATTGCAAATATTCAGGAGGATTGGATTTATCCGGAATGGAGTTTATCTTCCTTATTTTATTTAATTTTTCTGATTTTTCTAAAATTTCTGTTAATCCCATGAATTTATTAAGGTTTTTTAATATTTAAACTTTTCTATTTTGTTACTACTTTAAAATAAAATTGTAAAAATCTTAAATGAACATTCTTATTATTTGGATTCTTCTCTGGGAGCTTCCTTTGACTTTTCTTCAACAGGTTTTTCCTTCGGCTTTTCTTCTATGCCTAAAACCTCTGTTATTTTTTTGTCCCCCTCTTTTAAAATTTTAAGATTTATCTGGGAAATAAAAGTGGTTATTATATTACCCCTTACTGTTTTTCTCTTTCTCATACCCTTTCTTTTGATTTTAACACAAGGGCCTTTTGTAAGCAAAACTTTTTTTCTCCCCTGGGAATTCAGGTCATATCTCATTGGAAACCCTGCATTGTCAGAACCCCCTGTTATTTCAAACTCATAATTTTTGAATCCGAAAGTGTTTCCTATTACTTTATCCTTTATCTTCTTGCTTTTGAAAGCAAAAGTTTCTTCCCCATTTATTGATTTAGTATAACTTTTCCCATTCTTTGGATTATTTATGCATAATTTGAATTCAACCATTTATACTCCCCATAATTTCTTTTCTTTTCTTTTAATTTCAGCTATCTCCTTTAACAATTCAATTTCATCCTGATTTAAAAGCTTTTTCATATCCTTAAGTTTTTTAAAATCCTCTTCATTTATGTCTGAAATTATAACGTCATTTTCATGAATCTGCCTGAATGCAATCACCCCTGGAATTGAGACTGCAACCTGTTTTCCCCTTTCTGCTTCATTTACATTCTTTCCTTCTGACTGTATTGATTTAACTTCACTTAACTTGCTTCCATCGTCTTTTATTATGGGTGTGTTCGCCTTTAATGTTCCCGCGAGAACCTCCACCCCAACAACAGCAGGATTGCTCTGCCTGAAGATACAATTAGGCAATATTTTTATTTTGAACGGCTTTTTTATTTTTTCCAGTGATTTTTCCTCTAGTTGCTTCTGTGTTTTCTCCTTCCATGACTGGTAATTATCCAATATCTTATAGATAATATCGCTTGTTATAATTTCTACATCTGAATTTATTTTTTTAATATTAAATCCCAGTATAACACGATCTAACTCATTCTTATTTGCTTTTGCATCTACCAAGTCTTTTTTTGTTATTTCCCCTATTGTTGCCCTTTTAATCTGGATTTGTTTCTCCTTTAGCAATTGTATTAACGCTTCCAAGCTTCCTATTGAGTCTGCTTTCAGGATTATTCCATCCTTGTCTGTTTCTATAATAACCTCTTTTATCTGGGACTGAACATCTTTTTTGAGCTGGTCAATATTTTCATTTGCCACCATTAAAGGCATTCCTGCTATAACCTCTTTTGTGTTTAATGCACATATGGAAATATTGGAAGCAGCCTCTGATTTTTTCACCTGCTTGTTCTCTTCGTATAATATTTTCACTTTTGTTATTATCGGCTGCGTCAATGAGCCTATTGCAATCAAATCATTTGTTTTTATTGAGCCAGAATATAATATACAGTTCAGCAAGTTTCCCACACCTTTTTTTTCATTTACCTCCAGGATAACTGCTTTGCCCTGAGAGCTTGTTTCCACCTCTAAATCTTTTTCTAAATATTTCTGGGCTAACCCCATCAGAACCATTGATAGCTCAGGTATTCCTATTGAGTTTTTTGCGCTTAGCGGGATTATTGCAACCTGTTTGCTGTAATCCTTGACCCTGTCAAACCTCTCTGATTCAAAACCAAACTCATAAAGTTTTCCAACGGTTTCATACAATTTCTGCTCAAGAATAATTTTTGTGTCTTCTGACTGGGAATCAATGTTCTGCATTAAAGGAGCGCTGTTTGATCTCCACCCCCTTATCAAATCTATTTTATTTAAAGCAACTATAAAAGGAGTTTTATAATTTTTCAGTATCTTTATAGATTCTTCTGTTTGGGGTTTAAATCCCTCGTTGATATCCACCACTAAAATTGCTATATCTGCTATATTCCCACCCCTTTTCCTTAATGAAGTGAAAGAAGCATGACCTGGGCTGTCAATCAACAAAAAACCTGGAATTTTCATATTTAATTTTGAGATTAAAGGGCCGCAAATCTCTTTTATTCTTGAAAACGGGACGTTTATTGTTGAAATCTTCTGAGTTATCCTGCCTGCTTCCTTTTCTATTATCTTCTTCTTTGTGATAGTTTCCACTATCTGGGACTTTCCATGATCTATGTGTCCAGTCAGCAAACATATTAAAGACCTTATTTTTGTCATAGATTAGTAAATAAAATTGATTTTTTAAAGGTTTTGTTGGTCTTTTTTAAAAAGAAACACTTTTAAATATTTATTTTATTTTTGATATACAAAAAGGGGTGTTATACTTGCGGTTTAATTCAGTATGGAAGAAAATAAATACAGAGTTGGGATTATTGGTTTCGGAAGAATTGGAGAAAGTTTATCTAGTTCACTTGTTCATAAGTATGCAGACAATTTAAGCGGATTGACTATTTTTTATAGAAATGAAAGAGAAGGCGAAGGGGATAAAGTTAAAGCCCAAATTGCACATCTTGAAGACAGTATTATAGGGAAGTTTCCAATGTGTGCCACCTCCAGCTTAGGATTTGTAGGGGAAAATTCTGATATCATTGTTGTTGCTATAGGAAATAAGGAGAGGGAAAGAGAAATTTCCAATAGGGGGGGATTGATTGGCTTATATTTTGAGGATATTAAGCGGATTATGGAAGGCATCGGAATCTCTGAGTCTACTATCCTTATGGCTACAAACCATGTTACTTCAAATTGCTTGGTTGCGCAGTTTTATTCTCAACAGCTTAATCCAAACGTTCTTGGATTTATGGGAATAGACTATTTTAGAGGTTTAAGAATCTTGAAAGAGTGGATCGCTACAGAAAATTCGGAAATAAACCCTCTTGAATTGAAGATTGATTTAAGTCTTTTTGGGCCGCATGGCACTGGCCTGATTGCGACGGGTGCCAGCATGGATTTTAAAACTGCTTATAATGACAGGGATTTAAAAAAAATGCTTGGTTTTAAGGATCCATATAAAACTTTTGAGAATCTAGCTGGACAAATTATTGAGAGGGGAGAAGCCCTTCATAGGCAAGGCGAGGGAGAACTCGGCGTTAATTTTTCTTTTCAAATAGGGGAAACAATACACCAAATTATGAATGACGGCAAAGATATTGTTGCAATGGATATAAGCCCAAATAAACACATTAAATCAGGCTTTTATCTGAAAAAACTTAAAAAACCTATTTTTATGGGATACCCAGTCGAGTTTACTAATGGACTGGCTTTACCTTCCTTGGAGATTGATGTTAAAAAAATACCAAAAAATCTCAGGGTTAGTCTGAAGGACAGCTTGATTGAGGAGAGAGAAAAGATCAAATTTTATTTGAAACAAACAGGATCACAATTTGAAAAATTAGGGGATTATCTTAATTGTTAATACTTGGCTATCCTCCACAATAAATTAAAATAATTTCTGTAGGAGTTTGCTATCTCCTTATTCTTAATTTGAATAATATACGGCGTTTGGCTCCATAGAATAAAAACAATCTCATCACCGCATATATTTGTTGATACAGGGGAATCTTTTAATTTTTGTATATACTTTGCAGAAGTGTAAGGCATTTTGTTTAATTGCCTTATTCTTTTTGTAGCATCTTCATCATAAATATGCTTCATATTGATTTTTCTCTTGATCCTTCTTTTGTGATACAACCCTATAAAATCCTCCATTAAACTCAATGCTTTTTTTGGGATGCCATAGACCAATATTGTCTGCTTCTTTTTTAAAAAATTGTTTAAAATCATCTTTACTGCTTTTACCCCCCTGTGAATCTGCGCTAATTCCTTATCAAGATTGGAGCTTCTTAATTCCAACATTTTCGGCAGAATTTTAGAGAATTTCTCCTCTTTTTCCTTTAACAGATCTTTGAATTTGTTTGGATTTGAGGTCTGATAAATCTTTTTTCCATCTTTATAAATATAATTCACTAATCCCCTCTCTATTAATCTCTCCAGGCAATCATAAATATTTGTCCTGTGTATTGAAGTTGAAGAGGAGATCTCACTGACTGTGCTTAACCCGTTTTTTAATAAGTTTATATACACCTTTGCCTCATTTCTTCTGAATCCCATATCCAATAAAAAATCTTCAGTCATGCTTTAAAATATATTTTTAATTGTTATATAAATGTTGTGGTAATTTATACAACACAATTTTATATATCTAAACGGCTGTCCATTCCTTATGGGTACTAAAAAAAGAGACGAAGATTTTTGGGAAGAGGAATTAGAAGAGGATATATACAACAGCGAGAAAAAAAGGGAAGAGATGGTAGACAGTGATGAAATGAATGGAGAAGAAGAAGCGTTTATGCAGGGTTATGAGGAAGCTTGATGCATCCCCAAAAAATTACAAATTTGTTTAGAGTTAACTATCTTTTTTAGTTTAAAGGTTTTAAATTTATTAATTACTTTTTAGTAGTGCGTATAGAAAGATTTATAAAGTGCTAATCTTGGATTCTAATAAAATGAAAAATAAATTATTAGAGAAATTGAAGGATAGTTTGAATAAAAATATAAGAGGCTTGGATATTATTGTTTATGATCCTTCTATTTTAGAAATTCGTTTAGATTCTTTTTATAATATTAATGAAATTTATAAAATGGCGGATGTAAATGAGAATAATATTAAAGCAAGAGAAAGAATAAATTCCCTTTTAACTAAATCTATTTCTTATCCTTTAGGCCTTTTGAATGATATTAATTTTAATACGCAATTTGATAAACATGATAAACATACCATTCTTTATCTAGATCAATCCTTTTCTTCATGTTTTATGTATTTATGTGATTCTTTAAATCAAATTTCTAAGAAAATTGAGAAAAAAGAAATGAACAATAGACCTTTTAAGGTATTAACTCTTAGAGCAGACAATTATAGAAGTAAACAAGAAGAATTATTAACTTTTCTTAAAAAGATTAATAGTGAGGACTATCTAATAAAATTTAATGGAGGTAAACAAAAATGACAAACCAAATTCAACCAATTTTTATTCTGCCAGAAGGTAGTCAGAGAACTACAGGCAGAGATGCACAAAGAAACAACATAGCTGCTGCCAAATTAGTTGCAGAAACTGTAAGAACCACTTTAGGCCCAAAGGGAATGGATAAGATGCTTGTTGATTCCATGGGTGATGTTGTTGTCACTAATGACGGCGTTACAATTCTGGATGAAATGTCTGTGGATCATCCTGCAGCAAAGATGATTGTGGAAGTTGCTAAAACCCAGGAAAATGAAGTCGGTGACGGAACCACTACAGCTGTTGTTTTAACAGGAGAGTTGTTAAAGAATGCCGAGAATTTACTGGAGAAAAATGTTCATCCAACTATGATTGCCAAAGGCTATAGGCTGGCTGCTGAGAAAGCCCAGGAGATTTTAAATGATATCGCTGAAGACATCACTTCAGATGACGAGGATATTTTAAGAAAAATTGCAATAACTGCAATGACAGGCAAAGGCTCTGAAGTTGCCAAAGAAAAATTAGCAGATTTAACCATAGAGGCTGTCAGGCAGGTTGTTGAAAATGGAAAAGTTGATGCTGAAGACATTAAAATAGAGAAAAAAACAGGGGATAGCGTTGGAAACTCCGAGATGATAATGGGAATCCTAATTGACAAGGAAAAAGTTCATGCTGGAATGCCAAAAGAGGTTAGAAACGCCAAAATTGCATTATTAGACCTGGCTTTGGAGATTAAAAACACGGAAATTGAAGCTAAAATACAATTGACAAGCCCTGATCAGTTACAAAGCTTTGTAGAGCATGAAGAAAGAATATTAAAAGGAATGTCTGAAAAGGTTATTAATTCAGGCGCTAATGTTGTTATCTGTCAAAAGGGCATAGATGATTTAGTTCAGCATTATTTAACTAAAAGGGGAATTTATGCTGTAAGAAGAGTTAAGAAAAGCGACATGGACAGATTAGCAAGAGCTACTGGCGGAAGAGTTATCAGCAACTTAAACGAATTAGGTAAAGAAGATTTGGGAAGTGCAGGCATAATTGAAAGCAAGAAAATTGGCGATGAAGAAATGACTTATGTCAGAGAGTGTGACAATGCAAAATCAGTCACTTTATTGATTCGTGGCGGAACAAACCATGTTGTTGATGAAGTTGAAAGAGCTGTTAAAGACGCTGTAGGAGATGTGATAGCCTCTTTGAATAATAATAAAGTCGTTGGGGGAGCAGGAAGCTGCGAGATTGAAGTAAGCAAAGAACTAAGAAAATTTGCAAATACCTTAAGCGGAAGGGAGCAGTTAGCTGTTTTGGGTTTTGCAGACGCTCTGGAAGTTATACCAAGAACTTTAGCAGAAAATTCAGGCTTAGACCCAATAGATATTTTAACAGAAATGAAATCCATGCATGGAGAAGGCAAATGGTTTGGCATAGATGTTTTTACTGGAAAAATCATTAATGCTTGGGATGAAGGCATAATAGAGCCCTTGAAGATTAAAACTCAGGCTATTAAATCAGCGTCTGAAGTTGCTGAATTGATACTGAGAATTGATGATGTTATAATGAAAGGGGATACTGGAGGCCATCAAATGCCTCCGCAAGGCATGGGGGGAATGCCGGGAATGATGTAAAATGGATGAGAAGAAAAAAATTTTAATTGTGGATGATAATAACCTTGTTAGGGGTACTATTAAAAGGGTGGTTCAATATCTTTTTAATGAATTTTTTAGTAAAAATAATTTTGAGATTGTAGAGGCGGTTGATGGTGAAAAAGCTTTAGAATATTTTAGTGGAAATAACGGGAGTATAGACATTTTATTAACGGATATTAGAATGCCTAGGATGAACGGGACTACTTTGTTAACTAAATTACATACTGAAGGATATCCTTTGCCTAAAACTATGGGGATTATATCTGGCACTGTTGGTGATGTAGGGGAAATTAATTTACCTGAAGAATACTATCATTTTATACTACCAAAACCATTTTTAGTAGAGAAATTAAAGGATTTATTTAAAAAACATTATTTTAAATAACATGCTTATCATGAACGCTTTCATAATTGAATAATTCCTCTTGGGAGAACCAGATATTGATTTCATGCTCTGCTTCCTTTTTGTTTGCGGATGCATGGACCAAGTTTGGAACTACCATCTCTTTTTTATCAGCGTATTTATAACCTATATGAGCGTAATCCCCTCTTATTGTTCCTGGCTGAGCTGCTCTTGGCTCTGTTTCCCCTGCTATCTTTCTTACATTCTCAACTGCATCCACACCTTCCAAACAAATGGCAACTACATGATTATCAACCATAAAATCCATCAATCTTTTTCTTATATGCTCCCCTCTTCTTTTGGAGATATCCTCTGTGTAATGCTTCATAGCTGTTTCTTTATTCACTCTAACTAATTTCATACCTACTATCTTTAATCCCCTCTTTTCAAATCTAGAAATAATATCCCCTATTAATCCCCTCTCTACTCCGTCCGGTTTTATCAAAACTAGTGTTTTTTCTATCATCTTAACCTTTTTCAAAGAATTTAGTCCATTTAAGATTTCTAGCTTTTCTTTTTAATTTTAATTGATTATTTTCACATTTAGAGGAACAAAAATAAAATATTCTGCCTGTATTTAAGACAAACATTTTGCCTGTACCCTTTTCAATTTTTTTCCCGCAGAATGAACAATTTACCATCTTATTTCCTTGTTTGCGTTAATTTCCTTGCTTCTATTTCTGTTTCTCTTAACATTAAAATATCACCTTTTCTAACTGGGCCTTTAACATTTCTTCTCAAAATTTTTCCTGAATCTCTTCCTTCCAGAACTTTGCATCTGACCTGGGTTATTTCCCCCTTTGTACCTGTCCTTACAGTTATCTCCTCTACTTTTGCTGGAAATGCCAAAGAAAATAGCCCACCTGACTCCTGCGTCAAGATTAATTTTCCAGGACTCTTCACAACATTCTTTTGCCCGGAGAATTTTTGCTTCTTCTCTTTACTCTCTTTTTTCTTAGCCATTTTTTAGAGCTTTTTGCAATTCATCTATTAAATTTTTAGAATCCCCTTCTTTTATGATTGCCACTGCAGATGTTGCAACATTTAATCCTGCTGCAGCCCCTAATTCTTCCTTACTGGAAATTTCCACATAAAGAACTTTCTTTTCCTCGCATAGAGGTTTTAAGTGCATAATAACCTCTTTAGGATCAACATTTGACGCTGCTACAACCATTTTTGCATAATTCTTTTCTATTGCCTTTGTTGTTTCATTAACGCCTTTTTTTATCTTACCTGTTTTTTTTGCTAATTCAATAGCTTCATAAGCTTTGTTTTGTATGTCTCTTGGAACTTCAGCCATTTTCATAGTCCTCCTTGATTATATAATATAAAATCTAAAGAAAGGCTTTATAAATTTTTTGAATGGGGTTTCCATAAAGTTTATAAGAAAGAATTAGCGCTAAATTCTTAAGGGCCCGTAGCTTAGTCTGGTTGGAGCGCTGAAGTGAAAGCTGCGCAAGTCTTATATGGCTAATGCCGGTACATAAAAAAATTCGGTATTGAACTCTAAGTCAACCAGTCCTGAAAAGGGGTTTTAGGTCGTGAGTTCAAATCTCATCGGGCCCATTTTTTTCAAAACTTTTAAATAATTTCTTGCAGTTGGAAACACCATGGCTGACATATATGCAATCTCAATCACTGTAATCATGGTTAATAAAGAGGGTAAATTTTTGATAGCCAAGCGTTCCGGAGAACTTTTAAGATGGCCAAACAAATGGGCGGTTCCTGGAGGAAAATTAGAGAAAAAAGATTTTTTTTACAATAATCACAATGTCATTGAAAATGTTGCCAGAAGGGAAGTTAAGGAGGAAGTTGGACTGGATTTAGGCGAGATAAAATACCTCACTAATATGGCTTTTATCAGAGAAGACAAAAATCCCTATTTAATCATTAGCTTATACTCCGGTGATTTTAAAGGGGAAATAAAATTGAATGAAGAATTGACTGAATATAAATGGGTCAGCCTAAAAGAGGCCAAAAATTACGACTTGATTGAAGGCATTTATGAAGAATTAAAAATCGTTGACAAGAAACTGAAAGGTATGAAGGAGAGAGGGGCTAGGAAATATGATTAGCTCTTTTATTTTATATTTTAAAGAATAGAAATGTTTAAATAGGATAGTTACTTTATGTAACTTTATGTTACTTAAAAAAGGGGAGTAATTTGGCTGTTGTTAGAATAGATGAAAAACTTCTAAAAAGAATTCAGAAATGGTTAGAAAGAGAAGAGAATAAGTATCAACATCCCTCTACGTCTGCTTTTGTAAATTCAGCTATTTATGAAAAATTAAAAAAAGAGGAAAAATGAATTCAGAACTTTTAACAATAACTGAAGCGTCAAAATGGGCTTCTAATTATTTAGATAAGCCTGTAACCCAATCAAATATCAGTTATTTAGTTCAGTATGCTAAAATAAAAAAATATTATGATGAGCAGAAGAAAATTAAAGTTAATCAGCATGAGTTAAAAAAATATTATGATGAAGAAGTTGTTCAAAAACAGCAACAATGGAAAAATAAATTAGGTAAGGATTTAAACTGGAGCTTATCATTTGCTCATTTAAGAGAATCTGATACGACAAAGCATGTTCATAGATTACATCCCTACAAAGGAAAGTTTATTCCTCAATTAGTAGAATACTTCTTGGATTCTCATCTAAATAATTTTAAAAAACAAATTTTTTTCAAGGAGGGAGATATAATTCTTGATCCATTTATGGGAAGCGGGACAACACTCGTTCAATCCTCAGAATTAGGCTTGCATTCTATAGGAATTGATGTCTCTGATTTTAATTGCTTAATTTCAAAAGTAAAGTTAGGGAATTATGATACAATTAAGTTAGATAAAACTGCAAGAGATGTTTGTTTCAAAACAAGAGAATTTAGCCAGGAAGTATTTGATGATTCTTTTGATGAACAACTTAAAGAAAAATTATCTGAATTTAACAATAAACATTTTCCTAACCCTGAATTTAAGATAAAAATTAGAAAAGGATTAATCAAAAATGAAAAAGAATACGGCAAAGAAAAACTTAAACAAATTTTAAATGAAAATAAAGAGTTTTTTAAAGATAATGGAACAAAAGATAAATCTGGCTTATTGAATGAAAAGGACATGAATAATTTTTTGAATAAATGGTTTTCTAAAAGAGTTAAGCAGGAATTATTTTATTACATTAAACTTTTGGAAAAAGTTGAAGACGAGAACCTTAAAAGCGTTTTAAGAATAATTTTAAGTAGAACTGCTCGTTCATGCAGGGCTACAAAACATTCTGATCTGGCTACACTAAAAGAGCCTCAAATAGGGCCTTATTATTGCAGAAAACACAAAAAACTATGCACCTCTCTTAATACGATTTCAAGACATCTTAAAAGATATAATTTTGATACGGTTAAGAGGTTAAAAGATTTTTCAAACATAAAAAAGAAGGTTAATTCAGAAATAATTCATGGGGACTCAAGAGAATTAAATATATTTGAACAAATAAAAAAACAGAATTTAGAGTTCTTTAATTTATTAGAAAATAAAAAAATTTCAGGTATTTTTACATCCCCCCCTTATGTTGGACAAATTGATTATCATGAACAACACGCTTATGCTTATGAATTATTTAATATTTCAAGAAAAGACGATAAAGAAATTGGACCTTTATACAAAGGGAAAGGACAAAAAGCAAAAGATGAATATGTTGAGGGGATAAGCAAAGTTTTCATAAACATAAGTAAATTTGTAAAAGATGATGGAGACTTTTTTGTTGTTGCAAATGATAAATATAATCTTTATCCTATAATTGCTGAAAAAAGCGGATTAAAAATAGTGGAACAATTTAAGAGACCTGTTCTAAACAGGACAGAAAGAGATAGACAACCTTACGCAGAGATTATATTTCACATGAGGAAGGCTGTATAATCTAGAGGTTTTGAAAATGAGTAAAGACCATTATCTACCCAGATTAATAATTAGAAATTTTACTGATTCTTCTGGAAAAATATATTTCTTTAGTAAGAAAGATAAAAAGATATATGGA
>Ga0210057_1007985_pt1 | contig 12648 bp, 11 predicted proteins | sample CryGeyCG2114_010_2_FD_183968 | JGI IMG/M metagenome (GOLD analysis project Ga0210057, IMG submission 183968) | Groundwater microbial communities from aquifer - Crystal Geyser CG10_big_fil_rev_8/21/14_0.10 (SPAdes) (version 2) | ecosystem: Environmental > Aquatic > Deep subsurface > Groundwater ... | reverse complement strand
GGCGACGAAGAGGGGATTTCATCCCTCGGAGCTGAATAGGGGAATGGGTCCAAACCACAACTTATTCCGCATGGCTTGCGTTACAGCTAAAATCGAAGGAGCTTAGCTCCTTCTTAAAGAGGCGATTATGGTGACATAATCGTAAAGCAAGGTGGCACCACGAGCCAAAGAACTCGTCCTTGTAAGCCAAAAGTATGCTATAATAATAAATAACATAACTGGCTTATAAAGACGAGTTTTTAGTTAAAAAATAAAAAATAATATGTTAGATATAAAATTTATCAGGGAAAACCCTGAACAAGTGAAGCAAGGCGCTTTAAATAAGGGCGCTAATGTGGATATTGACCGCATTTTAGAGTTAGACGAAAAAAGGCGGGCTTTAATTACAAGGCAAGAAAGGTTACGAGCAGAACAAAAAAAATTAGGCAAAGATGACATTGAAAAAGCTAAAATTCTTAAAGAAGAGCAAAAACCTTTAATCAAGCAATTGTCCCAAGTAGAAAAGGAATATGATGCCTTAATGGGGCAGGTGCCCAACTTAGCTTTTAACGAAGTGCCGGTGGGTAAAGACGACAAAGAAAATAAGCACAAAGAGTTTGGCAAAGTTAAAGAGAAACCCAAGTTTAACTTTGCCCCCAAAGAGCACTGGCAATTAGGCGAGAAATTAGATATAATTGACACAGAAAGGGCCGCTAAAGTAGCTGGCGCAAGGTTTTATTATTTAAAAGGCCAGGGTGCTTTGCTTGAATTCGCTTTGATCAACTTTGCTCTTGATAAAATAATAAAAAAGGGTTTTACTTTTGTGATACCGCCAGTAATGATAAAAAGTGAAATGGCAAAAGCCACCGGCTACTTTGAGCAAACCGATGCTAGAGAGGCCTATTATCTTAAAGAGGATGATTTATTTCTGGTAGGCACAAGCGAACAGTCCTTGATTACAATGCATGCACAGGAAACCTTTGAACAAAAAGATTTACCTAAAATGTATCTTGGTTTTTCACCTTGCTTTAGAAGGGAGGCGGGAAGTTACGGCAAAGACACTAAAGGCATTTTAAGGGTGCATCAGTTTGATAAATTAGAAATGGTTGTTTTATGCAAGCCAGAAGATTCTGCTAAATACCATAGTTTATTATTAGAAATAGAACAAGAACTTATGGATGAACTTGGCTTGCATTATCAAGTAATTGATATTTGTACAGGCGATCTGGGCTTGCCGGCGGCTAAAAAATACGACCTTGAAGTTTGGTTGCCCGGGCAAAACCAATACAGGGAAACCCACTCAACTTCTAATTGCACCGACTTTCAGTCAAGGCGATTAAATATCAAATACAAAAACGATAAAGGGGAATCGAAGTTTGTTCATATTCTAAACGGCACTGCCTTTTCGATGAGGCCATTAATAGCTATCTTAGAAAATTATCAACAAGAATCAGGAGCAATAAAAATGCCCAAGGTACTGCATAAATACCTTGGGTTTGATAAAATAGAGTTTTGATTCTTAGTTTTTCTGTGTTTTATCTTCCTTAAACAAGGAGACGCAAAATTGAAAAAACTCTATATAGAGGAACGTGGCAAAAGTAACCACGCCTCCTAAAATAATCACGATGCCGATGGATTTGTAGAAGGCCTCGCCAGTTACAATATTTTTACATTTAAAATTAACTGTTTTTTTTAACCAAAGCCCCCAGTTAACCCCAGCCAGTATAGGTACACTAATGAGCCAACCCCAAAAAATCCACATTTTTATTCTCCTTTAAGGTTTAAGCAACCATTTTTAATAAAAACACTTCTTATTTAATCATAAAATGTCTAAAATGTCAAGGCAAAAACTAATAATCTTACATGGCTGGAAAAGTTCAAGTGATAAGTGGCAAGAAGTCAAGCAAGCATTAGAGTCAACAGGGCAGGGGATTGAGGTTTTTGCCTTGGACTTGCCCGGTTTTAAAGTAGAGAATAAACTCCTTAAACCATGGAGCTTAAACGAATATGTTGAATGGGTTTGGCAAATTAAAGAAGCCCACCATATCAAAGAGCCCTTTTATTTATTGGGCCATTCCTTTGGCGGTAGAGTTGCCCTTAAGTTCGCCTTAAAACACCCCAAGCTTTTAAAGGGCTTAGTTTTGGTCTCATCGGCTGGCATTAAAGATAAGTCCATTAAAGTAAAGATTCTTAATCTTGTAGCTAAAATTTATCATCTGTTAATTTTCAAAAAATGCCCACCTTGCCAAGCAGGCAGAAAAATCTTTTATCGTTTTATTCTAAGAAAAACCGACTATTTACAAACCGACAACGACTTATGTCTTAAAGAAACAATGAAATTGGCTTTAAAAGAAGACCTTTTGCCCCTGCTTGATAAAATAAAAACAAAAACTCTGCTGATTTGGGGGGATAAAGACAAGCTAACCCCCTTAAAGCAAGGTAAGTTAATGAAAGAAAAAATCCCCCAAAGCGAACTCATTGTCTTAGAGGGCATTGGCCACACCCCCTACCTTGAAAACCCTCAACTTTTAAGCCAAAAAATCCTGCCCTTTCTCACTTAATCACTTAACCACTTATTCATTTAATTTATGATGTCGTCAACTTTTAAACTTTTTCTTTTTTGCTTTGTTGTACTTTTTACTGAAAAGGTGTTTTTTTGGTTATACCTTTGGCAATTAAAAAATTATCACTTAAAACGTTTAATGGCCCACCTTACAACTCATCAGGGCAAACATTTGCTCTTAAATCTACAAAACATTATTCTTGCTTCAAGCATCTTGTGGCTCGCCTTAATTACCCTTTTAAAAGAAAAAGATGCTTTTACTACTTTTTATGTCTTTGGTCTTTTTATTTTAAATTTAGCTTTGGCTGGGCTCACCCTAAAAGCACTAGTTAGTTTTATTCTTTTGAAAAGCAAAAGGCCTGTTTTAACCAAAAAAAGCGGGCTATTGATTTTAACTATTTTGCTTTTAGGGACTATCTTTACCTTAATTTTTCTACCTTTCCAAGAAAACGCTATCCTTGCTTTCCTGGTTATTCTTTTTCTTGAACCTATTATAATTTCAGCTGTTGTTTTAGCCCTTGAACCCTTAACAGTTTATAAAAGAAAACAAATCTTAGAAAAAGCTAAAGTCAAAAGGGCTAACTTGCCTGATTTAAAGGTAATAGCTATTACGGGTTCGTATGGTAAAACCTCGGTTAAAGAATATATTTACCAAATTTTAAAAGAGAAGTTTGGCGAAGAAGCAGTCGTTAAAACCGAAAAGCACATTAACGCTGAAATAGGTATTGCTCAAATAATTTTAAATAAAATAAATAAAAAAACAAAAGTTTTTATTGTTGAAGTTGGCGCTTACGAAAAGGGTAAAATAAAAGAAGTTTGCAAAATGGTCAAACCCGACATCGCTGTTTTAACAGGCATTAACAACCAACACTTAAGTACCTTTGGTTCACAAGAAAATATTGTTCAAGCAAAATTTGAAGTTATTGAAGGCCTAAATAATCAAGGGGTAGGGGTTTATAATTTAGACAGCCCCTTAATAACAAATAAAAAAAAACTAATAACGAATAACAAAATAAAAACAATTACTTGTTCAGCCAAGCAAGAAGCCGACATCATGGCAGCTGATATAATGACCCAAAAAGAAACTATTTCTTTTAAGGCCTTTTCTAAAACAGGTGGTTCGGCTCAATTTAATTTAAGGGCTCTTGGTAAACAAACGGTTGAAAATGTTTTGTTAGCTGTAGCTGTAGCTCAAGAATTAACAATTCCTTTAAAAAAATCAGCTGATGTTTTAGCTGAAAATAACATCGGACAAGAAGCAACAAAGCTCATTAAGCAAGGGCTTTGTGATGTTCTTTTAACTGATTATTCAGCCAACTTAACTGGAGTTTTGGCTGATTTAGAGTACTTAAAATTATGGAGTGGCAAAAAAATAATTATTATGCCTTGCTTGATTGAGCTTGGCAAAACAGCTAAGGAAACCCATTTTCAAATAGGGGAGAAGATAAGCAAAGTTTGTAATTTAGCCATTATCACTTCTTGTGACTATTTCAAAGAATTAAAGCAAGGGGCTTTAAAAAACAACCCCTCTTTTGAAGATAAAATAATCTATTTGCAAAACCCCAAGCAGATTACTAAAAAAATAAATGCTATTCTTTCGCTTTCAAAAGATGCTTCCAGTAAAAAAGATAATGTGGATAATGTGGTTTTAATTGAAGGCCGGGTTAATAAAGCAGTTATCTTGGCAATTGAAAATTACCAAAAATCTTGACGATCGTCAAAGTTTATGGAAATTAAAGAAATAACAAACAAAGAAGAATGGGAGGGTTTTTTAAACCAAATCCCTAAAGAAGAAAAAACATTTTTACACTCTTGGCAATGGGGCTGTTTTCAATTGCTTTTAAAAGAAAAAATATATAGATTAGGTGTTTACGAAAACAATATTTTAATGGCAGTGGCTTTAGTAATTAAAGTTAAAGCTACAAGGGGTAACTTTCTTTTAATCCCACACGGCCCATTGCTTTGCAATGGAAATCCTAAATCCGAAATCCAAAATTCTAAACAAATTCAAAATTCAAAATTCAAAATCCTAAACTCTTTAACAGCTTTTTTAAGGGGGATAGCTAAACAGGAAAAATGCTGTTTTATCAGGGTGGCGACTACTTTTGCAAAAACCAAAGAAAACGAAAACATCTTTAAAGAACTTGGCTTCAAGCAAGCGCCTTTTCATACCCACCCCGATTTAACTTGGCTTTTAGACATCAGTAGGCCAGAAGAAGACCTTTTAAAGGAAATGCGCAAAACTACAAGATACCTAATCAAGCAAGGGCTCAAAGAAAAAAACCTTATAATAGAAAAATCAACCAACAAAAAAGATGTTCAAACTTTTAATGCCATTTATCAAGAAACAGCTCATCGGCACGATTTTACCCCTTTTTCTTTAAATTATTTAAATAAAGAATTAGAGGCCTTTTTACCCGACAATATTGTTATTTTAAAAGCAGCTTATCAAAACGAGGTCTTAGCTTCTTCTTTTATAATCTTTTGGGGCGGGGTTGGCTTCTACCATCAAGGTGCTTCAACCCACAAATACCCAAAAGTACCTGCGGCTTATTTAATGCAATGGCAGGGGATTAGAGAGGCTAAACAAAGGGGTTGCTCTTTATACAACTTTTGGGGCATAGCACCTGTTTTTGCAGAAACAAAAACAGGAAATTCTAAATCCGAAACCCTAAACCCTAAACAAACTATCTTATTAAAAGAAAAAAATCACCCTTGGCATGGTCTTTCGTTGTTCAAAATGGGGTTTGGAGGGTATGCTAAAGAATACTTAAAAACACAAGACCTGCCTTTATCTAAAAGATATTATTTAGTCAGATATTTTGAGTTTTTAAGAAAATGGAGACGCCATTTATGACAACAAAACAAAACTACAGACAAAAAAAACAAAGCCAAAAACAAAACCTTTTGAAAAAGAAAGTTCTCTTTTTTTCTTTTATAGGTTTTATTTTAGCTTCTATCTTGGGCTATTTTCTCTTTTTTTCACCCCTTTTAAAAATTCAACAGACCCCAACCTTTATTCCCCTACAAGCAATTTCTCAAGCAGAAGAAATCGCTCAAAAATTAGAAGCAACCAAAGGCAAATCACTTATCTTTTTAAACATAAAAAGCTTAACTAAAGAGTTCTTGGGCGTCTCGCCTGAGTTTGAAGCTGTTTATTTTAAAAGAAATTTTAAAAATCACTCTCTCATTTTTACTTATAAGCTAAAAACTCCAGCCATTATTCTGTGCGATAAAGAAGAAAATCAAAATTGCAGCTTAGCTGATATTAATGGGGTATTGTTTGCTTTCAATGAACAGTTCGCTTCTTGGGATAAAGAAGGCCTGCCCACCCTTTTTTGCGCTAAAAGCCAAGCCACAGCAAACTACATCAAAGATATTGCTTTTTTAAAGGCCTCTTTGGAAAATAGTTTAGGCCTAAAAATAGCTTTTTTTAAGTCAACAGAAGAGCCCCAAACAATAGAAGCTAAAACAAAAGAGGGCTGGGTTGTCTATTTTAACCAAGCTGAAGATCTAGGCCTAGCTTTAACTAAATTAAAACTTCTTCTAGAAGAAAAGATCACAGAAGAAGAGAGAGCAAACTTAGAATATGTTGATTTGAGGTTCTCAAAGGCCTACTATAAATAGCCTAAAGCAAATAGCAAAAAGCTAATAGCTTGGGTTGCTATTCGCCCTATGCTCTATGCTTTATGCTTTTTCTAAATCCACTTTTTAGTTCTAAAAATGCCTAACATTAAAAAAGCACCAACGGCCATAATGCCCAAGACAATCCAAAAGCTATGCTCGTGTTTAACTAAAGGCAAGCTTGTATTCATCCCAAATAAAGAAGCGAACAAGGTTAAGGGAAAAACAATCACCGAAAAAATAGTTAAAACCTTAATAATCTCGTTTGTCCTGGTGTTTAAAAGCGATTGATTAGAGGTATCTAAGGAGTTTAAGGTCTTCTCGTTGCTCTGGGCGATATTTTCTATATGATTGTACAAGTTAACTAAGTGCCTGAAATAGGGTTCTGTTTTTTTGTCAAAAATATCTCTTGTCATTTCAGCTAAGTTAGCTAAGACCAATTTGTGGGGCTCAATAATTTTCTGAAAGCCAATTAAGTCCCTTTGCAATTCAGCTATCTTAATAACTGTTTTAGTATAATCGCTTTTATTGTAAATAGAATGTTCAATCGTGGTGATTGTATCTTTAATTGTGCTTAATTTCGGAAAAGAAGCAGTTAAAAACTTTCTAACAATATAGTAAGTTAAAAGCCCAGGGCCATCTTTCATATAGTCCTCTTTTTTATCTTCATATAAATTACACTCATCTAAAACAAACTTCAAAGGCACAATATCTTTATAATGGTTGGTGATAATATATTTCTTAGAAACAATAATATCCAATTCTAAAGGCATAGCCGAGTTTGTTTTGGTGTCAAATGAAGGATAGAATAAAACCAAAAATAAATAATTGTCAAATTTTTCTACTTTTGGAAAATCAACCCTGGGCAAAAGCTGTTTTAAAACCAAAGGATGGAGCTTAAAATCTTTATTTAAAAACTTTAAATCCTCCTCGGTTGGGGCTTTAATATCTACCCACTTAAAATGCTTATTTTCAATTATTTGAATCATATATTATATATTTTATTAAAAATTCTTAGTAAGCAATTTCACATCGTTCGTTAATTTATTATAGCATATCAGACCTTTACAAGCTAACTTTGCTGTGGATAAATTTTTAACTTAATCTATTTTAACAACCATTAAATAAAAACAAAAAATCACAAAAACTTACAATCGTGAGTTTTTTGTTTTTAACCCCCATAGACACTCCATGACTTACCCCTTACTGTTATTCTGAGCATTCCCCCACATGTCATTCTAAACAACGGCCTGTCATTCTGAGCGAAGCGAAGAATCCCTTGCCTTGAAAAAAACTGTTCTGTCGGTATCAGATACCGACAACATATTTTTATAAAATAAAATTTAATTAGCACCACCTTGACAAGTCGTATGGATATCGTGTATACTTTAGGTAAGTGAACAAAATTAAAATTACAAAAAATATGGAGGCAGTTATAAATATAAAAACTAAAAGTGATTTAAAAACAAAAGCACAAGAATTAGCCACTGAATTAGGCCTTTCTTTAAGTGCTGTTTTAAACGGCTATTTAAGGCAATTTGTGCGAAATAAAGCTGTTAATTTTAGCTTAGCCCCCCAGATGGCCCCTGCCTTAGAAGAAGAATTAAAAAGCATTGAGTATGATATTGAAAGAAATAAAAATATCTCAAGAGCTATGACAAGCAAAAAGGAACTAAGGGCTTATTTGTCTAATTTATGAAAATTAGTTTTCATAAAAACTTTAATAAATATTTTCATAAGCTATCTACCAAGGAAAAAGAAAAAACAAAAGGGCACTTAGCGTTCTTTTCATAATATCCCTTTAATCCATTGCTCAATAACCACCCCTTAAGAGGTAATTACATTGACTATAGGAGCATCAATATAACAGGCGACTTACGAGCCGTTTTTAAACTTATAAACGAAAACGAAGCTATTTTCGTAAGAGTTGGCACCCACAGCGAACTATACAGCTAATGATAATTTCTCTCTTTTCCCTGACGGGTTTCCTAAGTCTTAATTATTAACAAAGTATTAACCAAGCAGAGGAGAACTATTTCTCCCCTTATTTTTTAAAAAACAATTAGCACACTTGACAGGTTTTGCTAATTTGCTATAATACAAATACACAATACATATATCTATGAAAGTTGAATTAAAACTTTATCAAGATGAAGAGTGGTTAAGGCAAATGCTTGACGAGCAAGACAAACTTTTAAGCGAAATTGCTGACCTGTGCGAGGTAAGCTTAAGCACGGTTTCTCGGTGGGCGGCTCGATTTGAAATAAGAAAGATAAGAACTTACTCAGGGGACAGGTCTGGCCCAAACAACCCTTTCTGGAAAGGGGGCAGATACCAAGATAAAACTTCGGGCTATATTTTAGTCCATAACCCAGAACACCCAGCAAGCAACACTAACGGCTATGTTTTAGAGCACAGATTAGTTATGGAAGAGAAGCTAGGTCGGCTTTTAAAACCCAACGAAATAGTGTATCATAAAAATAGTAAAAAGAATGATAACCACCCTAAAAATCTAATTTTAGCTCTAGTAGGGGAGCCAATTGGCCAAGAAATTAAATGCCCTTTTTGCCAAGAAAAGTTCAAGGCAACCTAAATCTAAATGACAAAATCTAAAATGACAAATCAATGACAAAATCCCAAGCTCAAAAGCTATTTTGCATTTGAATTTGAAACTTGATTTCACATTTAAACTTTGACATTTGGCATTACTTCATTATATGGATAATCAAAATAAACTTAAAAATAAAAACAATTGGAAAAAAGAAAATGCCCCTAAAAAAATAGAAACTGAAGTTTCTTCTTCAAAAGAAAGTCAAAAAGAAAGCAACCCAATAAATGAGTGCCAAGAATATCTTAATGGATGGAAAAGATGTTTAGCTGATTTTGAAAACTACAAAAAAGAAGAGACAGGCAGAATAACGAAAACAAGGTGGTATAACAAGGCCGAAGTTTGTTTAGAGGTTATTAAGGTCTTAGATAACTTCCAAAGAATGAACGTTTGCCTGCCCCAAGAGCTTCACGAAAACGAATGGGTTAAAGGCGTTTTAATGGTAGAAAACCAACTTATTTCGGCCTTAAAAGAAATTGGTTTAGAAGAAATAAAAGCCCAAGGTAAAAAGTTTAACCCCGAGTTTCACGAAGCCCTTGAGATAGCCGAAGTGACAGGGGCAGAGGCAGGGGAGTCAGAAATAATTATTGAAGTTTTAGAAAAAGGTTGGCTTTTGGACAACAAGGTCTTAAAACCAAGTAAAGTAAAAATAAGTGGTTAAGCGAACAAGTGAAAAAGTGAGCAAGGGCAAACATTAAAAAAATCTTTTAAAAAATAAAAATATTTTCAACTTGTCTATTTCGCAATCCATTTTTTTTGAAAATTAATTCATTGAAAATTGATTGAAAATTGAAAATTGAAAATTGAAAATTATGATCAAAATATTAGGTATTGATTTAGGCACAACTAATTCAGCGATGGCTGTTGTTGAGGGGGGTAAGGCCAAAATCATTGAAAACAAAGAAGGTCAAAGAACAACCCCTTCTATTATCTCGATTAACAAATCAGGTGAACGTTTAGTTGGGGTATTGGCCAAAAGGCAAGCTATTACCAACCCAGCTAACACTATTTTTTCGGTTAAGCGATTAATTGGTCGCAAATTTTCTGACAAAGAGGTGCAAAAAGATAAAACCCTCTTGCCTTATGAAATAAGGGAAAAGGCCTCTGATGGTTCAGTTGAAGTTAAAATGGGCGAAAAATGGTACTCAAGCCAAGAAATCTCTTCAATGATCTTGCAAAAATTAAAACAAGACGCCCAAGAGCAATTAGGCGAAACAATTGACGAAGCCATAATTACTTGCCCGGCTTACTTTGACGACTCGCAAAGAAAAGCCACCAAAGTAGCTGGCGAGATTGCTGGGCTTAAGGTTTCAAGGGTAATTAACGAACCAACAGCCGCCGCCTTGGCTTATGGCTTAGATAAAAAGAAAAACCAACAAATCGTAGTTTATGATTTTGGTGGGGGCACTTTTGATATTTCTGTTTTAGATGTGTCAGAGGACACAGTTGAAGTTAAAGGCACCGGGGGTGATACCCATTTAGGGGGTGATGATTTTGACCAAAAGGTAATGGACTGGGTGGTAGGGGAGTTTAAAAAAGAGCAGGGGATTGATTTATCAAAAGACACTTTGGCCTTACAAAGAATAAAAGAAGCAGCTGAAAAAGCGAAAATTGAATTGTCAACTAGCCAAGAAACCGAAATTAACTTGCCCTTTATAACTTCAGGCAGTGAAGGCCCCAAACACTTACTCTTGAAATTATCTCGTTCAAAATTAGAAGAAATGGTAGAAAATTACATCGAAAAATCAATTAACCTTGTTAAGCAAACTTTAAAATCAGCTAAAATGGAAACCAAAGATATTGAAGAAATTGTTTTAGTTGGTGGGCAAACCAGAATGCCCCGCATTCAAGAGGAAATAAAAAAAATGTTTGGCAAAGAGCCCAACAAGTCAATTAACCCAGATGAGGTTGTCGCCATCGGTGCTGCCATTCAGGGGGGTATTTTACAAGGTGATGTTAAGGATGTTTTACTCCTTGATGTCGCTCCCTTAAGCTTAGGCATTGAAACCTTAGGTGGGGTTAACACTATCTTGATTGAAAAAAATACAACTATTCCAACCCAAAAAACCCAGGTCTTTTCAACAGCTGTAGACAACCAGCCCTCGGTTGAAATTAAGGTTTTACAAGGTGAACGAGCCATGGCTAACGACAATAGGGTCTTGGGCAGATTTATCTTAGATGGCTTACCACCTTCTCAAAGGGGCGTGCCTCAAATTGAGGTTAGCTTTGACATAAACGCCAATGGTATTTTGGAAGTATCAGCTAAAGATAAGGCCACCAACAAGAGCCAATCAATAAAAATTGAAGGGAGCTCTGGTTTATCTAAAGAAGAAATTGAAAAAATGAAAGAAGACGCAAAGCAGCATCAAGAAGATGACAAAAAGAAAAAGGACTTAATTGAACAAAAAAATATCGCCGAGGGCCTAATCTTTCAAACAGAAAAAACTTTAAAAGAAGCAGGCGATAAAATTGATAAAGAAAAAATAAAAGAAGTAGAGGATAAGCTAAATGATTTGAAAAAAGTTAAAGATAGTGATAAGATAGAAGAAGTCAAGCAGGGGATTGAGGGCTTAAATACGGCTGTCCAAAAGGTTTCCCAAGAGTTGTATCAAGCAGCCCAAGCCAGCCAACAAAAGAAAGATGGAACAGAAGGGTCGAAAGAAGAGCCAAAAAAAGACGAGAAGCCCGAAGAAGGCGAATACCACGAGAAATCTAATTCTTAAAAATTGAGAATTAAAAATTATTTTTTACTTTGTAAAAAATCAATATGGATTATTATAATATTTTAGGGGTAGAAAAGGGCTCGTCTCAAGAGGAGATTAAACGGGCTTATCGTAAACTTGCCCATCAGTTTCACCCAGACAAAAAGGGTGGTGATGAAAAAAAGTTTAAAGAAATAAACGAGGCCTACCAAATTTTAGGCAACCAAGAAAAACGGGCAAAATATGACCAATTCGGCAATGCCTTTACAGGGGATGGGGCTGGTTTTGGTGGGTTCAATGGCTTTTCTCAAGGAAGCAATGGCTTCGCTGGTTTTGATTTTAATAACTTTAGTAATGCAGGTTTTGGGGGAACGGGTGGCTTTGCAAGTGATTTGTCCGACATTTTTGAAGGGCTTTTTAACAGCGATTTCCCCAAAAAAGAAACGAGCCAAGGCCATAACTTAGAAACAACTCTTGAAATAAATTTGGAAGATACCCTCAAAGGGCTTGAAAAAAATCTATTTTTAGATAAACTAATAGTATGCCAACGATGTGAGGGCAAGGGGGCTGAACCAGAGACAACTTTAAAAGAATGTTTTTCTTGCCGAGGCAAAGGGCATGTCCAGCAAATTAAAAAAACTATTTTAGGGCAAATCACTAGAACGATCATTTGCCCTGAATGTCATGGCGACGGTAGAATTCCTGAAAAGGCCTGTAATGTCTGTAAGGGCGAGGGCAGGGTTTATGGGAGCGAAGAAATAAAGGTCTCAATCCCAGCTGGTATTGACAATGGTCAAACAATAAAAATCCAAGGCAAGGGCGAGCCAGGTCGCAGGGGCTCAAAACCGGGCAACTTGTACATTGAAATAGTTGTTAAACCCCATAGCCAGTTTTTAAGAAAGGGTGATGACTTATACATAGAATTGCCCATTACTCTGACAGAGAGCGCCTTAGGGGCCGAAAAAGAAATCAAGGCCTTAGACAAGAAAACTTTGGTCTTAAAAGTTCCAGCCGGTGCTGAAACAGGCAAGGTCTTGCGCTTAAAAGACAAAGGCATTCCGCATTTTAATAGTTTTGGCAAAGGGGACTTATTCGTTCAAATTTTTATTGAAAGCCCAAAAAAATTAACGAAGAAACAAAAGAAATTATTAGAAGAACTCCAGGCCGAAGGG
>Ga0210057_1007984_pt1 | contig 12648 bp, 15 predicted proteins | sample CryGeyCG2114_010_2_FD_183968 | JGI IMG/M metagenome (GOLD analysis project Ga0210057, IMG submission 183968) | Groundwater microbial communities from aquifer - Crystal Geyser CG10_big_fil_rev_8/21/14_0.10 (SPAdes) (version 2) | ecosystem: Environmental > Aquatic > Deep subsurface > Groundwater ... | reverse complement strand
ATTCATAAAGTTGTTCAAAAAAAATTTTAGAAAAATCATAACTCTTACCATAACTTATAGGATCCCATTTATCTGAAATAAAACAATCATTACAATATACAACATATTTATCTTTTGGGTCATACATTGAAATTGTTGGTTTTTTACAAAGATCACAATCTTGTTTATATAGAGAACGTTCGTTTCTAAATAACATCCTTCTTATCATTCTACATTCTGTACACCAAGTAGGAGGAGGTACTTCTATTTTCTTATAGAAATTAAAATCTTCAGACTCTATCATAAAGTCTTTCTTACAGTTTTGACATTGTTTAGTTTCCGCTTCCATAATCTAAATTATACAATGTATTCACAATCTTTTCCATATCAGTAAATCTACCTTCAATCGTTGAACCAAGCACAATAATAGCAATATCGTGACCATATTTATTTTTATAAATAATAACCAGATTACCACCAGCAAGTGGTGTATACCCTGTTTTAGAAAATAAAATATTAGGAATTTTATCTAAAATAATATTAGTATTTTTTATATTATGTCGAAAACCAGATTCTGACACAATATTTATTTCTGGCATTATACTAGCACTAAATATCTCAGGATGAGCTTTTAATGCATACATAGCCATTATATTTACATCTTGTGCTGATGCATAAGCTCCAGCAAATACTTCATCAATATCTAATCCTGTAAAATTAAAAAATAAACTATTTTCTATTCCTATTTTTCGTGCTTTTTCATTTATTTTTTCTAAAAAAAGATTAGAATTTTCAGTATTATTTATATTCTGACTTTCAGCTAGAGCATAAACACCGTCATTAGAAGAACCTATCAAGGTAAATCTAGCCAAATCTCCTACTCTTATTTTTTCATTTACAAAAAGTCCATAATCACCTTCCTGTTTTATAGCATCACGAGAAATAGATATAACATCATATGTTTTACTATTATTTAACACAGTTGCTACTGTAATGATCTTAGCAAGTGAAGCTATGGGAAGCTCTTCTTCGTCATTTTTACCATAAATCTTTTTATTTAAAGTTTCATCATATATAAATACTGCTTTTGCTTCTATTGGAACATCTTCAAATACATTTTGTATTTCTTTTATTTTATTTTCTTGCTTTATAAATTGAATATCTAATTTATTATTTCCACTTATAACGAATATTAATAACAATATAAAAACAAATAATATAAAAAACAAAATATTATTTTTTTTATTAAAAAAATCTAACTTATTAAAAATTTTCATCATTTTCTAATTCACTTACCAAATTTTCTTGTGCAGTTTCAATAGATTTATTTACTAGCTCATAATCTGGTAACTCTTCGACAGATTTCACACCCATAAAGGAAAGTAGCTCAAATGTAGGCTTATATATATAACGTCTGCTATCTTCTTTATCAATACTTTTTTCTATCAATCCCCTTATAGAAAGCGCTCGTAATGTAAAACTAGAATTTACTCCTCGTATATAATCTATAAGAGATCTCCCTACTCCATTCTTATAAAGAATAATTGATAATGTTTCTAAACTTGCTTTTGAAAGCTCTTTATTTAATTCTTCTTTTTGTAATTTCTCTATAATATCTGAAAGCTCAGGTGCTGTACTTAAAGTAATATCATCTTCTTTTTCTTGTAATACGATTCCTCTTTCTTTTAAATTCTCTTTCAATTTTTCTAAACCTTCATTTATTTCTATTTGTCCTATACCCAAAAATTCAGAAAGTTTCTTTCTTGATATTGGTTCTCCTTTAAAGAAAAGTATTGCTTCTATTTTTTGTTCTAAATTCATAATTTTTAAAAAAATGTTTCAGAAAGAATTTTAAGAAAAGTGGGTTTCCTGTCTTTATGTACTCCATAGACGTATTTTCCAAAAATTCTTTACTAAAATATTTTTTTTAATTCATAATTATATCCTGTTTCTCAATAATAATATCCTCAAAATTATTCTCTTGCACTGCATGTAATATACCTTGTCTTACAAGCTCTAGCATAGCAAGAAAACCAATAATTACAACTACTTTTTCTTCTCGCGTCTTTCCTATACCAGAAAAATCTCTAAAACTCATTTTGAGTGCTCCTTCTATTCTTTCAGTCAATTTATCTATCATTTCTTCTATACTCATCACTTTTTTTACCTCAACTTCTGGTAAAAAGATTTTTTTAGGCATCTTGCCTAATGCATGATAAGCAAAAGTCATCATACCTTCTTTTGTAATTTGTTTATCTGGTAAAAATACTAGTAGCTTATTTTTTCTCTCAAGAGGTGCAAATATTATTTTTTGACCAAACATTTCTTTTATATGTCCTCCAAGCTTAGTGTAAAGTTCATATAATTTTAATCTATCTTCTAAACTATGTATGTCACTTTCTTCTTCTGTGGTTAAATTTAAATTAGGTAAAAGTGATTTTGATTTTATTAAAATGAGAGTAGCTGCTACTACTATAAAATTAGATATTTCAAAAGTTCTTTTATCTTTTGATAAAGATTCATCTTCTTGTAACTTTTTTAGATAATTTAAATAATCTTCAGTAACCTGTGCCAAAGATAAATCATTAATAAAAAACTTCTTTTCTTCTATTAAAGAAAGTAATAAATGAAAAGGCCCCTCAAAGACATCTGTCTTTATTTGATATAAATTGTCTTTAACTGTTTCTCTTTCCACCTTTATATTATAACACGTTTTAGTCTATTTAAGTGTAATGCTCTTTAATATTACAGGATCAATTGGTTTATCAGAGACATCTGTGGCTACAGAATTTATTTTTTCTGCTACATCAAGTCCTAAAATTACTTTTCCAAAAACAACATGTTTTGGATCTAAGAAATTATTTGCAGCTGCATTAATAAAAAATTGACTACCATTTGTATTTGGTCCAGAATTTGCCATTGCTATAGTACCTATATCATTTTTGTTATTAGAAGTTAATTCATCATCAAATTTATATCCTGGTCCTCCTGTACCCCAATATTGTTTTTTAGAATCATCCTTTGAAAGTGGATCTCCACCTTGGCTCATAAAATCTTTTATAACTCTATGAAATTTTGTACCATCATAAAAACCTTCTTTCGCAAGTTTAATAAAATTATCTACTGTTTTTGGTGTAGCAGAATTAAATTCAATTGTAATATCTCCTTTGTTTGTGTGTAATGTTGCTTGCATAATTTTTTTATTATCTTCTTTATTAATAATAGTTTGATCTTTCACTTCACCTATAGATTCATCTATTTTATTTTCAGGTGTTTGATTTAAAGAACCATTGTCTGTAACAGATTGTTCTGTTTTGGTATAAGAAACTTTTAATGAATCACTATTATTTGAAACAGAAAACCAATAACCCAAACCGACAACTACAAGTATCAAAAACACAATTCCATATTTATTCATGTTTATATATTTATTTACTAAAAATTAATTTTTATAATATTTTGATTATATCATAATTAAAATATTTTTTAATATGTATTTAAAACCAGATCCCTATCGTGACATTTATTTCTATTCCATCATAAAGATTCTCTTCATAACGAATTTGTTTTTTAAGAGGCAAAATATATATCGGAGAATATCTATCTGGAAAAATAGAAGTCACCCATTCACTTTTTCTTATTTTAGCTTTAGCATAAATAGCACCCCAGCCACGTCGAAGCTTCCCTTTTTGTATTTCCTTAATTTCAGCAGATATTTTTTCTGGTACTCGTGCAAACCGCCAAACTCCACTGTCGTCTTCCTTTTCTATTTCACTTCTCCAAACAATAACCTTACTTTTGAATTTAAAAGTTTTTATTATTTTCCCAACCTTAATTTCTTTTTTTATTTTAATTTTTAAATTCTTTAGCAATTTTACTTTTTTATTTATTTTCATTCATTTTTTAACCTTTCAAATGTATATAAATCTCATGTAAAGGTTTACCATCTTTTTTAATACGATATATATCTACTTTTTTACCATCTAGTTTAAAATTCTCGTATTCTAATTCTTTACTATACCTAGGATTAGATTCATGTTTAGACTGGTCAAGCTGTCCACACGAAAAAGAAACAAAAGGCTCAATTACTTCTTTTAATCCTGATTTTTTTATCTTTTCTTGTAAAGATTTTTCAGGAATAAAAACACTTTTATCAGTTGAACTTTTTATCCCATATGCGTCTGGATTATATTGTCCTATTTTCATATTTTTATTATACCACTTATCTTATTTTTCTAAATCAAGAACCTCATCAATACGGATTTTAGCTACAAATTCCGGTATATGAAAGACTAAAATTAAAGCTCCCTTATCTTGATTTATGGCCTCTGCAATAATAGGAATATGACGAAAATTTATATGATTTGTAGGTTCATCTAATAAAAGTAAGTCTGGATCTTGAATAAGTGCCGAAGCTAAAAATATACGAGTAAGTTATCCACCAGAAAATATTTTTAATATTGTACCTGATTTAGATTTTAGGACTCCAGTGATAAGTCCAAAAACAGTACTCTTTCCACCACCATTTTGTCCCATTATTATTATTTTTGCTTCACGTCTAAGAGGAAAAGAAACATCGTCTAAAATGGGATTGCTGTGACCATATTCAAATGAGACTTTTTCAAATTTTAGGATTACTTCATCTTTCACCATGTTTTATGAGAATACCCTATTTTTAATTAAAATAAAAAATTATTTATATTCCTCAATAAACTTATATATAAGCCTGACACCTGTACCTAATGCACCATTTGCAAGATTTTCTCCTTGCATCGCTGTCATTCTTGGAGCAATATCTAAATGTATCCATTTGTGATCTTTTATAAATTGATGTAAAAATACAGCTGCATAGATAGCTCCGCCATAACGAGAATCTTTATTATGAATATTTGTAAAGTCACCGAGTGATCCTTTTATTTCATTTTCATATTCTTCCCACATAGGCAAACGCCAAACATATTCACCTGTCTTCTCACCTACTTCTTCAAAATCTTTAGCTAACTTATCATCATCCGTAAAAATCGCTGAAGCTCTCTCTCCTAATGCAACACAAGCTGCTCCAGTTAATGTCGCAATATCTATCACAACTTCGGGATTATATTTCTGAGAATAAGTTAATGCATCTGCCAAAATTATTCTACCTTCAGCATCTGTATTTAAAACTTCAATTGTTTTTCCAGACATTGAACGTATAACATCTCCTGGACGATAACTTTTTCCGGATGGCATATTTTCAACAGATGGAATTAAACCAATAACATTCTTTTTCAATTTCATTCTTGCAACAAGTGCTATTGTATGTATAACGGATGCACCTCCAGACATATCCATATTCATACCAAGAAGACCATTTGATGGTTTTAAATTTATTCCACCTGTATCAAAAGTGACACCTTTACCAACAAGAACAATAGGTTTTTCTCCTTTTTTACCACCCATATATTCCATAATAATAAATTTTGACTCTTCGTCTGACCCACGACCAACAGAGAGTATTGCTTTCATTTTTTGCTTTTCCATTTCTTTTTCACCAAGTACTATAACTTTTACTGACAAATTTTTTATTGCTTCTTTTGCTTTTTGTGCCAAAATTTGAGGAGTCATATCTCCACCTGGTGTATTTGAAAGTGTTCGAGTTTTATTTACTTCTTCTGCTATAGTATGACCTTTCAAAATAGCTTTTTGTATTTTACTATCTGTGCCTAAAATAATTATTTCTTTTATAAAATTAAAATCTTCTTTGGTCGGCGTTTTATATTCCACAAATTCATAGTTTGCAAAATCAAACTGTGTGCCAATAATTTCTGCAAGTTCTTCATTCGACAATTTTATCTTTGCAAATTTAAAATCCTTAAAATTAAAACAAATCTTCCCTGACTTAACACTTTTTGCCATTATTACCATTTTACGCACAAGTAAAAAGAGCTTTCTTCTATTCATTTTTTCTATTTCGTCACATTTTAAATAAAGTGTCTTTTGCCCATTCTCTTTTTCAATCTCATCTTGATTTTTATAATTTAGAGAAACAAAAAGTACTTCACCTTTTATTTCTTTTATATTGTTTTTAAAAATTATTTTCATATTTATTTTCCAATTTTTATTCCTAATTCTTTTAGTTGTTTTTCAGAAACTAGAGAAGGTGAATTCATCATTAAGTCTTTACCCTCTCCATTTTTAGGAAATACCATCACTTCTCTTATATTTGGTTCATTCTCGAGCAACATCATTAATCTATCAAAACCCCAAGCTATGCCTCCATGTGGAGGAGTACCAGACCTGAATGCATCAAGCATATAAAATAAAGTCTTTTCTACTTCTTCTTTTTTAACTCCCATTATGTCATAGACTGCAAGCAATGCTTCCGGCTCATGATTCCTAATAGATCCACCACCTATCTCAAAACCATTTAATACTATATCGTATTGGTTTGTAAGAATATTTGGGATATTTCTTTTATTTAACAAATCTTCATGAAATTGTGGCTGTGCTGCGGAAAAAGGATTGTGTGTAAATGTCCATTCACCTTCTGCTTGAGGATTGTTATCATTATTAGCTTTTTCAAAAAATGGAAAATCAATAACCCAACAAAAAGCCAATAAATTTTTATTATTTTTATCTTTTCGTAGGTCAGGTCTATCATTACCATATTTCTCCATAGCATCTTTATAAGTAATTCTTGGAAATGGAATCTCCTGAATTTCTTTTTCTGGATAAAGTTTTTGTACTATTTCTATTAATAAACTTTCATTTAAATTCATCACATCTTCACGATCAACAAAACTCATTTCCATATCAAGTTGTGTAAATTCTGGCTGACGGTCACATCTCAAATCTTCATCACGCATACATTTTGCCATTTGAAAATATTTTTCCATTCCAGCTGCCATTAAAAGTTGTTTGTATTGTTGTGGAGCTTGAGGAAGTGCATAAAATTTACCTTTATCAAGTCTTGATGGAACAATAAAATCTCTAGCTCCTTCAGCTGTTGATTTTGAAAGTATTGGTGTCTCTATCTCAGTAAAATTCTCTTTATCTAAATAATCACGAATAAACTTAACAACTTTATGTCTATTACGAATATTTTTTTGCATTCTTTCTGTTCGTAAATCTAAATATTTATATTTCATTCTGAGATCTTCATTGACTCCAATAGAATTTTCATTTATTTGAAAAGGCGTGATTTCCGCCTTATTTAAAACTTCGATATTAGTAACTTCGAGTTCTAATTCGCCATTTAATACATCGGTTTTTATATTTTTGTCAGGACGCTTATTTACTAGACCTGTAAGTTTCAAAACCCATTCAGAGCGAATCTCTTTAGCTTTTTCTGTAGCTTCTGCATGATTTGGTAATGACACACATTGTACAAGACCTGTCATATCACGCATATCAAAAAACACCATTTTACCTTGATCACGCCTGATATTCACCCATCCAGCAATAATGACCTCTTTACCAACATTATCTTTTAAATCTTTAACATATACTCTATTCTTCATATTAAAATATTTTAACATATCTAAAATAAAAATACAGCGAAAGAATACCTTCCGCTGTATAACTTTATCTTTTCCTTTTTGTGGATCAGACAATAAAAATTTTTACCTAATATCTAGGCATAGAGACTTCTTCATCCCATAAAAAATCATCTACATTATTAGAAGTAGAAACTTTTTCAACTTCTTCAACTTTTGAAGAAGTTAAGAATTCTGAAGATTGACGGTGGTTTTTACTAAAAAGATCTTTTCTATCTTCTTCTGAAAAGAAGCTTGGAATTTCACTACCACCAAAATACGAATGTTTTGAAACACAAGACATAATATGTCTCCTTATTACAAATTATTAAAAAAATAAAGAACTTTCCACACCTCAAAACAGTTATTTATTTGAGGCTGGTGTATAAGTTTCTAAATTAGCAACACATACACCAGAATCAAATTTTACCCAAAAAACGCAAAACTGACTTCGATTTTATTCGGAGCCAGTTTTGTTTTTTATATATATTTAATCTTTTTATTTATTATAGATTTTTATATAAAAACAATAGCTCCTTATTAATGGGAAGAATGACGGTAAAGAAACTATTAATTTGTATATTTCTATAACTTTTCATATTTGAATCTATATTATATCACTTATAAAACAAACAACAATAGTACCTGTGGAAAACCCAGACACCTTTTATCTTATTTAAGATAAAAGGTGTCTGGGAAAACTCTATATATTAACCCCTATTTTCTCTCGTACTTCTTTCATCTTTTCTTCTGCTATTTTTTTTGCTTTTTCACTACCTGCTTTTAAAATAGCTAAAGCTTTGGGAATATCTTTCTCAAATTCTTTTCTTTTTTCTCGAAGTGGTGCAATAAATTTCTCAATATCTTCTATAAGTAATTCTTTTAATTCTTTATACTTCCCTTCTTTTTCTTTATAAATTTTCTTTAATTCTTCATCGCTTCTAAAAAGTTTATGGATGGCATATACATTCTTAGGAACTCCTCCACTAGAATCAGTGACAATACACATAACACATTTTTTTATTTCTTCATATTCTGAAAAAAGTGGAATGTGATTGTTATAACTTTTAGACATTTTCTTTCCATCTATACCAGGTACAGTAGCGACTTCTTCTATTATTTTCGATTCTGGTAATTTAAAAGTCTCTCCAAAAATACGATTAAATTTCTCTGCTGTATCACGAGCAATTTCTACGTGTTGTTTTTGGTCAGAACCTATCGGTACTATGTCAGGGCTATAAAGTAAAATATCAGCTGCCATAAGCATCGGATAATTAAATGTCCCTACACATATTTCTTTATTTTTTGCTTCTGCGTCTTTAAATGCATGTGCACGCATAAGATAAGGCATTGTTGTCAAAGTATCAAAAATCCAAGCGAGTTCTGTATGTTCACTTATATCTGATTGTTTAAATATTACTAGTTTTTCTGGATCAAGCCCAATAGCTAAATAATCAAGCAAAACACCTATTATATTTTTCTCCATTTCTTTCTTACTTTGAATAAAATTCAATGCATGATAATCAGCAATAAAAACATAACCATCGTAATCTTTCTGTAGATCAACAAATTGCTTCATTGCACCAAAATAATTGCCAATATGTGGAGCTCCTGTTGGTTTTACACCTGACAATAATATCTTTTTTGACATACTATAATATTATCATATTTGTCCACATTTTAATAACACATTTAATAACTTTTTGATTTTGACTATTTTTTTACTATGCTAGAATAACTCTAATGGTAAAACAAAATAAAAATAATATACGCATTCCTCCCCAAAGTATTCCTTCAGAACAAGCAGTATTAGGGTCTATAATGCTTCGTAAAGATGCTATTCATGAAATAGAAGACATTGTAAACGCAGATTCTTTCTATGTTGAAAAACACAAATTAATCTTCCAAGCAATGCTCGATTTATTTTTAAAAAATGAACCGATAGATATGCTTTCACTCTCTACTAAATTAAGTGAACAGAAATTATTAGAAAGAATTGGTGGGAATCAATATCTAGCAGAAATAGTGAATGTCGTTCCATCTTCCACAAATGTTAAACATTATGCTGATATAGTACAAAAAAAGTATGTATTAAGAAGTTTGATAGAAGCAGCAGATTATGTTTCAGAACTTGGTTTTGAAGAAGGTGATGAACATATGGATGATATATTAGACTTAGCAGAAAAGAAAATATTTAGTGTTATCTCATCTCCTAAAAGTCAAAAATTTGTAAATTTAAAAGATGCTTTACCAGAAGCATGGGAACGTCTCGAGAAATTACATGAACATAAAGGTATGCTCCGAGGTCTACCTACAGGTTTTGCAGATTTAGATAACATACTTTCAGGTCTACAAAAATCTGACTTAATTATTCTAGCAGCTCGTCCTTCTATGGGTAAGACTACTCTCGCACTCGACATAGCTCGTATGTCTTCTATTGTCCATGAAAAATCAGTATTAATATTTTCTTTAGAAATGTCATCACAACAACTCGTAGATAGAATGCTATCTGCACAATCACGTGTAAATGCATGGAATCTACGTACAGGACATCTTTCTTCCGATAGAGATTTCTCACAACTTCGTGATTCATTAGATAAACTTTCAAAAGCTAAAATATATATAGATGATCAGCCAGGAAATTCAATAGTACGAATGAAAGCTCTTTCTCGTAGATTAAAAATAGAAAAGGGGCTTGATCTTATTGTCGTCGACTATTTACAGCTTATGACTACTTCTAAAAATTATGATTCTATGGTCAACCAGGTGACAGAAATTTCAAGATCACTCAAAAGCCTTGCCAAAGAGCTCGATGTTCCTGTACTTGCTCTTTCTCAGCTTTCTCGTGCCGTAGAGAGTCGTGGAGGTAAGCCAAGGCTGTCAGACCTTCGTGATTCAGGATCTATAGAACAAGATGCCGATGTTGTGATGTTTATTCACAGAGAAGATAAAGGAAAAGATGAATCTGAAAAGACAAATATTGCTGAAATATTAATCGAAAAACACCGAAATGGCCCTACTGGTAAAGTTGATCTTTACTTTGATGAGAAAACTACTACTTTCTTAAATCTTGAAAAAAGTAGTTTAAGTGAATTTACACAGCCAAAAGTATTAGGAGATTTAGATGAATTTTAAAATTTTACATAGTTCTTTTTAAAAGCCTTGGTAGGAGTGACGACGACGGACAGAGAAAATTTTTAGCAAAAAATTTTTATGCTTTTTAAAAGAAGCTATGAAAATTTTAAAATTCATAAATATCAATAATTAAAATATGAACACAATAGAAAAATTAACAGAAATATTCAAAGAATTCCCAGGCATTGGAGAGCGACAAGCAAAACGTTTTGTTTATTTTTTAATATCTAGAGATAAAAGTTATTCGGAAAATTTATCTGAATCAATTAAAGATTTAAAAAAAGAAATATCACAATGTAACGAATGTTTTAAATTTTTTCTTCTAAATTCCAATAAAGGTAAATTGTGTGAAATTTGTGCAAGTCCAAATATAGATTCTTCTACCTTAATGATAGTTGAAAAAGACTCAGATCTAGAAAGTATAGATAAAAGTGGAATCTATAATGGTAAATATTTTATATTAGGAGGACTCGTCCCAATTGTTGAAAAAAACACAAATAAAAGAGTAAGAATAGATGGACTTTTAGAAAGAATCAAAAAAGATGGAAAAAACCCGACAAAGGATGGGCAAGTCTTAAAAGAAATTATCCTTGCTTTTTCATTAAATCCTCAAGGCAACCATACTGATTTTTATATTCGAAATCAAATTGAAAATATAATAAAACCTCTTAATATAAAAATATCCTCGCTCGGTAGAGGTCTCTCCACTGGTACAGAGTTAGAATATTCCGACAACGATACTCTCAAAAATGCTTTGAAAAATAGACAATAAGTTGTATAATATATTTTATGATAAAAAATATAATTTTTGGAATTATTATAATAATTTTGGGAACAGTAATTTTTTCACTTAATAAAAAAGTGTCAGAAACAGTGACTACACCAACTCCCATTAATACGACTTATCAATCAGTAGAAGAAAAACAATGTAAAAATTCAAATGGTGAATGGATTACGGATGGAATGTTGCAAAAATTTAGATGTATATACACATACTCTGATGCTGGAAAAACTTGTACATCATCAAACCAATGCTCATCTTCTTATTGCGTTGGAGAAATAAAAAATAAAACAATTATTGGCACATGTAAAAAAAATGATAGCCCTTTTGGTTGTCGTCAAACTATTGAGGATGCACGTCTTGGTGGAGGTGAAATATGCGTTGATTAAAAAAACTAAAATACTTAAATACTGCTATCGCTAAGTTTAAATATTATATGATTTAGCTAATTTAAATGTTTTAATACATTCTTTTAGTTTAATTTCATTTATATAATCTAAAAAATCTTTTGGAAGTGGAGATGGTCCAACCCAAACACTTCTTTGAATCATTTCATAATTAAATTCTTTCAAATGATAACGAAACCACTCTCTTTCTGCTTTTTTAGTTTCTGGAATATCAAACATCACAAGTAAATTTTTTGGTGCTGCTTTTTGAAACGGTGAATCAAAAGTCACAAGTCGAACTTTTTTATTTTCAACATATTTTCTTCCATTTTGAGATAACAAAATTATGCTATTCTTTTTCGAAATATAACCACTTTTATTTAATCTATATAATGCATTGTTTATAGATTGTTTTTTATAAGGAAAAATTGCTGGTAAACCAAGAATACTAACTGACATACCTTTATATTTATATTTTGGTTCAAAAAGAAATTTTAAAATTTTACTTTCAATACTCAATTTCTGCGATAGCATAATTTGAGTATAGCATATCTATAAAAAAATTCCCAAGTTTATTCGCGAATTTTTTTATTTTATATCTAAGATTTTTACTTTAAAGAAAGGTTGACGATGACCATTTCTCTTTAAATAACGAGATTTTTGTTTATATTTCAAAACTAAAACTTTTCTAGCACGGCCAATCCCAACTATAAGAGCATCTACATCAGCACCCACGATATAAGGTGTACCAATAGTAGTATTTTTACCATCATCCACAAGAAGAACTTTATCAAAAACAACCTTGTCTCCAACTTTGTATTCTCCCTTTATTTTTTCAATAGAAACTACATCG
>Ga0210057_1007983_pt1 | contig 12648 bp, 10 predicted proteins | sample CryGeyCG2114_010_2_FD_183968 | JGI IMG/M metagenome (GOLD analysis project Ga0210057, IMG submission 183968) | Groundwater microbial communities from aquifer - Crystal Geyser CG10_big_fil_rev_8/21/14_0.10 (SPAdes) (version 2) | ecosystem: Environmental > Aquatic > Deep subsurface > Groundwater ... | reverse complement strand
CATTGCCGACCGCACTTTGGTTTTGGATTTCAAAAATGCCTTCAAAATTGCGGAAAAATACCATGCCGAGGCGCTTTGCGCCGAGGCTGTTTCTTACGATTTCACAAAAAGTGAAAATTGGCGGAGGAGGTGGGATTTGAACCCACGAGGCGCTTGCACGCCTACCGCTTTTCGAGAGCGGCGCCTTCAACCACTCAGCCACTCCTCCGTTAATAAACTTAATTTCTTTTTAATTTGTCTTCTTCCTTGCCCTGTTTTATAAAAAATTTCTGTTTTGCGCGCTAATGTTTTATTAACATAGGCTTCATAATAAACCAATCTCCATGGCTTTCCGAGTCTAGTTGATTTTACTCTGCCTGCGTTATGCTCTTCAAACCTATTTCTTAAATCTTCAGTCGAGCCAGTATACAATTTATTATTTTCTAAACTTTGTAATATATAAACATAATACATATTTATCCTTTCCGCTCATGGCGCTACGCGCCGGAGCGGACAACCACTCAACCTCTCCTCCTACTTTTTGTTTGTATTATTCGTAGATGATTCGTTGATTTGCGGGAAAAATTCTATCCTGTAAACTCCAATAATTCCCACCAGTATCCAAAATAAAACCGCCAGATCATTCTTGAAATAAGGCACATCCACTAGACCATGGACAATAATAACAATCATTGCGCCGATCAATCCTAGAATAATACTGCTATAGTCTTCATTTTTAACATATAACTTATAACCTATAACAAAAAATTTTCCAATAATCCAAATAAACAACAACACTCCTGCCAGCCCTAACTCAACCCAAAAGTTAAAAAACAAACTGTGCGGATATAAATAAATTTCCACCGGCTGCCAGACCTTTGCCCGGTACTCGGCATTAAAAACTGTCTTCCGGTGCCAGTCAAGGTCATTATAGTCTCGGACAAAGATGCCGTCTTGATGATAGGGAGCGACCGCGCTTTGATAATTCGCCAGCCCCGCGCCGAAGATGAAATTTTTTGGGTTGCTGGCCAGCATTTCCCATGTCTCAACCCATATTTGCCGCCTAATCTGACCGTCTAAATCCCTTAACATAATCTTGTTTATGGCGTAATCCCTGGCCTGGCTGTTTATAGCTATTCCTCCTGCCGCCAATACTGCTAATCCCGCTATAACCCAGCGTGATTTTTTATTATACAATAATCCAAAAATAAATAAAGCCGCCGCGACTCCGGCTAAAGCGCCTTCGCTTTTAGCAAAATAAATTGCCAATAATGAAAGAATAATTGTTATAGAGAAAAAAATATTTAATATTAAATATTTAATATTGCGCAACGCTGCGAACAACCTGCCAATCAATATCAACATTATCGGCCCTAAGTACAACCCTACCGCATTAGGATAGGCAAACACTCCCGTAACGCGTCCTGTATTTTGCCAGGTCGCCGGCATTAAATTACCGGTAATCCTCTGATAAATAGCGATAGCAGAAACAAAAAGAGCGGAAATTGCCAATGCCCAAAATATTTTCTCCCGGTTTTTTGGTATCTTTCCGCTCATGGCGCTATGCGCCGGAGCGGATCCGCTCGATCGCGTAGCGATACGAGCGGAAAATATATTTACAAAAACTATAAAAAACATGGCTGGCTCAATAAAATACGCTTTTAAAATTCCCAGGGCAGAGCTATTAAAACCGGCTGTCGCCGCGGAGATAAAAGCAATAACTAACAATAAGATTATTTCCAGCCAAAAAGGATAGCGTTGAACGTTCTTTTTAGATTCCCGCTTTCGCGGGAATGACAAAAGTAATGGCAGCTCATTAGCCCGCCAGGATTTAACAAACCACGCGGCAAATAAAACTAAAATCATCGCTTCCAGCAACGTCATCGGCAGAAATCCGATCTGGAATCTTATCTGGTAAACCGGCAAAACCGCGATTAAAAAAGCCGTTGCCAAATCCAGCCTTTTCCATGCTAAAACTGTAAATAAAATTGTGAAAAACAAAATTAACCATCCCATACTTTATAAATTTCTAACTTTCAAAATTAAAACTAATTTTAAGATACCACTTTTACTGTTATTTGTATATTTGCAGTAAATCCGTAGATTCGCGGGCGCAAAAAAACAGACCCGAAACTTGGATCTGTTTTTAAAAGATATTTATATAATTCACTACTTCAAAACCGAGGTCAAAACAAAGTTGGTGATCGCGTAAGAGGATACTATAATAACAATGCCGATAATAGCCGCGGTTAATATCTTCTTCGCCTTGCCGACCTGGTCGTCATTGCCGGCCGCGGTCATCCAAAGAAAGCCGGCGAATAAAGTTAACACTAAAAATATAACTCCCAGCAGGCCTAAAATGGCGTTTATGACCTTTGTCAAAATTTTATCAACTGTTTGGGTATCCGCTTGATTGCCAAAAACATTATTTTTTACCTCGGTAAATTCAGTATTTCTAATAGTGCTGTCCAAATCAACGGCCCCTGCGCTTTCTGCTAAGACAAATACACCTGTTGAGAAACACAGGGAAAATAAGACTAAAAATGATAATAATTTTTTCCTAAACATAAATTTAAGTTAAATCTAATTTAAATTATTTAAAATTATCTTAATATCTTATTTAAAATTAACTTTAGTTGCTTGCACCCCAAAGTCCCGAAACTTCGGGAAGAAGGGGTGTGGAAAAAGCTAATATTATTATACCATAAATATTTGACAAGGTACAACTAACCTAATAACATTAAAATAGCTGTCATTCCCGCGAAAGCGGGAATCTCATTATTTTTTAGATTCCCGCTTTCGCGGGAATGACAATAAAAAATGTTCAAGAAAATTGCCTATAATACTTCTATTAACTTTTTTGCCCGGGCTATTTCCACCTTGCTCGGCCTGATTACAGTTGCCTTAATGACCCGTTATTTGGGAAAATCCGGCTATGGGGAATATACTATTGTCCTCACTTTTGTCCACTTCTTCGGGATTTTAGCCGACTTCGGCCTGACCTTGGTTACCGCGCAGATGCTTGCCCGCTCTAAAGGGCTTGCCCGCCATAACGCGCAGAATTTAAATGGACTGGTTAAATCCGAAGCGGACCAGAATAAAATCATCAGTAATATTTTTACCTTGCGCTTCTTCTCCTCCTTGATATTTTTAGGTTTGGCTCCGCTAGTTGTTATTTTCTTCCCTTATGATCCGATGATAAAATTCGGGGTGCTAATTATGACCTTCTCTTTCTTTTGCATCTCCCTGAACCAAATTTTTATCGGCTTCTACCAGCAAAAGCTCCTGATGGGACGGGCATCTGTCTCTGAAGTGGCGAGCCGCATTATAATGATCGCGGCCGTATGGGCGGCGGTGTATTATAACACCGGCTTGACGGGAATAATAGTTGCCACCGTTGCTACCTCGCTTTCCCAACTTTTAATAAACTATCTGCTGTCGCTGAAATTAATCGCTTTGCGCTTCGCTTTTGATAAAAATATCTGGCGGGAAATTATTAAATTATCCTGGCCGATGGCGGTTACCATCACCCTGAATTTAATTTATTTAAAAACAGATACTATTGTCCTGTCAATTGTCCGGCCGCAGGCGGAAGTGGGGCTGTACGGAGCGGCTTACCGGGTAATTGATGTTTTAATCACCTTGCCCTTTATCCTGTCCGGCATCGTAATGCCGCAGCTTACCGCCGCCTGGTTTTCCAAAGATAAAGAAAAATTCAAGCAATTTATCCAGTATTCTTTTGACGTTCTGTCTGTTATCGCCCTGCCGCTGATAGCGGGGGCGCAGTTTGTGGGAAAGCCTTTAATGGTTTTTGTGGCCGGGCCGGAGTTCGCCGAGTCGGGCCGAATACTCCAGCTCTTGATAATCGCCTGCGGAGCAATCTATTTCGGCTCAATTTTCAGCCACGTGATTGTCGCGATTGAAAAACAGCGGCAGATCATCTGGGCCTACGTATTCACTTCAATCACCGCTTTTATCGGTTATATAATTTTCATCCCCCGTTACTCTTATTTTGGCGCCGCCGGCATGACTATATATTCGGAGGTTTTAATTACTGTTCTGATTTTTATCACTTACTATAAATACATTAGATTCATTCCCAAATTAAAAACATTTTTAAAATCCCTGCTGGCTTGCCTTATAATGTCCCTCTTCCTGTATTTTACCAGGAATATTAATGTCATGGCCTCTATTTTGCTGGCTGTTTTAATATACTCCGCCGTGTTATATCCCATGGTTGGCAAAAAAATATATGCAAAAATTAAAAGTTAAAAAAAATGATTCTGGCCAGCGCCTAGATATATTCTTAACGGATAAATTAAACTTGTCGCGCTCTAAAGTGCAAAAATTAATTAAGCGGGGTGCGGTTTTAGTTAACGACAAAGTTGTTAGCGCGCATTATACAATACAAGAGAATGATAAAATTTACCCTGTAAAATCCCGCCAAGGCGGGGATTTTGCTGAAAGTAAAATCATTTCACAGGGTAAATTGCCAAAGTTTAAAATTATATCCGAAACTGATGATTATTTAGTAATTAACAAACCGGCGGGCGTGATTGTGCATGGCGGCGAAGGGATTAATAAGCCCACATTAACCGACGCGCTGGAAAAAAAATACCCGGCTATAAAAAAAATCGGCGAAGATCCCCTGCGCCCGGGCATCGTCCATCGGCTGGACAAAGAAGCTTCCGGCCTGATGGTAATCGCCAAAAATAACAAAACGTTTGATCATTTGAAAGAGCAGTTTAAAAAAAGGGCCATCCTTAAAAAATACCTGGCTTTGGTTCATGGTCGGACTGAAAAAGAAAATGATGAAATTGACTTTCCAATTTCGCGCAGCGCCAAAGGATATAAAATGGCGGCCCGCCCAAATAACCAGGGCGGCCGGCGCGCGATTACTGATTTTGCCGTCAAACAAAATTTTATAAACTACACCCTGCTGGAGGTCGCCATTAAAACCGGCCGCACGCATCAGATTCGCGTGCATCTGTCGGCTTACGGCCAGCCGGTTGTCGGCGATGATTTGTACGGCAATAAAAAAACCCGCGCGCAAAACGCGAAGCTAAAATTAAAAAGAATTTTTTTGCATGCTTATATTCTGGGATTTTACGATTTGCGGGGAAAATGGCAGGAGTTTAAAATTGAATTGCCCGTTGAGTTAAAAAAAATATTAAAAAATGTTAAATAATTTTTCTTTGTCATCTTGAGGAGCTTTAGCGGCGAAAGATTCAAAGTATTTGTTTCATGCTTTGATATTGATATTATAGATTTCTCCTCCCTTCGGTCGTCGAAATGACAAAAAATAAATATGCCAAACCAAAAAAATAATATTTTTATTATCTCCGGCCCTTCCGGCGTAGGCGAGGACAGCGTAATCGAGAGGCTTAAAAAAATCCTGCCGATTGAAAGAGTGGTAACGGCTACCACGCGCCCGATGCGCCCGGGTGAAAAACAGGGCAGCCCTTATTATTTTATAACTAAGGCTGAATTTGAAAAAAAAATAAAACTAAACGGATTTTTTGAATATGCTCAAGAGTATAATGATAATTATTACGGCGTAACGCATGAAGAAATTAACCGTGTCCGCAGGCAAAAAGACAAAATAGGGATTTGGAAAATAGAATATAAGGGAGTCATCAGCGCTAAAAAAATTATGCCCGAAATCGTGGCGATCTTTTTAAACGCGTCTTTGGCGGACCTGGAAAAAAGAATCAGGCGGCGAAGCAGTGTAACTGATGAATATATCAAAGAACGGATGGCTTATACTGAAGAATGGCTTGAGCACAGGGATGTCTACGACTATGAAATTGAAAATAGGGAGGGAGAACTTGAAAAAACCGTCAAAAAAGTCGCCCAAATAATTAAGGAAAGGACAAATATCGCTTATAACGCGAAATTTTAATGCAGGATTGACAATAAATGATTAATATTATAATATAGTACAGTAATAAATAATTAATTACGGAAACGAAGGCCGTTTCTATTTTTTTACCCCTCACCAAAAATACCTCCAATCAGAATCGGATGGTAAAATAATACGTCGCGGCCGGTGATATAATGCCACCGGCATGCAACACCTTTGGTGCGGGGTTTATCAATATGGCTGAAGAAAACAAACAGGCTGAACCTGAAAAAAAGGATGAAGCCGAAACAGAAAATAAACCAACTGAAGAGCGGAGCATACCCGACAATATTGAGCCGGGAATGACAGTCAGAATTTACCAAAAAATCAAAGAACAAAATTCCAAGGGCGAATGGAAAGAGCGCGTCCAATACTTTGAAGGAATGGTAATAGCAAAAAAACACGGAAAAGAAGCCGGGGGGTCCATCACGATCCACAAAATTTCTAACGGAGTCGGCGTGGAAAAAATATTCCCGTTGCATCTGCCCACAATCACTAAAATTGAAATAAAAAGGAAAGCGCGGGTCCGCCGGTCGAAGCTTTATTTCTTAAAGCACGGCTATACAAAAAAACTAAAAAAAGCGCCACTCAATTCTTAATACCGCCTAAGGTTGTCGGCATGTTCAGTTTATCAGGGTTTACCCTGTTAAATAATCCCGCGGTACTGCGGGATTGCCGCGAAGCGGCATTTAACAGAGTAAAGGAGGTGTGGGATATTAGGATATCAGAAAGCTGATGTGCTGATAACCCGAACCATTCCTGATAACCTGAGCAAGCCGATAACCTCTTTTATTTTTATGGCTGTTCCCGTACAATATAAAAAGAGCGCGGGTGTCGTAACTGGTAGCCGAGCAGGCTTGAGGTGCCTGTGCCCGAAAGGGCGTGGAGGTTCAACTCCTCTCCCGCGCACCAAACTAATTTTAGATTGCAGATTTCAGATTTTTGATTTAAATCTTAAATCTAAAATCTTAAATTTAAAATTTAAAAAGGACGCATAGTTCAGCTGGTTAGAATGCCTCGTTTACACCGAGGAGGTCCTAGGTTCGAATCCTAGTGCGTCCACAAAATTACACAGCATATGGCTGTGTTTTTTGTCTTTTTGCCCATAAAATGCTAAACTTCAAGTAGCTATGTACGGATTAACTTCAAATTGCGAACGCTTAATACGAATGCTTCCTACGCACTTATCACTACCTGCGACTATGCGAATGCCGCGAATAATATTTGCATAATTTACTATTTGCAGTATTTGCATATAATTTGTAGATTTGCATTATATTTATGCCCAAATCCAAGCAAAAACTCTTAATCATCGACGGCAATGCGCTGATTCACCGCAGTTTTCACGCCCTGCCGACCACGATGAAAACCAAAAGCGGCGAAATTACTAACGCGGTGTATGGCTTTACGACTGTTTTAATGAAAGCGCTAAAAGAATTTAAGCCGGAATATATAGTTTTGACGCTGGACCGGAAAGAAAAAACTTTCCGCCATGAAGAATTTACTGAATATAAAGCCAAGCGCGTCAAAGCGCCGGATGAATTATACGCCCAGATTCCGCGCGTTAAAGATGTCGCGGCCGCTTTTAATATTCCGATTTTTGAGCGTGCCGGTTTTGAAGCCGATGATTTAATCGGCACCATCGCGCATCAAACAGGCAAAAATGTTGAAAGTATTATTGTTACGGGCGACTTAGACACTTTACAACTGGTTGACGGCCACACAAAAGTTTATACCATGAGCCATGGCCTGTCGGACAGCCTGATTTATGACGCTAAACAGGTTGCCCAGCGCTTTAACGGTTTAAAACCGGAGCAAATGGTTGATTATAAAGCCTTGCGCGGCGACCCGTCCGATAATATTCCGGGCGTGCCGGGTATCGGCGAAAAAGGCGCGATTGATTTACTGCGCGAATTTAAGACGGTTGAAAATCTTTATGACCACCTGGCGCGCAACACCAAAGAGGCAGTCCAGAAGATAAAACCAAGAATTTTAGAATTATTAAAAGAACATAAAGACAAGGCATTTCTAAGTAAAAAATTAGCGACGATTGTCTGCGACGTGCCGCTTGATTTTGATTTGGAAAAAGCCAAGGCGCGCGATTTTGACACTAACGCGGTAGCGAAACTTTTTAATGAACTGGAATTCCGGTCTCTGCTCCCCCGCCTGCAGGAGTTGGCCAAGACGCTGCAGCCGGTAAATAAAACTTCTAACGATGAACAAAATAAATTTGTTTATGTGCAAAATCATTTTAAGTACCAGCTCATTGATGATGAAGTAAAATTTAAAAAATTTTTGATAGAATTAAAAAAACAGGGTGAATTTGTCTTTGACACGGAAACAGCCAATTTTAACCCGCTAGAGGCGGAGCTGTTGGGAATCAGTTTTTCCTGGAAAAAAGGCGAAGCATATTACATCCAGACGCGTAACGCGCAACGCCTAACGTATAGCGTTGCCATGCAATCCAGCTTGTTTGGCGGGGAAAAAAATAAGCGGGACAAACAAGAAAAAAATGACAACCAACAAACTGGCCTTAATTTAAAATTCGTAACTGAAAATTTAAAGCCGATTTTTGAAGATAAAAAAATAACTAAAATCTGCCATAACGCGAAATTTGATATTGAAGTGATGATTTCTAACGGGGTAAATCCGCAAGGCGTAAATTTTGACACGATGATCGCGTCATATTTATTAAATCCAGGCAGCCGCCAGCACGGGCTTGACCTGGTTACTTTTAAATATTTGAATTATACGAAAATTTCCAAAGACGACTTGCTCGGCGCCGGCCGGAATAAAATAAAATTCGCCGAAGCGCCGGTAGAGCGGTTATATTTATATTCCTGCGAAGACGCGGACTTTACTTTCCGGCTCTATGAAGTTTTAGTAAAAGAAATTAATAAGGCAAAACTGAAAAAATTATTTTCGGAAATTGAAATGCCGGCAATGGGTGTTTTGGTGGAGATGGAGCGCGCGGGCATTAAGCTTGATATAAAATATTTAGCCGACTTAAAAAAAACTTTTCAGAAACAAATTAGCGCTTTAACTAAAAAAATCCACGCGCTCGCGGGCAAAACTTTTAACATTAATTCCACCCAGCAATTGCAGAAAATATTATTTGACAAATTAAACATTCCAACACATCTAGTTAAACGCACTAAAACCGGCTATTCCACCGGCGCGGATGAATTATTTAAACTAAAAGGCCAGCATGAAATCATTGATTTAATTTCCAATTACCGCGAACTGGCGAAACTGCAAAATACTTACGTTGAGGCCCTGCCAAAATTAATTTCCGCGGGCGATAAGCGCGTTCACACCAGCTATCAGCAAACCGTAACCGCTACCGGGCGGCTGTCTTCCACCGAACCGAACTTGCAAAATATCCCGGTTCGCACCGAAGAGGGGCGAAAAATCCGCCGCGCTTTTATCGCCCGCCCGGGCTATAAATTAATTTCGGCTGATTATTCGCAAATTGAATTGCGTTTGGCGGCCGCTATGTCCGGCGATAAAAATATGATAATCGCTTTTAAAAATAACGAGGATATTCATACCGCCACCGCGGCCGCGATTAATGGAGTCAAGCTCGCGGAAGTAACTAAAGAAATGCGCCGCGAGGCCAAAGCGATAAACTTTGGCATCCTCTATGGCCAAGGTTCATTCGGCCTGTCACAGACCGCTGATATTCCGCAATGGCGCGCCAAAGAATTTATTGATAAATATTTTAAGGTCTACTCGGGCGTTAAAAAATGGATTGACGGCAATATTAAAAAAGTGGAGAAAACTGAAATATCCGAAACGCTTTTTGGCCGTATTCGCCATATTCCGGAAATAAATTCTAACAACATCCAGATTAAAAAAGGAGCGGAACGTATTGCTATGAATACTCCCCTGCAGGGAACGGCCGCGGATATTATGAAAATCGCGATGATTAATGTGCATGACGCTCTTGCTAAATTCGGAGAAGATAGTAAGATACTGCTTCAAGTGCATGATGAATTAGTAATTGAAATAAAAGACGAGCTGGTAAGCGAAGCTGTTAAAATTATTAAAAAAGAAATGGAAAATGTAATAAAATTATTAGTGCCGATTATCGCGGATGTGAGCGCAGGCGATAATTGGGAGGAGATGCGGAAATTATAAAGAGAAATCAAAAGATATGCAAAAACAATTAAAAATCATCGACGGAGGCGATAAAAGTTCATAGACAAAAAAAACAAAACTTAATCGGCAAAATCTTTACAAAACATTATCCGGCAACGGCAACACGCAATTTACCACTTTAGGAGCTATTCTTAACGAACTCGGCTTTAATTTAACGATTAAACCGATGGTTTATAATAAAATTTCGTAAAAATTTTAAGGTGGCGATGAAATTAAAAAAATGACTCTTGATTCTTTAACCAATAAAAAAATCTGTATCCTCGGCTTGGGCATGGAAAACTGTGCCTTGCTTGAATTTTTAAAAAAACAAAAAATAGACGCGGAAATTACCGTTTGCGACGCGCGTCTCCTCGCCCCCTCTTCCCGCAATACTGCGGGAGCAAGGGTGAGGGAGTGGCGTTTAGGTAAAAATTATGACAAAAATTTAGAGCAATTTGATATAATCTTCCGCGTTGCCGGTTACCCTTTGTTCACTAAAAATATTATTAAAGCCATGATGAAAGGGGTGGAAATAACAAGCCCGACCAAATTATTTTTTGATCTCTGCCCGACAAAAAATATCATCGGCGTTACCGGCACCAAAGGCAAAGGCACGACTGCCAGTTTAATTTATCAAATCCTGAAAGACGCGGGCAAACGCGCGCATTTCAGCGGCAATATCGGCATTCCGATGTTTGGGTCTTTTTCTAAAATTCAAGAAAATGACTGGGTAGTGCTGGAACTTTCCAGCTTTCAGCTGGAAGATTTGCATAAGTCTCCGCGCCTAGCCGTATTCACTAATTTTTTTCCCGACCATTTGGCGCCGGCTGACCCTAATAATCCCAACTACCATAAGACCTTAAAAACTTATTGGGACGCTAAAAGCAATATTTTCAGCCATCAAAATAAAAATGACTTGCTAATCGCCAATATTAATTTAAAAGAACACCTAAAAGTAAACCGGCCGGAAGCAAAAATACAATATTTCAATAATTCTTTCTTAGAAACGAAATTAATCGGCCATCATAACCGTAAAAATATCGCCGCGGCCATGATTGCCGCCGAAGCGGCTGGCGTTGAAAAAAATGATATCGCGGAAAGCGTTAAAAATTTTAAAGGGCTGGAACACCGTTTGGAATTTATAAAAATAGCTGATGACATCAGATATTATAATGACAGCTTTTCCACTAATCCCGATACTGCCATTATCGCTATTGACAGCTTTAAAGATAACGGCATTATTTTAATCGCCGGCGGCGCGGATAAAGGCTCAAATTTTAACTCTTTGACAAAAACAATTAAAAAAAATGTAAAACATTTAATTCTGCTTCCGGGAGCAGGCACGCAAAAAATAAAACAGGCGCTTAAAAAAATAAATTATCAGGAATTTACTGAAACAAATAACATGCCGGATGCGGTTAAACAGGCAAAAAAAATTGCCGCGCGGGGAGACGTAATTTTGTTATCGCCAGCCTGCGCTTCTTTTGGCATTTTTAAAAACTATAAAGACAGAGGAAACCAATTTAAAACACAGGTAAAAAGGGGATAAAATAATTAAAAATAGTTTCTATTTTCCAGTTTCTATTACTAATTTCCAATTTCTGGACAACAAATCTCTATTCTTTTTTATGTTATTAACTGAAAAAATATGTTAGGGATCTTTGACTCCGGTCTCGGCGGCCTGACAATTTTAAAATCAATTCTGGGAAGCGAGGTTTGCAAACCTCGCCTTCGTTATTATAATTATATTTACCTCGGCGACAATGCCCGCATGCCTTACGGCAATAAATCGCAGGAGGTAATTTATGGCTATACTAAAGAGGCGGTTGATTTTTTATTTTCTCAAGGATGCAAACTGATTATTATCGCCTGCAATTCTGCCTCCAGCAAGGCATTGCGTAAAATTCAACAGGAATATTTGCCGTCTAAATATCCCGCTAAAAAAGTTTTGGGCGTTATCCGACCGCTGGTTGAAGAAGTAGTAAAAAATAATAAAATACGGCGTATAGGAATATTGGGCACACGGGCAACAGTTGAATCTGGCGCCTACCTCGCGGAATTACATAATCTCAAGCCAAATTTAGAAATTTTCCAGCAAATCGCGCCGTTGCTCGTGCCGTTAATTGAAGAGGGGTGGATTAAAAAACCGGAAACAAAAATGATTTTAAAAAAATATCTGCGCCCGCTAAAAACAAAACAAGCGCAAATTTTAATTCCGGCCTGCACCCATTATCCATTTTTACTGAAAGACATAGAGCGTATTATGACAAAAAAATGCATAGTTTTGAACCCGGGCGAAATCGTAGCTAAGAGTTTAGCTGATTATTTAGAGCGCCATCCGGAATTGGATATCAAGCCGGTTTCCAGACCGACTGTGCGATTTTACACGACTGACGACACAATAAAATTTAAGCGACTGGGAGAAAAATTTTTAAGGCAAACAATAAATGATATAAAAAAAATTACACTATAGCTCCCGCGAACCTGCAAATATTTTACCAATGAATAACCCCACCGCAAGCGGATGGGGTTTCCATCGCGCCAATGAAAGGTTAACTATATTAAAAAAGTTGTAATTGTTTAAAATCTTTGTGCTCGGTTTCTTTTCCTTGATTCATTATATATTT
>Ga0210057_1007981_pt1 | contig 12650 bp, 12 predicted proteins | sample CryGeyCG2114_010_2_FD_183968 | JGI IMG/M metagenome (GOLD analysis project Ga0210057, IMG submission 183968) | Groundwater microbial communities from aquifer - Crystal Geyser CG10_big_fil_rev_8/21/14_0.10 (SPAdes) (version 2) | ecosystem: Environmental > Aquatic > Deep subsurface > Groundwater ... | reverse complement strand
CTTCAGAAACTGACCGCAAATTATTTCTCGAGCGGCTTCATACTGCTTCTCTTGTGGGCGGCGATTGAAGAGATAATGAAGTTCCTCATCGCCTGGGTGGCGGTACTCCGGCACCGCGCGGTTGACGAACCCATCGATATCCCGCTTTACCTGATAACGGTCGCGCTCGGGTTCGCCGCGCTTGAAAACGCGCTCTTCCTTATCACACCGCTTACAAACGGACAGTTCGAGCACGGGCTCATCACCGGGAATCTGCGTTTTCTGGGCGCAACACTGATTCATGTGCTTTCAAGCGCCGTCATTGGCGGCGCGCTGGCGCTTGCATTCTACAAAAATCACTTCAAGCGATTCCTGTATGGCACGGTCGGAGTTATCCTCGCGGTTCTATTGCATGCGCTTTTCAACTTCTCTATAATTAACACGCGTGCAGATTTGCTCTTGACGATTTTTGCCGCAGTGTGGGTCGGAATCGTATTTCTCCTTCTGGTGCTTGAACGGGTGAAATCGGTCCACCGCCCCGCATGGTGGGAAAAGATAACATTAAGAAAATAAAAAGAACGATTACCAGATAACCACCACGACCCATGGCAAAAAAACCTTCATTCTTCGACCGTTTGACCGGGACACAGTATGACGATAGCTTCGATTTCGATAACAGCTTCGAGGAAGCTGAGAACCGTACAGTGGCCTCTGGAAGCGCACCCGCCGCGCCAGCCGATGAGCCGGGAGAGGCCCAGCTCACGGTCGATGTGTATCAGACAGAGAGCGAGATCATCATACGCGCCTTGGTCGCCGGCGTCCGACCCGAAGACTTGGACATATCCATCACGCGCGACATGGTAACGATTTCGGGCAAACGCATCGAACAGAAAGAAGTGAACGAAGACGACTATGTGTATCGCGAGCTTTTCTGGGGAGCATTCTCGCGAACCATCGTTTTGCCCGCCGAGGTTGACGTAGACGCCGCCGAAGCAATCGAAAAACACGGTCTCTTGACCATCAAGCTTCCGAAACTCAACAAGGACCGGCAGACGAAACTGAAAGTGAAAGGAAATTAAGGCGCATCCCGGCAACGCCGGGATTTTTTGTACCACAAGTGGTATCATCCTCTCCGTTCGCCCTCGTAGTTCAATGGATAGAACAGTTGCGTCCTAAGCAATTGATGTCAGTTCGATTCTGGCCGAGGGCACCAAATTCTACGATATACTTGATTCTATGAACGAACAAAAGGGAGAATCTGGATCATCGCTTGATGAAATTTATAAACTGTCAAAAGATAACAACCGCATGTTGCGTGCCATGCGCCGCGATGCGTTTATCGGAGGTATTATAAAATTTGTATTCTGGGTTGCCGTCTTCTTTGTGCTTCCGTACGTCCTTTACGTGCTGTATTTGCAACCGTACCTGGAACAGCTACAGGGAGCGTATGAAAACCTGAACCAGAATGTCCAAGCGGTCAACGAGGCCTCGAATCAGTTCGAGGATTTGAAAAACCAATTCCCGAATATCGGCGATGTATTGAAACAGTTCGGAGGAGGCAACTAAATTTCTACAGCCCATGACTTCTTTATACGAGGAGTTGAACTAGCGATGGTATCATTAGAATATGAACCCATTGCGGCAGCAGGCCTTTAAGCTTCGGTTGCAGGGATATAGTTATAACGAAATCAACAAGGAGCTTGGTATCCCAAAGGGAACGCTTTCCAGTTGGTTTTCAGGTATGGTCCTTTCGGAGAAAGCATACGCCAGACTGCGCAGTCGGATGAAAATCGGTAGCGAGGTGCTTATAAAAAGAAATAAGATGCAGACACATCTTGCCAGGCAACGGGCGACACACATAAAATATGAGGCGAGTGGTGATATCGGCCATCTCTCGAAGCGTGACCTCCTTATTGTAGGCACTGCATTATATTGGGCGGAGGGATACAAACGGCTTTCCGTTCGTAACGGAAGGGTGATCACGAGCCATTTAGTGAGTTTCACCAATTCTGACAAAGACATGGTGCGTATTTTTATTGATTTTTTAACTCACGTGCTTAATGTGCGGCCTGAAGAAATCAGAGCAACAATGCGTCTCTATAACCATATAAATGAACAGGAAGCGCTCAAGCACTGGACGAATGCCTCCGGCATCCCGAAACATCAATTCAGGAAAACGACCTATCTGGTGAGCATCGCAAGCCAAAGAAAAAGACCCTTTAACCGACTAACGTACGGTACGCTGAATATTGAAGTGGCGCAGACAAAGAAATTCTACCGGATTATGGGTTGGATCGATGGGATGAAAAAAGGCTCATGACATGCTAAAATCGTGACTGCTTGCCTGGATAGCTCAGTTAGTTAGAGCGTCGCTCTGAAGAAGCGAAGGTCGTCGGCGCAATTCCGACTCCAGGCACAAAATAAAAAACCCGCCATACGGCGGGTTTTTGCTTATTCGCTGATATCGAGAAGGATTTTGATTTTCTCCTTGTCAAAACCGATGACAACATCATCGCCGATTTTGATAACCGGAACACCCATCTGGCCGGTCATTTCGATCATCTCCTGACGCTTTTCAAGATTCTCTGCCACATTATGGTCCGTAAATTCGACATTGTGTTCTTTGAAAAACTCCTTTGCCGCGTGGCAGAAGTGACAGGTCGGAGTCGAGTAAATCGTTACATTTTTCTGATCAGCCATACTGCTTGTTTTATTAGTCTTATAGCACTTCAAGTGTATCATTTCTTGCCGAAAAACAAAGGCGGTGCAGAAATACTCACCTTTGCGCGAACTCACTTCCAGTCACGGAACGACTAATCGCGCGTGCTTCACCGCGCTCACCCGCCTCCGCTTCGCTCCGGCGGAGGCTCGGGCACTGGCAGCGCCCCCCACCCGCTGCCAGTGCCCTCGCATGGAAAGACATTTGGCGAAAACAGGTTAGTTACTTTATTTTATCGCGGAATAGATTTGCATAGTAACTTCACTTTTTTCTATTCCGCGATGTTCCACGACAAGTTCCAACGTCCAGCCATATCGCACTGCGATTTGCTCGATTAACTTCCAATGTCCAAGTTCCGGGCTGAACCCAAACAAAAGCGTACCGCTTTGGCTTAAGTATCTTTCACCCTCTGCGAAATACTTCTCGATGGCTTTGTATCCTGGATCAAAGGTCTGTACGTCGACAACATCAACAGAATCCTCAGGCGAAAGATAACTAAATGGCAATGACCAAAAAATCGCATCAAAAATTTACCTCCTAGCCCGGAAAAAACGTCGCTCTGCAGCACTTCAACTCTTGCCGATAGGTTGTGTTTTTCAACATTCCCTTTTGCATTCTCAACCGCATCGGCATTAACATCGCAGAGCACCGTTTTTACAGTTTTATTTTTTAAAGCGATAAGAATACCTACAACACCGTATTATCGGTGCACGAAAAAGAAAGGCAAATGTGGTCAGGGATATGTGCGTGAAGAAGTGCTTGCAAGCCAACTCAAGGCACGGCTTCAAACAATCTCGCTTTGCGATCGCTATACCGGCTGGATGCTGGAGCAAGTGAAGGAATGGGAACGCGAAGAGAACGGAGCGATGCAAAGCGAGGTTCAGCGTCTTGCCAACCTAATCAAAGCGGACGAGGAGCGCATGGAAAAACTGGTGTCCATGTACCTTGATGACGATATTCCAAAGGAGATTTATCTCAAGAAAAAGGATGCTTTCATGCGCTCTCTCGCCACTTTGAAACAAAAGAGACAAGACGCTGAACGCGGAAGACAGGATTGGGTCGAACCCTTACGGGAATGGGTTTTAGACACAAAACAAGCCGATTTTTTGTCCTCGTCGGACAATTTCCCTGAAATTGCCGCCTTCGTGCAAAAATAGGAACGAACCCCTCGGTTCGTGACAAAACCGCTCGCTTTTCTGTGCCCGTGCCCAGTCATTTCGTCGCGCAGCGACGTCAGTTTTTCCCACCCGCTCCCGCCGCGCCGCTTTGCGGCGCGGCACTATCCGAAGACGAAGTTCTGAATTGTGCGGGATAGGAGAATCGAACTCCTGCCTGCTGCTTGGGAAGCAGCCATCCTACCACTAAACGAATCCCGCTTTAGAAGCCAAACCAGCCGCGTATCCGGTCCCAGAAGGTCTGCGGCGGGTCAATGGTAGTATCCTCTACCGCCCTCGTTGCGTCAACCAAAACCACCACCTCTTCCCCATCGCGGGCAACGGGGAAGCGTTTCCTGAACTCCTCCTCGAGCCCGCGCTCGGTCTCGAGATCGGAAAGCTTTTCGGAAAGGGCGATATGGCGAGAGGTAAGTTCTTCGTATTGCACGCGAACGTATTCGCGTTCCTGCCACGCGGTGCGTTCCTTATGGCGGATTTCCCAGGTGGCACCGGCAAAAAAGACCGCGACCGAGAGAAGAAATACGACGAAGAGCCATAAGAACCCCTTCACCGCCATGCGTTCAATCCGTCCTTTGAACATACCCGTTCTCTATAGTATACCCCCACACCTATTTTGAGATTTTTAAGTAAGCAAAGGAATGTAACGACGGAAATGGGTTCTTCACAAAAATACAGTTGTTTCAAAATAGGTGTGGGGGTATACTCTTCCTCAGAATCATGCTGTTTTCAAAGAAAACGAAAGGCGTCATGAAGTGGGTGTGGGGAGTGCTGGTCTTCCTCATCATTGTGTCGATGATTGTCCTCTATACGCCGATATTTTATATATTCTAGGTGTCAGCTTCCGGCTTCCGGTTGTTAGTTTCAAAACCAACGCCAGTCTGTTTTCTGAAAGCTGAAACCTGGAAGCTAGCACCTAAAAGCTGAGTGCTAACTCTTGTCCGGCTTCACCATTTTCAAGAACACGTCCGGCGGAATATCCACTTTGGCATGCGCCGCGCGGCGCTCCTTTCCTTTCTTCTGTTTCTCAAGGAGTTTTTTCTTGCGCGTTACGTCGCCGCCGTACAGGTACCCGGTCACATCTTTGCGTATCGCCGAGAGCGATTTCGAGGCAATGATTCTGCCGTCTGCTTTCGCCTGTATCTTCACCACGAAAAGCTGTTTGGGGAGCGTCTGGTGGAGCTTGGCGACGGCCGCGCGCGAGTCCTCTTCGACGCGCCTGCGCGAGACAACCCGGGAAAACGCCGGAACCGCCTCTTCGGCCACAAGAATATCGAGCCGCGTCACGTCTGCGGGGCGCATATCGGCAAACTCGTACGAAAGCGACGCAAAACCGGAGGAAACGCTTTTCAGGCGGTCGAAGAACCCGCGCATGAGTTCGCGAAGCGGCATGTCGGCTTTGATAGTCATGCGACCGTCCGAAAAAAGATCCGACGACTGAACCTGAGCTTCGTGCTCATAGAGAAGCTGGGTGATACCAGAAAGGTAATCGGGTGGCGAAATGATAGTCAAAGAAATCCATTGCTCGCGCACCTCGGCCACGCTCCCGTGGTCCGGAAACCGTGAAGGGCTGAAAACGGTTTCTCTGTTCCCGCTGGTATAGGTCACATCGTACATGATGGACGGCGTGGTGATGATTGGGGTGAGGTTGAATTCCCGACGCAATCGCTCGGTAACGATCTCGAGGTGGAGCATGCCGAGGAACCCGACGCGGAATCCTTTCCCCAGGATGCTCGAGCCGTCCTCTTCGAACGAGAGTGCGCTGTCCGAGAGTTGTAACCTTCCAAGCGCCTGTTTGAGAAAGGTAAATTCGTCCTGGCTTTCCGGGTACAAAGATGCCCATACCACGGCTTTCGGCTGTCGGTAGCCCGGAAACGCTGGGAGCGCGGTCGCGCTCGCCGAAAGCGTGTCGCCCACCACCGCAATCCCCGGCTCTTTGAGCCCGGAAACGACATACCCGATCTCTCCCGTTTTCAACTCGCCGTGCGCATGCGCTTCGGGAAGGAACCACCCCGCCTCGACAGCCGCAAAACGCTTGCCATTCGCGGATAAGATCAACATATCTTTCGAGCGTATCGTGCCGTCGGTCACGCGTATGAACATGACCACCCCGCGGTGCTCGGAGTAAGAGAAGTCGAAAATGAGCGCCCTGCCGCCGGGGCCGGTGTACGAAGATTCAGGCGGCGGAACGCGCGCCACGATGCCTTGCAATAACTCCTCCACTCCTTCGCCGGTCTTTCCCGACACCAGGAAAATGTCTGATTCGTCGCAACCGAGAAGCTCGATAAGCTCGAGCTGGGTTTCCGACACGCGCGCCGCGGACATATCTATTTTTGAAATAACAGGAATAACAACGCACCCGGCGCCCTGCGCCATCGAGAGGGTCGCCAGTGTTTGCGCCTGGATGCCTTGGGTACTATCTACCAGAAGCAATACGCCTTCGACCGCCGTCAGCGCGCGCGACACTTCGTACGCAAAATCAATATGCCCCGGCGTGTCAATCAGATTCAAGACGTACGATTCATGGTTCATGAGCACACTTCCTGAATCTTGATTCTTGAATCCTGAATTCCGGCGCGGATGGTACACCATCCGCGCCGGCTGCATCTTTATCGTAATCCCCCGCTCGCGCTCCAAGTCCATCGCGTCCAGCACCTGTTCTTTCATCTTCCGCTTCTCGACTGTGCCGGTCAGTTCGAGCATGCGGTCGGCGAGCGTCGACTTGCCGTGGTCGATATGCGCGATAATCGAAAAATTCCGTATGTGGTTCGTACTGTGCATGGTGTTGTGAAAACGCATCCTAAGCGCGCGGCGCGCGTGTTCGCATCTTGGAGGCAACCGTCAGGACCTCTTTCAGGTCGCGGCTTCCAAGCGCCACGAGCGTTATGAGCCAGACGAGCGCGCCGGAAATGCCGGCGGTGGCGCCCTGCGCAAAGATACCGAAGAACGTGTCAGTCGGCAACAAGGGTCCGGTAAGCTGCAAAACGCCGTACGCGCTTGCGGCCCCGATGACCGATGCGGCAAAGGAAAAAAGGAGTGATGAAACAGTCCGTCCTTCGAACCCGAATCGGCGGGCGAAGAGGTACCCAAAGACGAGTGCGGCGACAAGCATGACAGCGGAATATGCAAGCGCTATCATGATGACTTCCGAACCGGGAATGCCACTCACCCGAAACAAATCCTCAACGAAGAAACGAGAGAAGGTTGCTTCCCTAAACCACAACACGCCGGCCCACGCGGCCGCGCTTGCGGCAAGCGCGGCAGACACGTTGACTACAATCGGCTCCCACGAACGGCCGGCGGCATAGAAACCGCGCGAAAAGACGAGGATTGACGACTGGGCGATGAGGGATACCACGAACCCCGCGAGTATGGCGGCAGTGAGGCGCGTGTCGGCCCACGTGAACGCACCGGAGCCGAGAATGACGCGCACGATGTGTGCGCGCAGGACAATCATGAGTGTAATGGCGGGCATGATCCAGAATATCGAATGCCTGACCGCAGACCATACCTCGCGGACAAACGTGTCAGTATTCCCTTTCGCGAAGAGGAGCGAGAGCGACGGGAACAAGGCCGCCGCGTAGCTTGCACCGATGATGGAGAGCGGTACGGATTGGAGGTTAAACGCGAACGTGAACACGGATACGCCACCGAACGCGGCCAACGACGCAATGCCGACAAATACCAACAACAGCACTTGCTGGCTCGAGAGGGCGAGCGCGCGCGGTAGAGAAAGGAATACGACCTTTCTCATGTCATCGAATACGTGGTGCGGAAAGCGCGGAACAAGCGCCTGGTCGTACCACAGGGCAGGCACGCTCTGTACAATAAGATGAAGCGCGGCACCGAATACAACGCCCCACGCGAGCCCGATGATACCAAGAGACGGATAGAAAAAGAGCGCTCCGACGATGATGCCAAGATTGTAGAAAATGGGGGCGAGCGCGAACAGGAAGAATTTCTGGGACGACTGCATGACACTCGCCGCTATTGAGGAGAGCCCCAGAAGGATTGGTTGCAAGAGCATGATGCGGGTCAGCGCGGTAACGTGCTCTGCGAGCGACGCATCAAATCCTGGGAAGAGAAGCGGAACCAGGCCGGGGGCAAGTATGTACAGAAGAGTTGCGGAGAGGATGCTTAACACGCCGAACACCGCCAAGACAGAACCAATCAGTTCGCGCGACGCATCGGCCTTCGCCCCTCCCCGCTCGGCAATGAGCGGAATCACGGCGTATGACGATATAAAAAGCGTGAGAAAGGCAAACACCAGGTCAGGGATGCGAAACGCGGCAAAGTAGGCGTCCAACACGCTATCCGCCCCGAAAAAGTGCGCAAAGGTCCGGTCGCGAATGAGCGCCAGAATCTGCGAGAGGAAGGTGAACAAAGCCAGCAGATACGCGGCCTCGTGCAGGCCGCGTATCTGCTGGTTCATCGCGGAAATCAGCTTCCCCACCATACCGGCCTATTCAAGGATACCCTCCTCGTCTGCGGGCGCGGTTGGTGCGCGTTCGAACGGATTCACGCCATCCTCGAGCGAATCGCGATACAAAACGAGTTCCCTGTTGTCCGGGTTCTCGCTCGCAAGGCGCGCCATGAGCTCGGATGCTTCATCGAAGCGCCCGAGAAACGCCTGAGCTTGCGAGAGAAAGAAAATGGCGTTCGAGAACCCGGGCGAGAGGCGTACCGCATCGGAGAATGCTGCTTCCGCATCCCCGAAGGACTCGTCCTGCAGGAAGAGGATACCGAGCTGATACAACAAGACCGGATTCTGCGGTTCAAAATATACGGCCGCCTGGACCGACCGGATCGCCTCTCCCAAGTTTCCTTCGTCGAGCTCGAGCTGAGCCAGAGACAGGATGGCGTCGGTATAATCGGGTTTTTTCCGCAATGCGTCGGACAAAAACTGCCGCGCCGATTCAGAATCGTTCCGGCCCGCGTAGAGCCGCGCCAGCCGCACATCGATTTCCGGGTCGTACGGGTTTAAGGCGCGAGCGCTTTGGTACACGGCGGTCGCGTTGTCGAACGCACCCTCGATGCCAAGTGGCACCACCGATTCGAACACGAGCCCCCGGGTCATCATGTTGGCGAAACTCGAGCGGTTCTTCTCGAGGGCGATGTTGGCGCTTGAGACCGCGCGCGCAAGCGTGCTTTGGAACAATGTTTGCGCCGCTGTACTTGTATCGTTGGAGGCGACGATTTGATTAAGGCGCGCAACGTTCACAAGCGCCGCGGTGCGGTAGTAGCGGTCTTGCGGAGAGAGGCCGATGGCCGCTTCAAGTGCGCCCAAGGCGTTTTCGATATCGCCTTGGTTTGCATACAGAAGCGCGCGATTGTGATACAGGTCGCTCACATACATGCGGGTTGCGCCATACGCCGCACCGGCTACGCCAAGCATGAGCATGATAGTGCCGAGAATGAATGCAAAACCGATGCGGGGCGAGCTCCTCAACGGCACAGCTATGTGCCGAACAAACGGCGTGGTGCGCACCGATGCCAGGAAAGCGCCGACAAAGACGAAGAAGAGGATCGAGAGCGATTGGCCGGGCGCGTAGATAACGTGGGCGAGAAGCAGGTACAGCGTACCGAGCGCGGCGAGGGAGATGATGACGTACGATTGCTTGTCCCGCGCTTCCATAAAGAGAGCGCGCGCCACTCCAGCGAGGAGGAGGAGTACGAAAAGCACCCATGTGATTCCCAAGACGGCACCTCCCGTGGCGATGCTTGACGGTATGAATCCAGACCCCGCGTTAAAACTGACCTGCCAGAACGGCGTCTGCACCACCTGAGGGGGGCGATGCAAAAGCCACGCTGCGCTGAACGTGTTTGGCCCCGAGCCGAATACGGGGTCGATTGCGTACACAGCGTTAAGGACGCTCATGCTTGATGTAAACGTCGGCCGCACGTCGATGGTATCAATTCCTGTAAAGCCACGGATACTTTCAGCAACGCCGCCGCCGGCTACCAGGAAAAAAAGCGCGACAGCGAATCCGAGCGCGGGCAGTACCCCGGGCAGAGACGCATCGGGCTGTCTGGTGCGTGACAGGAAGCGGCGCGACAGACCGAACGTGAGCGCGATGAAGGCACTCGCGCCGAACAGAATCCACATCTCGGTGAGATTGATGAACACCATGAACGCGAGCGACACGAGGAAGGTGCCGACGAGAAGCGCGTAGTGGAAGCGCGGTAGGGGCAGTGATTCAACGGCAAGAAGAATGAGCGACGCCGCAAGCCCCAGGAAAAGGCCGAAGTCGGTCCACCGCCCCACCAGGTTCGAGGCGGGGTCGGCAAAAAACGGGAGCGGAATGCCAAACGCCAGCTGGACAATCTGAAACACAAGCACGACCCATGTCGCGAACAGGAGCGCTACGAACAGCGAAAATATGCGCGCGTTGTCCGACAATGCCTGCGACGCGACGTACGCAAGGACGGCCGCGAGAAGCGCGAATGCAAACGTGTCCGTGTTCAGCGAATACCCCGCGAACGAAAGCGCGGGTTCGGTTGAAAACGGTATCGCAACGAGATAGGCGATTGGGAGCGCGAAAAGCCCCGCGTGAAGCCAAGACCAGGAGCTTGCAAATACCCCGCGTTTCAGAGCGCCAAACACGATGAACGCCAACGAAACGGCGATTGCCAGTACCACGAAGAGCGTTTTGGAAAATTGTAGCGGAGCAGAAAGGACCGGCACAATCAAAACCGGAGTAAGAAACGTCACCGCAAGCACAGCATACAGCGGAACGCGGCTCTCATACGCGCCCATGCAATCCTGTTTTGATTGTGTGTACTCATCCTTCATGGTAACTATCGTTTGTCAATAAATCCACTAATATAACGAAGTATAGCATCGCAAAAGAAAACGCCCTGCTTTACACAGGACGTTTTCATATGTTTGAACAGGTCGCACCGATAAGCCGAATTCTGTCTGATGCTTTTCGGCATCAGGACAATGATTTATCTGGGATACCCGTCGCCAGGCACCTCAAGCGGCACTCTTCCGCATCGCGCAAAGCGCGATTCGAGGTTCTAGGTGTTAGGTTCTGGGCTCTAGTTTGAAAGCTAAAACCTGAAAGCTGTACCCTAAAAGCTCGCATCACACCCTGTGTGATGCGGAAGCACGGCCTTGCATGCGAGTACGTATTTAGCCGTTTCAATCCCCCATTACTGAAGGCCTCACCCGTCACACTCGAAAGTGTGGCGGGGTCATTGGATTTCTCCACCGACGTTTCTGCTCGCAACGCTCATTCCACTGTTCATGGGAATGTGCGGGTGTTACCCGCTACCCGTGCCCCGCGCAAAGCGCGGGGCCGCATGTTCGGACTTTCCTCACCTGTCAAAGGACAAGCGCCATTGTCTGGTGCTAAACGCCATTATGCCATGTCTTTTCTATTGCCACAACACAAGTATCGCCGACATCACGCCGTAGGCGATGAGGGAATACGCGGTGTTTAGAACGAAGAGCATGAACGGTTTCCCTTCCCAAAGAAAACTGCTGATTTGCGTCGTTGCCACGAAGCCAAGCCAAATCCAAAACGCACCCATGAGTGCGCCACCAATCGTTGCCGGAACCCACGTTACGGTAAAGAACACCAAAACGTAAGCAATGATAAGCGAGTTGATTGCGCCAAGTGCCATGGCCTGCCACGCTTTAAGCTCCATTGACTGCATGCTTTCTTTGGTGAACCCCATAAGCTTCATCCAGTACTTCCCGAAAACCGGACCGTACCACAACGAGCCGACAACCATGTTTGCCGCAGCCGCAGCTATAACTGCCCAATAATTAACTGTTACTTCAACCATTGAATTTGTTTAACGGATAATGCCTCCAATATAACCCCAAACCTGTTTCGGTAACGGGCTTCTGGACAGGAAATGAAAACAGCCCCGCTTTCGCGGGGCTGTTTGAGAATATTCTTTAGTACCCTCCGCCGAAACCGCCGTTTCGAGGTCTATCCTCGCGAGGCTTTGCTTCGTTTACGTTGATCGCACGGCCGCCGACTTCTTTACCGTCCATAATCTCGATTGCCTTTTTCGCTTCCTCGTCAGTCGCCATTTCGACGAAGACGAAGCCGCGAGGGCGACCGGTCATTTTATCAGTGATAATCGCTACTGACTCGACAGTACCCGCCGCCGAAAAGGCCTGGCGAAGCTCGTCTTCAGTAACTTGATATGGCACGTTGCCAACGAACAATTTCTTACCCATGTAACATTACAGCTCTGTCTCTTTCCCAACTAACTAATATGGAGGAACTAGCGAGCTGCCCCAAGCATAGCGTGTTTTGAAATAAAAGCAATGGCGGTGAAATTATATCTCTTATCCGAACCTACTACGAATGGCTCGCCACTGGCGGGCCGGACTAGCCTCGCGCCTCGAGGACTCAGCGCTCACCCGCGCGAGGACGCGCGGCAGCCCGCCAAGCGAGGACTTGGCGGGCTGAATCGTTGAATTCTAAGGAAATCTCTTGGTGCGGTGATGTATTAACCTTTGCGCGAACCCACTTCGCACGCGCGGAGCGCGTGGTGACTTGAAACTGCCTCGTACGCTCCGATTGCGTGGTGATGCGAGACAATGCGCCTCGGACACGCTCGCGGACTCGCGTGTGCAAAAACCAAAAAATTTCCTTGCATTTTTCTCGCGTCTCCTCCCCCCACCCCTCCACCGCGAAGCGGAAAAAGAAATGGAAAGGAAATTTTTGGTTTTGCTTCGCCGTTTCAGTCTCCGAAAAGAGCAATCTTATTTTAACATTTTTGTTTGCTCTTTTCTCCGCCCTCACGGCGACCGAGGC
>Ga0210057_1007976_pt1 | contig 12657 bp, 16 predicted proteins | sample CryGeyCG2114_010_2_FD_183968 | JGI IMG/M metagenome (GOLD analysis project Ga0210057, IMG submission 183968) | Groundwater microbial communities from aquifer - Crystal Geyser CG10_big_fil_rev_8/21/14_0.10 (SPAdes) (version 2) | ecosystem: Environmental > Aquatic > Deep subsurface > Groundwater ... | reverse complement strand
CAGTAATAGTCTAGTGGTGAGATTGCTCTCTTTTTTTACTTCTTTTTTCTTCTTTAATAATTTTAATATCATATGGGGTTATTATACCTTTTTTGTGGGGGGGGATAAGGGAGAGTTATCCACAGAAGGGGCACCCCCCCAACGGCTATCCGCCGTGGCAGATAAGGCGAACCCCCAACGGCTAAATTGTAACTTAGCCGTTGGGTTAGCTAATCACCAAACAAAAACTCCCCACTTAAGTGGGGAGTTTTTGTTTGGTCTTTTTCTTAAGCACCTCTATGCCTGGTAAAGTGCCTTCCGATAAGAAGGCGAGCATTGCTCCACCACCAGTAGAAACAAACGAAAATTTATTCAATATGTTCAGCTTTTTAATCGCCGAGATAGTATCTCCTCCACCCACTACCGAATTTGCTTTGGATCCAGCAATAGCTTTGGCTATCTCCGTCGTACCCGTCTTATAACCCCCTTCAAAGTTACCTAAGGGCCCGCTCCAGATTATGAACTTAGCTCTATCTATCATCTCCTTTAACTCTTTTATCGCGTCCTCGCCAATATCCCAATTGATACCACTCTCCGTGAGCATATCTTTTGGAATGACGATTTTCTTACTTTTTACAAATTTCTTAATATTTACATCTTTATCATAAATAGATTTCCCAATATCAACCCCCTTTTCCTTGAGGAAGACATTCGCCAACGCTCCGCCGATAAAGATCTTATCCGCTGTCTTTATAAATCTCTTCAGGACGCCTAATTTACTTTCAAATTTTACTCCTCCCAAGATTAGAAGAAACGGATGTCTTGACTTAAACGCCTTAGAAAGATTCAAGACCTCTTCGTCCATAAGAAAACCTGAGTATGAGGGAAGGAATTTCGGAATACCCACAATAGAAGCATGTTTCCTGTGAGAGACAGAAAAAGCGTCATTAATATAAATGTCGCCTAAAGACGCGAGCTCTTTGGCAAAACCGGTATCATTACTTTTTTCTCTTTTATCTGACCTTAAGTTCTCAAGGAGAAGGACTCCGCCGTTTTTCATATTATCAATTTTTTCTCTTGTCTCACTCCCCAAAACTTCTCTGGAAAAATCTACCTTAAAGTATGTATTAAGATATTCCGCAACTGGTAAAAGTCCATTAGCTCGGCCTTTTGTAACATGACTTAAAATTATAATTTTCGCGCCATTTTTCTTTAAAAATTTAATAGTCGGCAAAACCTGTTTTATTCTAAAATCACCCTTCACTTCGCCATCTTCTATAAACACATTCAAGTCTGCCCTTAAGAGAACTTTTTTCCCTTTTAAATTTTTCACCTTTTTTATACTTGGTAATTTCATATTTAAAATTATTATTTTATACTATTTGCTATCTCTACTATCTCTTTGAAAGCTTCGGGCTCTAGGGACTTGTGCCCGACAAGAAGACCGACTACTCCACCCAGAGAAAGAAATCCTTTAGTATTTTTAGTGTCTACCGAACCGCCATAGAGTATTGGTATATTTTCACCTTTCTGCCTGCCAAAGATACCGACAAGAACTTTCTTAATGTAAATTGATATTTCAAAAACTTTTTCAGGAGAATCAGCGTTCTTACCGGACTTGCCTATCGCCCAGATAGGTTCATAAGCCACTATTAGATTATTTACTAATTTATTTGGCACAGACTTAAGACCTTCCTGTATCTCCGTCTTTATAAAATTAAAATACTCGCCATCTTCATCTCGTTTCTTCTCGCCGACACAAAGCACAACCTTAAGTCCGGCAAGAAGCGCATACTTCACCTTCTTATTCACTATTAAATTATCTTCCCCTAGATACTCTCTTCTCTCAGAGTGACCGATAATCACATATTTTACTCCGAGTTTCTTAAGCATCGTGGCTGACACTTCGCCCGTGTAAGATGTCTTCTTCTCATCCCAAAAGATATCTTGAGCGCCCAAGGTTATTTGGCCATGAGTGCGAGGTCCACCTTGGACGGATGGGGAAAATACACCCAGATAAACAAAAGGTGGACATACGACAACGTCAACATTTTTTAAATTACGAGAATTTTTCTGAGCGGAGATAAAGAATTTCTTTGCAGTCTCTTTGTCAGCAGGACTCATCTTCCAATTAGCGATAATTAACTTTTTTGCCATAGAAATTATTTCTTCTTATCAAGTTTTATATTTTTTTTCACCTTATCTTCTATAATCCACATAATGGTAAAAATAAATATAGTAAGAGCACTCACGAATACAGCAATGGCGTAGAGTTCATAGCCAACAGCCATACCTATACCGGCTGCCATCCACAGACCAGCCGCGGTAGTAAGTCCCCTTAACTTAGACCTCTTGAAGATGATGAGACCGGCGCCGATAAAACCGATACCCACGACAACCTGAGAAGCGACTCGGAGCGGATCAAAATTTGTAATACCTATGTATTGTGTTGTCACTACATTTGAGATAATTATAAAAAGAGAGGCGCTCATACTCACTAAAGCATAAGTCCTCATGCCCGCTGTCTTATGAGCGACAGACCTCTCTATACCTATGACACCGCCTAAGAGAGCGGCTACAATCAACTGAAGAAATATATTTAGATTCTGAATAAGTGATAATTCCATAATTATAAATTTAAATTATAAAAATTTCCTCCCTTTCTCTTTAATATCAAGGAGTAATTCTTTCTTCTTTTCATCATCAAATGTCCTAAGTGAGCTTATTATCAATAAATCAACAGGGCTAACACCGCAAAATTCCAAGACAATATTTTTTAAAGCAACGACACTCGGCGCGCCGAAAAGCTTCTCTGTCATCTTTTGTTTATTGTCCATAGTTACGATAAGCCGAGCGCTCTTTCCTGATAAAAGCCTGTCCGGGTAAGGTTGACCTTTGTGAAATTTAAAACCAAAACCAGGCAAAAAGATTCTATCTACAAAACCCTTCATCAAAGCCGGCATTCCTCCCCACCAAGTCGGGTATATAAACACCAGATGATCCGCCCAGCGCATATCCTCCTGAGTCTTCTTCAGATCTTCCTCAAGCTCTTGGATGGCCGAATACCCTTTCCATAATATAGGGTCAAACTTCAAATCACCGAGGTGAATCTCTCTCACTTCCGCGCCATTTTCTCTCGCCCCTTCTACATAACTTTGCATTATAGAACCGCAAAAACTCTCACGAGACGGGTGGCCTAATATGATTGTTATCTTTTTACTCATATGGAAACATAATAAACTATTTTTCATTTATAACAAAATGAACCTGTTGAAATAAAAAACCCCAGATTCGCCGTGGCGAATCTGGGGTCGTTACAAACCTCGGCAAAAGGTTTTTATGGTAGTCTAGGCTCCCTGCATCATCGGCGCGATGCCGATGGCGTTAGGGAAGATCCCGACGATCTTCTGTCCGCAGGCGACCAGGGCCTGAGGAGGTGTATCCTTGAATATGGTCGGGATCTTGACGTCTGACATCGTGGCGGGTAAAACCCTCTCTCCCTGAAGCAAAGAGTTGATATCGGGAAGATGTATCCATTTGCCGTCGTTCTTGGTCGTGGCGATGATCTTGGTTCTCCCTGTCTTCTCATCCTCCTGGACTCTGTCCATAAAGATGATCTCCGCGCCGACTTTGGCGATGAACTTCCCCGCGGAAAAGTTCTCGTTGACGATGTCCGTGATCCCTATGACAAAGACTCCGCCGTCCTTTGAATACACAATGGCTTCTGAGGTTAGGTCCAGCCGGGCGTTTTTCATGAACACCGGAAGTGCCTTGAGGATGTCTCCCTTATCGTTGGCGATATAATAGCTCACATCGCTCTTCTTTAATAAGTTACGGTTGAGAGGAAACACGGACGTGTATCCTCTTGTTCCTGTGGCTATGTCAACGACGGCGTCCTTTATAGGGACTGTCAGGAGACAGTCAACCCCGAAGAGGATCTTTCCGGCAGGCGATGTGCCTACCGAGTCGATACTCCCTATGGCTATTCCGTTAAGCATTGCCACGGGGTGAAGAAGCTGGTCCAGAAGTGACAGGTCATCACTCGTCTTGAACGTCCGAAAACCGGCAGGTGTAATGATGACACCAGCTGTCTTCCGTGCTTCTGGTATATTAAACCCCTTAAACCCCCCGACCACCTGCTCTTTAATCTCCATCATTTTTGCCATTTTTTACCCTCTTTTTTGTTTTTGTATAAATATTCTCACGCACTATGCGCCTTTCACTACTCATCCTTTTGCCGAGGATGTAGCTAAAATTATTATAAAGAACTAATTCCGCACTATGCGGAAACAAGAGCTTAGTTTACATAATACATTTTTCTTGTCAAGCTTTACAAAGGACTGTCCCTTGTATGTTTTTCTTAGGTCATTTTTATAAAAAAAATAGGGTGACGGGCTTGAATCTCGCCCGCCACCCCTTGTTCGGCAACCGTCACTGCAGTGGGCCACCCTTGGAATGGTAAATCTCTTCATTCTTTTTTACCTCCTTTCTTTAATGTTCTTTCACTACTTAATTACATTATAACACACGTGTCAAGTCCGCCGGGTATATAAAACTTACGATTATGTAAAAAATATACTTATTTAATTTAAAATCATCTATTTTTAAACGGCTCATTAAACGGCTCAACCCGTCCGCCAGCTGGCGGACGGGTTGAGCCGTTTAAAAATGTCTAATTTCAGAAACATATTGCACTCTTTAGATTAAAACCCAGTAGCTTATTTATAAAAATATATTATACTAAATAAATATTTATGGATAAAAAAGGTTTTACATTAATTGAATTATTGGTAGTCATTGCCATTATTGGGATATTATCTTCCGTTGTTATGGCTTCCTTAAGCACTGCAAGAGAAAAGGCAAAAATAGCCAAAGTTCGTAGTGAATTAAGGCAAATCTCAACTGCAATCACTATGCTTGAGGGAGACACTTCACAGTGGCCTGGCCACCAGACACCCGGTATCGTCTGCACGAACTTACCCCTAGGGTGTCCACTGCCCAGCAATGAGCTCTGCGACGACGGATGTTCCAACGCATTGTCTTCCCAGGCAGGCGGACTAATGCAGACTGACGGAAATTACCCAAACTGGAGTGGTCCTTATATCCATACTATCTCACTTGACCCTTGGGGTAATGAGTATTTCTTTGATACGGATTATGATATTGAGCCAGGCGGGGGGACAACAAATGCCGTAGTCATCGGCTCTTATGGCCCTAACGGCCAAGGAAATAATCTTTATGACGCTGATGACATATACGAGATACTCATTTCTGACTAAATTCTCCTATCGCACTATTCTAGAATTATAACTTCCCCTTCTTAATATCCTCTCTCAACTTCTCAATATAAGAGTTAAAAAAATATAAATTATGAAAGGTTAGGAGTTTCAAAGCAGTAATTTCATTAGCTTTAAAAAGATGCGAGATGTAGCTCCTGGTATAATCCTTACAGACATAGCAGGCGCACTTTTTATCCAACGGCTTTTTATCTTTCAAGAACTTTGACTGCTTCATATCAAGCCGACCATCTGAAGAAAAGGCCGTCCCGTGGCGAGCATAGTGAGTAGGGACAATACAATCAAAAGTATCCACACCCGCTTTTATAATCTCCGGGATATCCTCCAAGTGCCCTATCCCCAAAAGATGCCTCGGCTTCTCTTCCGGCAAATCATCTAACACCACTTTCAACATCTTTCCCATCGTCTTCTTATCATCACCGAATTCACCACCAATACCAAAGCCGTCAAAAGGCAGTGATGATATGAACTTGGCACTCTCTCTCCTTAAGTCGGCAAATTTCCCCCCTTGGACAATACCAAAAAGGGCTTGTTTTTTCCTTGCTTTAGGAGACCTCGCCTTTATACACTCCTCCGCCCACTTATGACTTAGGGCTAAAGACTTCTTCGTATATTCATAATCGGCAACTGGTGAAGTGCACTCATCAAAAGAGAAGATTATATCCGCACCCAACTCTTCTTGTATTTTCATAGACTCTTTCGGCCCTAAGAAAATTTTCCGACCATCAATCGGAGACCTAAACTCCACCCCTTTCTCGCTAATCTTCAAGAGTTTAGGTTGTTCTCCTAAAGAGACAGAAACATCTTTCTTCTCTTTCAATATCTTTCCCACACCGTGATCTCTGCCAAAGCCAAGACTAAAGACCTGAAACCCTCCCGAGTCCGTCATCAACGGCCTATCCCAGTTCATAAACTTATGCAGACCACCGGCGCTCTTCACTATCTTCTCGGCTTGTTTCAAATGTAAGTGGTAAGTATTACAGATAAGCATCTGACTTTTTGCTTCTTCCACCTCATGGCTCGCCAGCGTCTTTACCACACCCTGCGTTGCCACTGTAACCAAGGCGGGGGTCTCCACACTGCCGTTTGACGTCTCTATTATACCAAGACGGGCATTGCTCTTCTTTGATTTTTTTAGAATTTTAAATTTAATCATTTTTTTTAAATTAAAAAATCAAAACTTGATTTCCGAAAACTGTCCCTTGCTGTTTGACTCTTGCAGGAAATTAAGATTTTGATTTTTTAATTTTAATTTACTCTAATTGTCTAAATGTCTCTTCCTGTATCAACTCGCCTTTCATCTCGTCATACTTACCATCTGTGATAGCCCTTGAAATCATACCCGTCTCAGAAACTATCATAAGACTATGAGCCGTAGTACTTGATACAAGCTCACTATCTATCCGATCTCCATAGCCGACATTCCTTGAGTCAAACCCGAAAGTAAATTCATAACAAAAGGCGCAATCAAGTTTCTTGTATCCTCTGAAAGTAAGGCCTGAACCGTCAAACTTATAAGTAGAGGCGTTTACCATAATCCAATCACGCACCAACTCCCTTGAACCTGTAACACTATATTTGTTATCCACTACCTCCTTTGTATTTATCTTCCTAAATACAAAAAAACTCGCCCCAAAAACACCGACAATGCCGACAAATAACAATGCGAACAGAAACAAGGAAAGAATAAGAAGATGTTTATTATGTTTCATCTGTTGTTTATTCTAATAGAAAAATAATAAAAAGACGATATTGGCTAGCTATTGCTCACACTACGAACGGCCGATATATAATTACAATAATCACAATCAGGAGAAGCGTTAGGAATATGTTCTTCTAAAAGACATTTCTTAGCACTCATAAGAACTCCATCAATCCACGAGTCATCCCCTTTATACGGTAAGACCACCACATCAAACTCAAGCTTGCTGTCAAAAGCAGTTTCATCCTTCCTGCCATTACAATAGACAAAATAACCGGTAGTTGAAACTTTGTGTCCATTCATCCTCAAGAGCCATTGATAAACTTCCATTTGTCTCTTATAGGCAATCTGCCAATCCGCATCAAGACTTAATTCCCCGTCTTTACTCGTCGCTTTATAATCCACGACGATGAGTTCGCCACTTGGGGTCACCCAGACATCATCAACAGCGCCAGTTACTATAAAGTTAGACTCCTTATGATGATACCTCACGCCGACAAAATTCTCTCTCCACTCATCAAGATCTTTGTGGCGGAAAGGAATAGCATCTATGCCATATTTATCCATTAAGGGGTGAGTAGTCCCACTTGCTCGATGGATATCAAATTCTTTTTTCAGTAAAGTATCAACAGCCGAATTTAAGGCGAAAGGAAAACCGGGTGGTTTATCCACCCCCAGTCGTCTATCTATATAGAAACAACGCGGGCAATTCAAGAAAGAATCAATCTTTGAACGGCTCAGCTTAAACGGCTCACTTGAAGTCGGGTCAAATATATTACGGCCCCGCTTCGCATTATAGTATATAGACATAAATACATATTAACAGAAAAAAGTGATTTGCTGAAATTTTAAATTCCAAAGCCCAACAATCAATATTTCCGCAAAGGTTTAACCTTTGCGGATTATTTAAATGAAGTAAAACGAGTATTATTTATTCAAACTGAGAACTTATAAAAAATAAGGTGTTATTACATTTATTTACCTAAGATGAGAATAGATGTAAATGTTGTGAAATTAGTGATGTAGAAAGGGCAGAATGACGACGAGAGACGAAGATGCTACAATTAAAGTTATATTAAAGTAAATTTTATGACAAACAATAAATATCATCATTATTCATGGGAAGACTTCGGTAAAGACGCTCTCATACTTATAGATCAATTAAAATCACTAGAGAAAAAATTCAATGGGGTCTTTGGCCCACCACGAGGTGGTCTACCACTTGGAGTTATGATTTCGCACCACTTGGGTATCCCTCTTCTTGCTAATCCCATTGACGAACACACACTCATTGTCGATGACATAGCCGACACAGGTAAGACTTTAGAAAAATTCAAAGATAAAAATTTTATTGTAACTTTATTCTATCATGAGCAAAGTATCGTCGTCCCGGATATCTGGATAAAAGAGAAGAAAGATATTTGGATAACTTTTCCATGGGAAAAGTTATCCAAATAAAACACCCTCCATACTTAAGTATGGAGGGTGTTTTAAAAATAGATTTTATAATCTAGGTTATTTTTATTGTTCTAATGTCTCAAATGACCATTCCGTTGAAGTCGCTGTATTCCCTACTGCGTCAGAAGACGACACTAAGAAATAATACGTCGTACTGGCAGTAAGTCCATCAAGAGCAAGCCCATGACTCAACTCTAAGACAGTCGATGAAACTTGCAGAGAAGTTATCGTATCAATAGGAGTTGTCGTAGCATACCAAAGATTGCTATCTGAGGCTTCGTCAGTAAGCCAACTGGCTAGACTTGATGTTGCTGTAATGTTTGATATACCGACACTGGATATGACAGGGGCTGTAATATCTACGACTGGAGGGGTGGTTGTCGCTGTATCGTCGTTATTGTCGTCATTGTCGTCGTCATCATTGTCGCAATCATTGTCATTGTCTTCATCGTCATCGTCATCTCCCTCATCGTCGTCATCATCGCCATCATTATGACCTTTCTTATTTTTTTTCTCTTTATGCTTCCTCTCCTTCTTTTCACAGTCTCTATCGTCTGAATCATCGTCATAACTAAGAGTAGTGGTAGCTAAAGAAAGTTTTTTAGCTATCCCTGGAGCTATTAGAAGACCTGGCGGGACTTTACCGGATTTACCGGCACCGTGTTCCAGAAGTTCATAAAGTTTACTCGTCGTCTTAGGACCAACCACTCCTACTTGCTCAATCCCATATTTCTTTTGGAATTTTTTAATCGCCTTCTCTGTTAGTAGACCATAATAACCGCTAACAATTCCCTCAGGATAAATGTCATTATCGCCCTTCAAGAATTCCTGAAGCTGAGCCACGTCATCCCCGGATACTCCTCTATAAAGAGATCTTGTAAGTTGAAGTTCTGCCCTCACCGCTTTAACTTCAGTATTTAAAGACTTTATCTGCTCCTGAAGAACCTTAACTTGCTCCATAAGAGAAGTTATTAAAGCCTGTAGGTCACTTGCTGTGTCTTGGGCGCGCGCAGGCATCGCCTGAGAAAAACCAAGAGCCAATACCATAACACCTATAACTATACCTTTTTTCATATTTCTATTAATTTTATCGTTAATAATTCTTATAATAACACTATACACTTATAATATCGACTTTTTATATTACTAAAGACCTTCACACTCGCCTGATGTAAAAGACGCATAAACATTATCTAAGTTACACTTCAAAAATTATCCTAAAAATAATATTATCAAGGACTCTCCTTGATATAATCAAGTCATATCAACATCTGCTTGTATGAGTGCATAATTATAAATAATGTCTTATAATTATTTAAATGATTAACTTCATAAAAAAATATAGTCTTCATATGGCTTGGATTATTGTTCTCTCTGGTGCTGTGGGGAGTCTCTATTCAAGCTCTGTTCTTCATATTGAACCGTGCGTGCTATGCTGGTATCAGCGCATCTTTCTATACCCACTAGCTATCATCATACCAATCGGGATATTAAGAAAGGACTCAAGTGTCTACATATACGCTCTCCCTCTTAGTATTGCCGGTGCTATGGTGGCACTCTATCACTATCTGCTATACATTAAAATTATCCCCGAGGTACTCGCTCCTTGTTCGGCAAACGCCGTATCATGCACGCAAGAATTGCCTAAATTGTTTGGGCTTTTAGACATATTGCAAATGTCACTCATAGCGTTTATATTGATAAGCATATTATTAATCTTATCTAAAAAAATATATGGGCATAAATAAAGAAACAGCTATTATTTTAATTATTGGCATTGTCTTCATTATCGGCTTTGGTATTCTTGTATTTTTCTTCAATCCCTCTGTCACCTCACCACTGACTCCGGTTGATCAAGACCTTCTTATACGAGAAACAAGTCATATGACAGGAAAGCAAAACGCCAAAGTCACACTGGTTGAATTTGGAGATTATCAATGCCCGGCATGCGGACAAATGGCTCCTCTAATGGAAGAGCTCATCCAGACTTATGGAGAAAACCCTAACTTTAATTTCGCATACCGTCATTTTCCTCTTCCTCAACACGGCAATGCCAAAATTGCCGCCGAGGTAGCTGAAACAGCCGGAGTTCAAGGAAAATTCTGGGAGATGCATAATCTGCTTTACGAAAACCAAGCTGAGTGGAGCGAGGAACCAGACCCATTACCAATCTTTGAAAAATACGCCGGGCAATTAGGACTAAATATACAAGAATTCACTAATTCCATAAACCAAAATACTTATAAAGGGATTGTCCAGTCTGACGCAGATGACGGAAGGAAAATCCCCCTAGCCCATACACCGACAATCTTTATCAACGGAATTGAAGAGAAAAATATCAACTTAAATAATCTTAAAGAAAAAATAGACTCTTTATTAAATAGTTAGGGCATCAACTGGCTAAACGGCTCAATCCGTCTGCCAGCTGGCAGACGGATTGAGCCGTTTAACGTCGGGATTAAGGAAAAGAATCTCAACACTTAACCCTAAGTCCAACAATCAATTGCAACACTTGGTAAATAAGGTGTTATTACATTTACCTAAGATGAGAATAGATGTAAATGTTGTGAGTTTGGCGTTTTAATAATGTATACATTATTAAAGATGGAGGAATAACGACGAGATGGAGGTGTTGCAATTGATTGTTGAACTCGGGAGTAAAATGATTGACATATTATACTAACTATGCTAGTATGACACTTGCATCAGCAGATTTGTTGGTGTTTTATTTTTGCCCGTAGCTTTACGGGAACGCTCATTTCCAGGTCATCTTCTTATGCGATAAGGCCGGGATTAAGCGACTATTCAGATAAATAACCTTTACCAATAAAGAATAGCTCAAAAATAAACCCTCCCTTTGCTTTAGCAAAGGTCACACCAAAGAATTTTGGTGTGTAGGGAAATCTATCAGATATGAATACTTTCCTAAGTTCAGTTGCCTTGATCGGAATACTCTTTAATGCCTCATCAACAATCCCTGTTGAAAAAGAGGAAGAGCCAGCTCTGATCATGCCGGCAACAAATCCAAAGATTGCCGGCGACCTAATAACTAGATATGAAAGATATAAATCACTATTTAGTCCCGAAGAATCAAATCTAGAAGACGAAGATAGCGATACACATATAGTAATAGAAAAAGGAGAAGCTGAGGTTACGGCTTACTCGAGTACCCCTGACCAGACGGACAACGACCCATTTATAATGGCTTCCGGTAAACATGTTTACGACGGAGCGATTGCCACAAACTTTCTCCCTTTCGGGACTAAAGTGCGTTTCCCTGAAGTCTATGGTGACAAAGTCTTTACCGTAGAAGACAGGATGCATAGAAGGTTCTCTGAAAGAATGGATATCTGGATGGAGACACGAAGGGAAGCCGAAATCTTCGGCATCAAGAAGATCCGATACGAAGTTGTAGAGATCATAGAATCGAACACTGAAAAAATAGCGATGAATTAATCTACAATAAAAAGTTATCAACAAAAAAGGCACATGGATAAGTCCGGTGCCTTTTTTGTAATTTGAATATAAAAAACCGGCAATCAGACAAATCTGATTGCCGGCAAGAGACCATACTACCATTAGTGGAGAACAACCTTGTCGCCAATCCACACCCCACAAACTCTACAATATTTTCGGTCATAAAAAAAGGTGTGACCTGATTCGTTTATATCCTTCTTTTTCTCTATTTTGTGATATTTATCTTCATGACAACAGTGATATGAGCAGACGCATTCTCTTTCCATAAAGACCTCCTTTTCTTGAAAAATTATACTGAATCAAGAAAAATTCCAAATAAAGTAAGCACCTTGTAGTAAAAGACGGCCGGTTGCTCCTTTCGAGGCATATTCATTTCAATTTTATCATGGCACCTCCTACAGACCTTCAAAATATCTTTGCTCCTTTTCTTGAAATGTCTTTTGGGTAACACATGATGCCTTGTTGGATCTCTCTTCTCTTTACAGACCGGACACACCCAATTACCTGAAGGCATAAACTCACCCCCTTTTTTCTTGTTAAAGATCTAATTCTACTTGCTCCTATTTATTTTTTATCATTATATGAACAAAAAATCAATAAATAAAAGTGGAGAATTCTATCAACTAAAATGTGAAGCACTCGGTGCTTCACATTTTAGTTTTTGATAACTAATTGCCCGCAAGCGGCGTTAATCTCCCCGCCGAAACGATAGCGTTCTGACACAGGCACACCAGCTTCCTCCAA
>Ga0210057_1007975_pt1 | contig 12657 bp, 15 predicted proteins | sample CryGeyCG2114_010_2_FD_183968 | JGI IMG/M metagenome (GOLD analysis project Ga0210057, IMG submission 183968) | Groundwater microbial communities from aquifer - Crystal Geyser CG10_big_fil_rev_8/21/14_0.10 (SPAdes) (version 2) | ecosystem: Environmental > Aquatic > Deep subsurface > Groundwater ... | reverse complement strand
AGCAGCGGAACGGTAAATTGTTGCTGCTCCGGGGAGTATTGTGCCGTAGATTGTCATACGGCGTCCATTATACTTTCCTTTCATATTTTTCAAGAGCTGGGTGTATCATATCATATGAACCAGTACAAGCCCTTTTCAGGGCTTGTTTTTTGTGATAGAATCTATTTAAGATGGCAACTTTTGAAGAAAAAACAAAAGGATTAGAAAAGAGACTCCTTTATCTGGAGGACTGTCTTTGACCTTGCAGCTAAAAGAAAAAAGGTAAAGGAGCTGGAAAAAGAGAGCCAGAAGCCTGGTTTTTGGGGAGAGCGGGAAAAGGCTGTGGTTTTGCAGCAAGAGCTCTCTCAGCTCTACGAGCAAATAGCTGAGCTGGATAAATTAAAGGAAGAGTTAGCTGGTTTGAGAGGGAAAGAGCTGGGAGTTTTTGAAAAGAAGTTAGAGAGACTGGAAACTAAAGCTTTTCTTTCTGGGAAATACGACAAGGGTTCTGCCATTCTGTCTGTTTTCGCAGGAGCTGGCGGCCAGGACGCTCAAGACTGGGCCACAATGCTTCTTCGGATGTATGAGAGATATTGCGGACTTCAGGGTTTCAAGACTAAGATATTGCACCAGTCCTTTGGTGAAGGAGGGGGACCAGAAGGTAGAATTGGAACAAAGTCAGCCACCATGGAGATTAAAGGAAACTATGCCTTTGGTCTTTTAAAGAAGGAAACAGGGGTGCACCGGCTGGTTCGTTTGTCCCCTTTTTCTGCCAAGTCCCTGCGCCACACCTCCTTTGCCTCAGTTGAAGTTTTGCCAGAGATAAGTCAGGCAGAAGCAGAAATCAAAATAAAGCCAGACGAGCTCAGAATAGACTTTTACCGGGCTTCAGGTCCTGGAGGCCAGTATGTAAATAGAAGAGAGACAGCAGTCAGAATTACTCATTTACCAACAGGCATTGTGGTGGCCTCGCAGTCAGAAAGGCTGCAAGGCACGAATCGGGAAAAAGCAATGAGGGTTTTGGCGGCTAAACTCCATCAGCTGGAAGAGGAAAAGACAAAAGATAGGTTAAAGCAAGTAAAGGGAGAGGCTATTTCAGCTTCCTGGGGAAATCAGATCAGGTCTTATGTCTTACATCCTTACAAGCTTGTTAAGGACTTGAGAACCGGGAAGGAGAGTTCTGCCGTGGAAGAAGTCTTAGATGGCGCTCTGGAAGAGTTTATTGCGGCTGAAATTAAGCAATAGTCAAAGAAACTAAAGTTTCTTTTCCACCTGCGTTTTTAGATAAAAACTTGGTAAATGGTTAAGTTTCAAAACATAAGTAAGGAATATCCGCCAAAGACCATAGCTTTAGACAATGTTTCTTTTGAGGTGCGGGACAAAGAGTTTGTTTCTATTGCTGGCAGGTCAGGAGCTGGAAAAACCACCTTGTTAAAGCTTCTTTTGGCAGAAGAAAGTCCGACTCGAGGAAAAGTCTTTTTCCGAGACCAGGATGTTCATCTTATTCCCAGAGATAAGCTCCCTGAGCTGCGTCAGAGAATAGGCTCTGTTTTCCAGGATTATAAACTCCTACCCTCAAAAACAGCTTTTGAGAATGTAGCTTATGTTTTAGAGGTAATTGGTGCTTCTGACGAGGAAATCTTGAGAGATGTGGCAGAGGTTTTAGATATTGTCGGCTTGACTGATAGAGCTGATAATTATCCAGCAGAGTTGTCTGGCGGGGAAAGGCAGAGAGTGGCTATAGCTCGGGCCTTAATTCACAGGCCCGAAGTCATTCTGGCAGATGAACCAACAGGCAACCTTGATCCTTATCACACTCTGGACATTATAAGGCTTCTATTAAATATCAATGAGCTGGGGACAACTGTTATTTTAGCCACCCATGGCAGAGAAATAATCAACAGGCTGGGAAAGCGAGTCATTACCTTGGAAAATGGTAAAGTAATAAAGGACGAAGAAAAAGGTAAATTCATTATTTAATCATGTTTAAAAGAATATTTCATTTGGGCTGGCAAAACTTTACCCAGGATGGGGGATTGGTGGCAGCCACCATCTTTATTCTGGTGGTCACCATATCTGTTATCACTTCTTTGTTTCTTTTTAAGGATGTTAGTCAGTTTGTCTTGGAGAGCCTCCAGGATAAGGCAGACATCTCAGTTTATTTTAAAGAGGATGCTTCAGAAGATAAGATTCTGCGGGTAAAAGACAAGATAGAAGATGTTCCCGAAGTCAAATCAGTAAATTATGTTTCAAAGGATAAGGCGTTGGCAGAGTTTACTTTGCGTCATTCAGAAGACCCTCTTTTAATGGAGGCTCTGGAGGAAGTGGGCATGAATCCTTTTTTAGCTTCTTTGAATATTAAAGCCTTTGAGGCCAGTCAATACGTTTCTCTGGTTGATTTTCTGGAAGGCTCTTCTTTTTCTGGCTTGATAGAGAAGGTGGACTATTATGAGAGAAAGCCGGTTATTGAGAGAATCTTTTCTTTGACTTCGGGCTTGTACTGGCTAGGTATTGGTTTTTCTTTGCTCCTGGTTGTTATTGCTTTCTTAGTTGCTTTTAATACCATTCGTTTGACTATTTACTCTTGCCGGGAAGAGGTCAAGATTCAGAGGCTGGTTGGGGCTTCTAACTGGTTCATTCGGGGTCCTTTTATAGTTCAGGGCGTCCTTTGTGGGTTGTTTGCTGGTATATCTTCCTTTTTCTTGTTTTTCTTGTTTTCTTGGTTGCTGGGCTCTAAGGCTGAAGTTTTGTTTTCTGGCTTGAACTTGTTTGTCTTTTTTGTTAGTAATATTGGGTGGATTTTGTTGCTCCAGCTGGTTTCTGGGATTGGGTTGGGGGTTGTTTCTTCTTTAATCGCTGTTCGCAGGTATCTGGAAGTTTAGTTTTAGTCACGGATGTAGCCTTAAAGATTATATTAAAAAATTTGGTCCCCAAAATTGTGGCTTTCTTTCTCCCAATCTTTTATCGAAAAATGATCCACGATATCAAAAATGGCGGGCAAGTTTAAAGAAAAGGCCAGCTCCTTGGAGTAAAGGATTTACAAAAGAAACTCATCCCAGTGTTTTAAAAATTTCCGAAACCCTCAAAAGGAAAAAAATTGATAATTTTGCGAAATGGAGAGCAAAAATGATGGCTCTAGGGGAAATTAGATCAATTTACCCGCCCTTTAAGAAAAATGGAGATTTGGCTGAATTGGTCGGAATGGTTTTGGGAGATGGACATATAGAAAAATTCCCGAGAACAGAGAGTTTGACGATAGCTTGTAATTCTAATAACCCAGGCCTTATTAAGAGATATTCAAGATTGGTTGCAATATTATTTGACAAAGAACCATATATCGCAAAAGTCAGCAAAGGAAAAAACTGTATTCGCGTTAGAATTTACCAAAAAAATATCAGTAAACGTTTAGCGATTTCCACAGGAAATAAAAGTAAGATAAAGATTCAAACTCCGAAGTGGATTTCGGGGGATAAAGATTTTTTAATAAGATATCTCCGTGGTTTATACGAAGCAGAAGGAAGTTTCTGTGTTCATAAACCAACATACACATATAAATTTTTATTCGGTAACAGAAACGAATCATTGCTCAGAAATGTTTACAGGGGATTAAAAATTTTAGGATTTCATCCTCATAAAAGTAGGTATCAAATTCAAGTTTCAAAGAAAGAAGAAGTTTATAAAATCAAAGATTTAATAAAATTTAGACAATATTAATTATTGCGGGGTGGAGTAATTGGTAGTCTCGTCAGGCTCTGGACCTGAAGATCCTGGTTCGACTCCAGGCCCCGCAGCACTACCTTTTATTCGAACTTGAATTGAAAAATTCACCATTTTTTGCTAAAATTTCCTTAACCCAGGATAGAACTCGAACTTTTAGTCGCCAAAGAGGCGATTTTTTGTTGAGCCATTGACACTTTCTTCAGAAAAGCTACTATTAGTTTTAGACCCCCCGTAGGGGGGTACGCCTTAATTAATATGAAAAAATCTATTAAAAAACAAATTTTAAATAGGATAAACTATCTTTCGGGACATTTAGAAGGAATTAAAAAGATGATTAAAGATGATAAATATTGCATCGACGTTATTAAGCAAAACGAGGCAGTGATGGCGGCAATTAAAAAGGTAAACCGAATAATTTTGGAAAACCATCTTAATACTTGTGTAACCGAGGCAATTAAGGGAAAGAATGAAAAAGAACGAAAAAAGAAAATTCAAGAGCTTTTAGAGATATTCAAAAACTCTGATAAGTAAATATTTTCTAAAATGAACTGCTGCGAAAAACCAAAAGAAACGAAAAAAGAGAAAGGATTTTTAAAGGGAATATTATATGGTTTGGCTCCCCATACTTTTTGCATTGCCTTTATAATCTTTACTATTCTGGGAACGACAGCCGCCACTGCCTTTTTAAAGCCTTTGCTACTTAACCGCTATTTCTTTTATATTTTAATAGCCCTATCTTTTTGTTTTGCAACTGCATCAGCGGCAATTTACCTTAAAAGAAATAAAATTTTATCTTTTCGAGGAATCAAAAGAAAATGGGGGTATCTTTCAATGCTTTATGGAACAACAATTTTCGTTAACCTATTATTGTTTATGGTGATATTCCCTCAAGTTGCTAATTTAAATTTTAATTCAGCTGCCCAATTGGGAGCAGTTGCGGAGGGGGCTCCTTATCCTCCCTTACCCTAAAAGTTGATATTCCTTGTCCAGGTCACGCGCCCCTAATTACCGCTGAGCTTAAAAAAATTAGTGGGGTAGAAGAAGTTAAATTTAGTTTCCCCAATCTTTTCGATGTTAGATACAATTTTTTAAAAACATCAAAAGAAGAAATACTTTCTTTAGAAGTTTTTAATACCTATAAAGCCACAATTGTAGAATGAAAAAAATAATTCTCAAAATTTCGGGAATGCATTGCGTTTCCTGCGCCAGAAACATTGAGTCCCGGGTCAAAAAACACCCGGGCGTTTTAGCAGTTAATGTTGACTTTGCCAGTTCAAAAATGTTTGTTGAGGCAGAAGATTTAGTTTCAGACAGCGATTTAAAAAAGATTGTTGAAGAACTCGGATATAAGATTTTAGAAGAAGAAGGTCAGGAAGAGATTGAAGAAAGAAAACTGGTAAGACAGGCAAAACTTCGGGCAATTTGGGCTTTGATTTTAAGTGTTCCTTTAATGTTGACAATGGTGGCGATGTACTTTAAAAAACCTCTTTTTGGCTCTTCTTTTTTGCAACTTATACTGGAAGCCATTTTGGCATTTATTGTTGTTTATGTCATTGGCTTTAAAGTTCACCTTTCAGCCTTAAGAGCCACTCGCCGGCTCACTGCCAATATGGATGTTTTGATTTCTTTAGGGACGAGCGCAGCTTTTATTTTTGGCCTAGCCTCCTTTTTTGTTGAAGTGCCGGTATTTTTTGAAATCGCAGCTTTTATTATGGCTTTTCAGTTGTTGGGAAGGTATTTGGAAACAAAAGCAAGGGGAAAAACCTCTGAAGCCCTGAGAGAACTTTTAAAATTAGGAGCAAAAACAGCCAGAATTTTAGTAGATGGAAAAGAAAAAGAAATTCCAATCGAGGAGCTAAAAGTGGGGGATATTATGGTTGTCAGGCCGGGCGAGAAAATTCCGACCGATGGCAAAATTGTTGAAGGGCACTCGGCGGTTGATGAATCAATGGCAACTGGTGAATCAATGCCGGTGGAGAAAGGGACGGGAGACCAAGTGATTGGAGCAACAATTAACCAGGAAGGACTTTTAAAAATTGAAGTAACAAAAGTTGGCAAAGATACTTTTTTGGCTCAGGTTGTTAGATTAGTTGAAGAAGCCCAAGGGTCCCGCGTTCCTATCCAAGAGTTTGCCGATAAAGTCACTTCCTATTTTGTGCCCGCGGTTTTAATCATTACCTTATTGACTGTGGTTGGTTGGTTGATTTTAGGAGAATCTTTTGTGGCTATTGTGGCAGCCATCACGGTTTTAATTATCGCCTGTCCTTGCGCTTTAGGTTTGGCTACTCCAACTGCTTTGACCGTCGGCATCGGCCGGGGAGCAAAACAAGGAATTCTTATTCGTCGGGGGGAGGCAATTGAATTAATGGGAAAAACCAAAGTAATAGTTTTGGATAAAACCGGTACTTTGACCAAAGGAGCTCCAGAGGTAACCGATATTAAAGTTTTTGCGGAAGAAATAAGCAAAGAGTTGCTTTTGCAAAAAGCAGCTTCGGCTGAATTTGGTTCTGAGCATCCTTTGGGAAAAGCAATTATTGCCAAAGCAAAAGAAAAACAAATTGAAGTTCAGGAGCCAAAAAACTTTAAAGCTATATTTGGCAAAGGCGTTATGGCTGAACTCGAAGGAAAGAAGATTTTGGTGGGAAGAAAAGAATTAGTGGAAGAAAATAGTCTTGATGTTTCTCTCGTCCAAGAAACAGTAAGTCAGTTGCAAGAAGAAGGAAAAACTGTGATGTGGGTGGCCGAAGAAGCAAAAATTTTGGGCGTAATAGCAGTAGCTGACACCTTAAAAAAAGAAGCAAAAACAGCTATAGAGCAACTTCATAAAATGGGATTTAAAACAATAATGCTGACAGGAGATAATCAAAGAACGGCCAAAGCCATTGCCAAAAAGGTTGGAATAGATGAGGTGATGGCTGAAGTTTTGCCAGATGAAAAAGTGAAAGCGATAAAGGAATTGCAAAAGGGAGGAGAGGTAAAAGTAGCAATGGTCGGGGACGGGATAAACGATGCGCCGGCTTTAACCCAAGCTGATGTGGGATTGGCTATTGGCACAGGAACAGATATTGCCATTGAAGCCGGAGAGATTACTTTAGTTAGGGGTGATTTAATGGCCCTGGTTTATGCTATTCGTTTGAGTCGAGCCACTTTTCGGACAATTCGCCAAAATCTTTTTTGGGCATTTATTTATAACGTTGTTGCACTGCCGATAGCTGCCTTTGGAATTTTAGCCACAATGATAGGCCCCATTATTGCAGCCGGCGCTATGGCCTTTAGTTCATTATCAGTGGTTTCTAACTCCCTGAGACTAAGGAAAATAAAATTACAATAGCCATTCTTGGGGGTCAGGCGAGGGCGGATAGTTTAATGGGTTCTATCGTCGGAAATTTCTCCCAAAACCAAGTTCGAACTATGTCCCATCCCCGCAGCACTACCTTTTATTCGAACTTGAATTTAAAAATTCACTATTTTTTACTAAAATTTCCTTAACCAAAGGCACGGCTCGAACCCCAGTAGTAGAGCCAAGCTCACTACAGGGCATGCTTTTATCGCCAACTAGGCGGTTTTTTGGTAGAATGAGAGAAGATAATTAATAAATTAAAAATATGAGCCAAATAAAAATTAGGGGGGCTAGACAGAAAATAAAAAATAATACGAAATACTCCATACCTTTTAAGGGCAATATTATTGGAGTCGAGGCGCCAGCTCATAAGACAAAACGACATTTAAAATTTTGTATAGATTTTCTTTTGCCCAAAGGAACACCGATAATAGCTGCTCGTTCGGGGACAGTGATTGCTCGCCAAGATAAATATAAGCGGTCATACAAATCTCCTAAATTTGCAGGAAGAGGGAATTTTATAATTATCCGTCATACCAACAGAGAAACTAGTATCTATGTCCATCTTAAATACCGTTCAATTAAGGTGAAAAAAGGTCAAAGAGTAAAGAGGGGACAAGTTATAGCCTTAAGTGGCCAGGTTGGTTTTGCTACATATCCTCATTTGCACTTTGGTGTGTATCGAGGAGTGCGCGGGAAAGGAGGAGTTAGTATCAAAGTACCCTTCGATAAGAAGTATAAATTCTTCGAAATGCCTCTGTCCATTGCAGAAGATTTAGGTAAACATCTATAGGAGAGTCGAGATTTTAAGGACAATCTAAATTTCTAATCAAAAATCCTGTCGCTGGGCAATTTTGAAGAAATAGTGAGTGGCAGGGTAAAGTAAAGGCTTATACAGGAATTTTAATCGGCTCAACAACCGGAAATTGCTCCCAAAACCAAGTTCGAATTACGTCCCATCCCCGCAGCAAATAAAAAGCTAAGTTCGGCCATGACCAGCCAAAAGTTTGAAAAATTAGTTGCGGAGGCGATTGAAGATTTGCCAGAGAAGATTCGTAAGAAAATGGACAATGTTGAGATTGTTGTAGAAAAAGGTTCTCCTTATGGTCCTTTTCTGGGGCTTTATCAGGGAGTTCCCAAAACTAGCTGGGCCAGGGGATTTGGCATGAGGCTGCCAGACAAAATCACTATTTTCCAGCTACCTTTGGAAAGAGCTGCTCGTTCTAAAGAAGAACTGAAAGAAATCGTCAAGAACACCGTCTGGCATGAAATAGCCCACCACTTCGGCTTTAACGAAAAAGGAGTCAGAGAACTGGAAAGAAAGAGAAAAGCGGGTTAGTAGACAAGTTGTTGACAACTTTTAATTCTCAAACTAACACAAAGTTGTCAACTAATTAAAATGTCATTTTTATAATCAAGCGCGCCAAAAGTTAAACATTAAGTATGAACCTAAAATCCCTTCCCAAAATCGAAAGACCTAGAGAAAAACTAATCGCCAAAGGCCCAATACGCGGGTTTTTTAGTTTATCCTGAGCCGCGTCGAACGGATTGAATTTCCTCCAAATTAGGGGTAGAGTGAAAGAAGAAAAACTTATGAAAAAACCTCAAAAATTACCTCAAAAAGACAAAAGAAGATGGGGTCTTGCCACTCGTTTGGAGCACAGGAGAGTAGGAAGCAATAAAAAGAGAAAATAAAAGCATGAAAGACGTTGCGGTGATCGGCGGAGGCCCGGCTGGCATGATGGCAGCAGGTAGGGCGGCTGAAGCAGGAGCCGATGTTTTGCTTTTGGAAAAAAACGCTGGCTTGGGCAGGAAATTGCTGCTGACAGGCAAGGGCAGAAGCAACATTACCCGGGCAGAATTCAATTCCAAAGAATTGGTTAAAAAATACGGCAAAGGGGGCGATTTTCTTTTATATCCCTTGTCAATTTTTGGCGTTAAAGAAACAATTGATTTTTTTGAGAAAAAGGGATTAAAAACCAAAATTGAGCGGGGGAAAAGGATTTTTCCCCAAAGCGACAGCAGCCGCGATGTTTTGAAAATTTTAATTGATTATCTAAAAAAAGAAAAAGTCAAGATTATGACAAACTCGGAAGTTAAAGAAATTATTTGTCAGGAAAACAAAATAGCAAAAATTATTTTAAGAGATGGTAAAGCAATTTCAGCCAAAAACTATATTATTGCTACTGGCGGCAAATCTTATCCTGGCACTGGTTCTACGGGCGACGGGTATTTATGGTTGAAGAAGCTGGGCCATAAAATCAATAAATTAAGGCCGGCCCTGGTTCCTTTTAGAATAAAAGAAAGCTGGCCCAAAACAGCCCAGGGCTTAAGCTTAAAAAACGTTACGCTTGCTGTTTTCCAGAACAATAAAAAACAGGATTCACGCTTCGGCGAAATGTTATTTACTCATTTTGGGGTGTCGGGTCCCATTGTTTTGGATTTGAGTTTTAAAATCGGCGAGCTTCTGGAAAAAGGCGAAGTAAAACTCGTTCTGGATTTGAAGCCGGCTTTGGATTTCCAAACCTTAGATAAAAGATTGCAGTCCGATTTTTCAAAATACAGCAATAAATTATTCAAAAACTCTCTGGCTGACTTGTTGCCCCAAAAATTAATCCCTGCAGTTGTTGATTTATCCGGTCTAAACCCCGCAAAGAAAGTGAATGAAATTAAAAAAGAAGAAAGGCAAAAATTATTGAAACTATTAAAGGGGCTGGAAATGAGGGTAAGTTCGCTTTTGGGTTTTGATACGGCAATTATTACTTCAGGCGGCGTTTCTTTGAAAGAAATTGACTCAAAAACCATGAAATCAAAATTGGCTGAGAATCTCTTTTTAGCTGGCGAAATAATTGACTTGCATGGGCCGACCGGCGGCTATAATCTTCAGCTTTGCTGGAGCACAGGTCTTTTGGCCGGACAATCAGCCGCCGCAAAACAAAAAACCGCCTAGTGGCGGCTTTTTGTTATAGGATTATCTGTTGAAATCTCTTCTCGGAGGTCTTCTTTTTGCCCAGCACTCTTTGCAGTAAATAGGTCTGTCTGCAGCTGGTTCAAAAGGAAGTTCGGTGATTTCTACCCCGCAGTCTGCGCATTTCCAATTGCCTTTGACTGTTTCTCGAGGTTCAAATCCTCTGTCTGAATCGTATGCCATGTTAATTCTGTTTAATTTCTTAATAAAAAAGCGACCTTGAAACTCTAAGTCGCTCTCGTCAAAGAGGATAAATCCTCTTCTTCACCCTTCGCTCGGCTTCGCCTCGCTCGGGTACTTAACTACTACTTTAATCTTTTGAATCAAAGATTCGACTAAGCTACTTCGACTTATCGTCTGATAGTATTATATGCCTTTCACAAATAATGTCAAGCACCGAGCCCGCGAAGCGGGCGAAGGTCGAAAAGAAGCTTTAGCTTCATTGAGTGTCGAGCCCCGCAGAGCGGGACGAAGATGGAGATGAATCTTTAAATTCATCGCCCAATTGGATTTCCCCGAAAATAGGGGTAGAGTGAGAAAAGAGGACTTGACAAATTTGTACCATTTTGGTAAATTAGCATAAAAGACTAATTTTATGAAATGGATAGATTTTGAACGAGAAATAAAGGTTAAAAACATCATGCTATTTACTCCGTTTGATGTTCAAAGATTTTTAGGTAGAACAAAAATTGCTACCCGGTTTTTAATTCACCGCCTTAAAAAACAGGGATATATCATTAATCTCAAGCGGGGACTTTATCAATTATCTGATACACATGTCCCGGATCTTTATCTGGCAAACAAATTATATGAGCCTTCGTATGTTTCTTTGGAGTTTGCGCTTTCTTATCACCGTGTAATTCCGGAAACAGTTTATGGAATCACTTCCGTGACAACAAAAGCGACTCGCCGTTTTTCGGCATTAGGGAAATCATTTACTTATCGTAGTATAAAAAAAGACGCCTTTACTGGTTATGTTTCAAAAAAGGAGGGTAATTATAATTATTTAATCGCCGAGCCGGAAAAAGCCTTTGTTGACTTAAATTATTTTAGACTAATCAATAAACAAAAGCCCCTTAGCCGTTTTAACAAAGAGAGGATCAACACATCAAAAGCGCTTCGTTATGCTAAATTATTCAACAACAATAAATTAATCGGTATTATAAAAACTACACTTCAATGATTACCCAAGAAACAATTCAAAAATTAGCTACACAGCAACAAACTAGCGAATTCCCAAATATTATTCGCGAATATTTTCAGCATCTTTTTCTATCTCAACTCTACAGAATAGAAGGGGCCGAGAATATCCTTTTTAAAGGTGGCACTGCCTTAAAAATCATTTATGGTAGCCCGCGTTTTTCAGAAGACTTAGATTTTTCAATTTTTAACGTGGAACAATATCAGCAAGAAAACTTTATTGAAGGTGTTTTCAATAAAGTTTTAGTTGAAATTGAAAGAATTGGCGTCAAAGTTGAACTTGGTCCAAAGCCGGGCCCAACCAAGGAAGGATACTATGGCGATGCCGCATTCAAAATTTATGATTATCCTTCTGTTGTCGTATCAATCAATGTTTCTTCGCGAAACGGTCAAATTGCCAAAGGAGAAGTTGATAGTATTTCCGGCGATTTTGTTCCAACTTATAATGTTTTCCATTTACCGCAGGAAAAATTAGTTGAAGAAAAAATAAATGCATTATTAGAACGGAAAAAAGCCCGTGATTTTTATGACCTGTATTTTATTATGCGTAAAGGCATTCTGACATTAGAACAGAAAAAGCGATTAAATGGTTCGAAAGATGAGATTATAAAAAACGCAGACAATGTAGATTTTGACAGCGAATTAGCTGCGCTTTTGCCCAAAGACCAGCAAGTAATCATAAAAGATTTCAAAAATAACCTTTTCAACGAACTAAATCGTCAAATAAGCGGCTTATGAATCCCACACATAACTTTATGCACCACGTTTACATTTTGCAGTCACTAAAAAATAAAAGTTTCTATGTTGGATGTACTTCAGATTTGGAGAAACGAATTGCTGAGCATAATCGAGGCGACTCTTATCATACGAAAAAATATATGCCCTGGGAACTAATATACTTTGAAGCTTATCGTGCGAAAGAGGACGCTTATAAACGTGAACAATCGCTCAAGCTACATGCTCAAGGTATGCGTCGACTAAAAGAACGCTTACAAAAAAGTCTTATAGCTTAAAGTTATGTGTGTGTATGAATCCCACACATAACTAAATAAACCTTAAATTATGTGTGGGATGAAAATTAAAGATATTCCAAAAATAGAAAGGCCGAGAGAGAAATTAGCCGCCAGAGGGCCACAAAACCTCTTTTTCTTTGACCAAACTTGGCAAAAAAATCGCCATCGAAACCTCCAGAACCTTCAGACAGAGAAAGTTGTTTAAATAAAAAAATATGAAAAAAATATTAGAAATTGGGGTAGTGGGCTCAACGAATGGGAGCGATTTACCAGCTGTTGTTAAAAGCATTAAAAAAGGAAAATTAAAAGACCTGGCAAGGATAGCTGTAATAATTTCTGATAAAAAAGATTCGGGAATTTTAAAAAAAGCAAAACATTATAAAATAGAACATTATTATCTTGACCCCAAAGGCATGGAAAGAACTGAATATGATAAG
>Ga0210057_1007974_pt1 | contig 12658 bp, 9 predicted proteins | sample CryGeyCG2114_010_2_FD_183968 | JGI IMG/M metagenome (GOLD analysis project Ga0210057, IMG submission 183968) | Groundwater microbial communities from aquifer - Crystal Geyser CG10_big_fil_rev_8/21/14_0.10 (SPAdes) (version 2) | ecosystem: Environmental > Aquatic > Deep subsurface > Groundwater ... | reverse complement strand
GAATTTGCCGCCAAAGAAAAACTTGAAATCGTCGCCTCGCTGAGCGAGGCGCAAACTGCCAAAGAACCTGTCAAAAATGTCGGCTCGAACTTTATGCTGAATTCAAAACAGCTTGAAATTTCCCCGAAAAACGGCTGGCGAGCCCGCGTAGCGGGCGAGCCAATGACTTCATTTCCTAACTGGCGGAAGCGGGAGGATTCGAACCTCCGATACCCTTTCGGGTATAATGGTTTTCAAGACCATCCCTTTAAACCACTCAGGCACGCTTCCATTTTAAGCGGGATTGCGATTTGTTTCTAAAAATTCTATAGCGAATTGAATTTTCAGACAAATTGGGAACAAGACCAGCGCTTATAACGCTAAATCAACCAAAACTTCTCCGTAATCCAATTTCCCGGATTTCACCATTATATCATAGTCAGCTAATCGGCGAATCAAGTCTTTCGGCAAACGATTTAAACTGGCAAAAATGTTGAAAACTTTAACCGGCTCTTCCTGACTTACAAACAATTTCTCTAAAGCGATAATTTTTTGGGATAAATCATTTCTGACAACGGCGTTGATAAACCCGAAAATATCCGGCGATTTATAGCCGTAATCGCCGACTTTTTTCAAATCATCAACGTCAATCGCCGAATCTTTAGAAAAAAAACTTAATTTTTCCACCTCGTTAACCAAACCCCAGCTATCCCCGAAATAAGCTTGCGCCAAAAAATCAATCGCTTTTTGAGTAAGATTAACTTTTTTCCTTTGAGCTTCTTTTTGAATAAAAAACCGCCATTTTTCTCCCTTAAGCGCTTCAAATTCTTCAACCAAAAAAGCTTTTTTTGATAAAAATTCCAATTCCTTCGGCGGCAAATTATTTTCCGAAATTAAAATTGTAAAATCCTCCGAATTTAAATATCTTTTTAAAAATCCTTTTAATATTTTTGCGTCAATTTCAAAAATATTTTTTAAAACCGCCAGTTTTTTATTGCCAAAAAGCGGTTGCTGGCTGGAAAATTCTTTTAATCTTAAAAATTCTTCTTGTTCTGCCGCCGAATGCTCTAAATCAAAATAATCCCAAGAAAGATTGGAGTGTTTTTGCCGATATTCTTCAATGATTCTGTTAAATTCTTTCTGGCGGCGATAAGAATCAGGACCGTGTAAATAAATAATCATAAGTGTTTATTTTTAGCGGAGCGAATAAATTCCCTAAACAATGGATGCGGTTTTAACGGTCTTGACTTAAATTCCGGATGAAATTGGGTGGCTAAAAAGAAAGGGTGTTTTTCTGGCGGCAGTTCCAAAATTTCCATCAAACGGCGGTCTGGCGAAAAACCGGAAAAAACCATTCCCTTCTTTTCCAAGATTTCAATATATTTAGGATTAACCTCGTAGCGATGGCGATGTCTTTCGGAGATTAAATATTCTTTATAAGCCGCGTGGGCTATCGTTCCTTTTTTTAGCGACGCCGGGTAAACGCCCAAGCGCATGCTTCCGCCATAATCTTTCTTTGCCAATTTTTGTTTTTGTTCGGCTAAAATATCAATAACAGGATAAGGAGTTCCCGAATTAACTTCTGTTGTGTCGGCTTTTTTAAGTCCGGCGACATTGCGAGCGAATTCTATAACCGCCAACTGCATTCCATAACATAATCCCAGAAAAGGAATTTTATGACGGCGGCAATAGTTAATAACAACGATTTTTCCTTCTGTTCCCCGACCGCCAAAACCGCCCGGAACGATAATGCCGTCAAACCCTCTTAATTCTTGAAGTTTACGTTTATGAGACTTAATCTCGTAAACTTCCGCGTTGAGCCATTCAATAATCGGCTTGCGATTGAAATAATACGCCGCGTGCTTTACAGCTTCAATAACCGAAATGTAAGAATCAGACAAAATAAATTCGCCGGCGCCGAAATATTTGCCGACAATGCCGATTTTTATCGGCTTTTTGTTTTTTTTAATGCTTTTTATCAAAGACTGCCAACTTCTTAAATCTTGTTTCCTTGGCCTGATTTTTAATTTGCTTAAAATCAAATCGCCTAAATTATCTTTTTCAAAATTTACCGGTATCTCGTAAATACTTTCCACGTCGGGAGCCGAGATGACTTCTTCTTCGGAAAGATTGCAATTAAAAGCGATTTTTTCTTTGCGTTTTTTATCCAGAAAAACGGCTGCCCGGGCTAAAATAACATTCGGCTGAAGTCCGGCGGAATTAAGCGTCCGCACCGCATATTGGGTCGGCTTTGTTTTAAGCTCGCCCCGTAATTCAACTTTGTTGAATTTACGGGACTCGTTAACCTCGGTTTGTTGGGGCAAATAACTTACCAAAACTAAAAGGACATCGTCCGGTTTTTTAATTTTCAATATTCTAATCGCTTCTAAAAACAAAATGTTTTGATATTCGCCGACTGTTCCGCCAATTTCAATAATGGTAATGTCGGCTTTATTTTTTTCGGCCGCTTTTTCTATCATAGATAAAACCTCCAAAGGAATATGCGGCACCACCTCAACGCACCTGCCGTCATATCCCAGATTTCTTTCGCGATTTATGACTGTCTGATAAATACTGCCGGTGGTCATATAATTGACGCGGGTTAAATCGCGGTCCAAAAACCGCTCGTAATTTCCCATATCCTGGTCGCATTCCATTCCATCGTCCAAAACAAAAATTTCGCCGTGTTCCGTCGGATTCATCGTGCCGGCGTCAACATTGACATAAGGATCGATTTTAATGGCGGTAATTTCAAAACCGCGAGATTGCAGAATTTTGCCGATTGAAGCCGCGGCAACGCCCTTGCCAACGCCTGACATTACTCCGCCGACAACGAAAATATATTTGGACATAAATTAAACTTTATTTATTATCTATCTCTGGCATTTGGGACAATAATGCGATGACCGGCCGCCGATTTTAATTCTTTTTATTAAGGATTGGCAACGTTGGCAGGCTTCGGCCTCGCGTTGATATGCAAATCGTTTTTCGGCGTAAGCGCCCGGCTTGCCGGCCGAATCGCGAAAATCACTTATTGAAGTTCCTCTTAATTTTACCGCTTTTTCAAGGATTTGTCGCATTGCTGAATAAATATTTTTTATTTCTTTGTCGGTTAATTTATCGGCGGCTTTAAGAGGATGGATTTTCGCTTGCCATAAAATTTCATCGGAATAAATATTGCCGATGCCGGCAATAACTTCCTGATTCATTAAAACTTGCTTGATTTTTCCCTTCCGGGACTTAATTAAACTTTTAAACTTTGAAACTTTTAAACTTTTGTCTAGGGGTTCCTGCCCGATTTTCGTCAAGTCCGACAAAGATTCAATTTCTTCTTTGGAGCCGAATAAAACTTTGGCAAATTTCCGCAAATCAGAAAGGCCTATTTGCCAGCCATTATCCAAATAAAATATCAAATGGATATAATTATTAACTTTTTCTTCTAAGGGTCCTTTGATTAGGCTTAAGACTTTATATTCGGGCGGGCGCTTTCGGATACCCCGAGCCGCAGGCGAGGGTTGCGCTTTTCGGATGCGCCATTTCCCAACTAATAAATGCCCGGTTAATTTCTGGTGAATCAATAGCAAATAGGCGTTAGGTTTTAGGTTATGGATTTTAGTTAAGTAAATTAAAATATTTTTCCCTCGGCGCTTAATTTCGGCGATTTTTAAGCCTTTAATTTGTTTTTCTAATTCGTCCGGTTTTGGTTTTTTTATAATTCTGCTCGGCTTGCCATAACCCTGAGATTTCCGAAGAGTTATTATTTTTGGCGCGTCAAACCAGGCGCCGATAATTCGGCGACCAATAATTTTTTTATTTAAATCGTCAACGATTGTTTGAACTTCGGGAAGTTCAGGCACAAAGTTCAGAATTTAGAAGATAGAAAATAGAATCTAGAATTTCCGTCTTCTACTTTCTACTTTCTATTTTCTATTTTCTTGTTTATTCTTCTCCGTAGGCCATCTCCCTTACCGGTATTAATTTAGAATCAATCGGCAAAGTAAAGTAAAATGTCGTGCCGCGATTGATTTCGGATTCCAGCCAGATTTCGCCGCCGTGGCGCTTAATAATGTTCTTAACGATGTAAAGTCCCAGACCCGAGCCGTCCGGATAGAATTTTTTGACGTTTTCCGAGCGGAAAAATTTTGTAAATAATTTATTCATTTCATCGGACGGAATGCCGATGCCGGTGTCTTTAACGCTAATTTTAAGATAAGGCTGATTTTCCAAGCGCTCAACCGTCACTATGACTTCTCCTTTTTGAACATTATATCTGATGGCGTTATCTAAAAGACCGGAAAAAACCATAGATAATTTTTGGGGGTCCATTGAAATAATAATTGACGAGTCTGCCGGCTTCTGAAAATAAATCTTAATGCCGGATTCTCCGATTAAACCCTTCGTCTCTTTTATGATATTTTCAATAAAACTGATAATGTTAACATTTTCAAATTGATAACCGAATCGTCCTTCTTCAATTTTAGACACATCAAGCAAGTCATTAACGATTTTCAAAAGTTTAATAACCGCCCCTAAAGCGGCATTCGTTAATTCTTTTTGTTCTTCTGTTAATGGCTGTTTGGATAACGATTCTATCGCCCAATGGATGCCAGTCAGCGGCGTTCGTAATTGATGGGAAGCGATGCCGATAAATTCGGTTTTCTGTTTTATTAATCCAATTTCTCGGGTCCGATCATTAATTAATTTGACGAAGCCCAAAAGCTGGCTTTTGGGGTCAATGATTTTATTGGTAATCACCCGCAATTCAACTTTCGGCTCGTCAAAAGAAATATCAACGATTTGAGGATAGGCGCCGGGAACGGAATGTCTTATTATTGTCGGCGCCAAAGAGGGAAAAATAACCTGAGAAATTAATTTAAAATACGGCTCGCGGCTGCGTTCCGGACTAAGATATTGACCAATAATTTTTTGAGATGAAAGGTTAAAAATTCGTTCAGCCGCTTGATTAAAAATCAAAATCTTGAAATTCGGGTCATAGGCGATAACGCCATCGTTGAGATTGGAAATAATGCTTGTTAATTCGTTGCGTTCAATTTTAATCTCCAAATTTGAACGAGCCAACCGAAGACTGCTAACCAAAATAATGGCTCCCAAAATCAACAAAATCGCCGCGCTGGCAAAAATCCAAATTTCAGGCAAATAAAAAACGTTAAGGCAAAAAAGAATAATCAGAAACGGCGAAAAAAACCAGAAAAGTTTCATTTCCGGCAGCTTGGCGTATAAAAAAAGTTTTCGCCAAAAATACCTCATTGATTAATTGTAAATTGTAAATAACGTCTTATGTCTTATTCTGCCGCAAAAAAGACAAAAGCGCAAACAGGAGCGTCCCCAAAATTAAACTTAAAGCCAGCTCTTTTAAAAAAATAAAAGAATAAATCAATTTCGGCGCCAAAAAAAGATAAAAAGTAAAAACGGCCAAGCCGATTAAAAATAAACTATTCAAAAAATTGCGCCAGGGGAGATAATTTTTCACGATGAGCGCTCCGACGCCTATCAAAGAAAAAATCAGAATTTCCGGCTCAAAAACCGGGGAAAATTTTAAAATCAAAGCGGCTATCGCCGTTAATAAAAATCCTTCCCAAAACGAAGAGATAAAAAAAAAGCCGGCAATAACCGCTATTAAAGCTAAATTGGGTTTGATGCCGAAAACGGAAAAGCCAAGGGCTTGGGCAAAACTTAAAGTTCCAACTAACAGAATAAGAGAAAATAATCTCAAGTTTTTCATAATTCCTAATTCATAATTCATTTAATAATTTGTACTTCCCGCAGTTCATTGACATTAAAAGGCACCTTCAAAACCGCTTCTTTAAAAATGCCGGCGCCGGTTTCTCTGAGTTCGTTTAGTTCTCCGATTTTTAATCCGTAAAAAAACTCCTGACTTGCCGAATAAACAACATCGCCCAACCGAAGCGGTTTGTCTTTGTCAATTAAAATTACTTTCGGCTCGCCGCCGCCCTGAAAAAAACCGTTAATTTCTTCTTCGCCTATTCTCACCGGCAACTGCCAGTTAGGGTCAAAAGTCGTTTTAACAATGCTGTAATTCTCAAAAACTTCAACGACCTGACCGACTAAAATATTTTTTTCTAAAACCGCGACCGATAATTTTTTTATCCCCTGTTTTTCGCCGGCGTTAATCGTCAGCTTATTTTTAATATTAAAAGGATAGGTAGAAAAAACCTTAGCTGTGAGAAATCCTTCTCGCGGAATTTCCAATTTCCAATTTCCAATTTCCAATTTTTGTATCTGGGCTTTCAATTCTTCATTTTCCTGTTTTAAACGAACATTTTCATCAAAAGAACGTTCTTTTTTGATAAAAAAAGCGGTTCCGTAAGTAATGACAGCCAGAAAAATAACTAAAATAATTAATAAATAACGCCGCATATATCAAGTTTAGCGAATTTTCCCAAGAAAGGTCAAACGGTGAATTTTGCCTTGCCCGTATTTCCTGATTGCTTTAATATGCTTTTTCGTGCCGTAACCTTTATGCTGGTCAAGAGCGTACTTGGGATATTTTTTGTGGAGTTTTACCATTATTCGGTCCCGCGTCACTTTGGCAACGATTGAAGCCAGCGCTATGGCCGGAATTTTTTCATCGCCCTTGATAATAGTTTTTAGTTTTAAGTTTTTAGTTTTTAGTTTTTTTATATAGAGTCCGCCGTCTAAAAGAACTGAATAGCTTTCAGTTTTAAGTTTTAAGTTTTTAGTTAATTTGTCTAATGCCCGCGTGGCGGCGAGATTGGCGGCGTTAGAAATGTTAATTTTATCAATTACTTTTGGAGAAACTGACGCTACCGCTTGCGGTAGCGCTAATTCATCTTTTATATACTGGAACCAAACCTTTCTCTGCTTTGAAGTTAATTTTTTAGAATCTCTCAACTTTAATTTTAAATTTTTAATTTTAAATTTTAAATTCACTGTTGCGGCGACTGCCGCAACAACAACGGGTCCGCATAAAGCTCCTCTGCCGACTTCGTCAATGCCGATGATATAATTAGGTTTTAGGTTATAGGTTTTAGGTTTTAGGTTAATTATTTTTCTCACTAATTAATTTTAACATTTTTAAATAAAAATGGCCCATTTCCTGAAACTTGTAGGTTTCGGGAAATGGGCGCTAAGCGGGTTCTTCCTTGAAAATCATTTTACCCTTTTTTGAGTTTTTGAGCGAATTCTTAACAAAGACGAGATTGAAGATTATCAAAGCCAGGCATATCCTCCAAATCTTTCAATCCTAATAAAATTCTCAAAAAGCACAGAAATGAATCTTTTTTTATTGATTCGCTCGTTAAAACACCAGCGACATTTTTCTCCTGCCTCTTGAAGCCCTTTGATTTCCGAATAATAAGGGCATATCTCCGCGTCCCACCAGCATCTGTTTTTAACTACCCCTGTCGCGGTTAATTTTTTCAAGCCTTCAAAAACCCTCTGTTCTCTTTCTCTGGTGATTCTTTTTATATCCACAACTGACCACCTCCTTTCTCTATAAAATTATTAAAATTGCTGCATACAAACTAACACACTATATCACAATCTGTCAACTTGTCGCTTGTTTTTAAGAATTTGGAGAATTATAATTAAAAATTGGAAACTATGAAATTCGTCCACTTACACACGCATTCTCATTATTCTCTTCTTGACGGTCTGGCAAAAATTGATGACTTAATTGAACGCGCCAAAGAATTGGGAATGAATGCCTTGGCTTTAACTGACCACGGCAATCTTTACGGCGCTATTGAATTTTATAAAAAAGCCGTCAAAGCCGAAATCAAGCCGATTTTGGGCGTTGAGGCCTATGTTGCTCCGGGCTCTCGTTTTGAAAAACAGGCAAAAACCGGCGACAAATATTTTCACCTTATTCTCCTGGCGGAAAATCAGACCGGCTGGCAAAATCTTATTCAGTTAGTGACCAAAGCCCACCTTGAGGGTTTTTATTATCGGCCCAGAGTTGATAAAGAACTTTTGCGTCAATATCACGAAGGCCTGATTGCGCTTTCTGCTTGTCCGGCCGGCGAAATTCCCAGACTAATTTTAAATAATTTTGAACAAGCAGAAAAAACCGCAAAAGAATATCGGGAAATTTTCGGGAAAGAAAATTTTTTTCTGGAAATCGGCCATCATCCGAATATTCCTGAAATAACCAAAGTAAACGAAGGGCTTAAAAAAATTTCTGAAAAAACCGGCATTCCTTTAGTCGCCACCCAAGACATTCATTATCTTAAACCCGAGGACGCCGAATATCACGACATTCTTTTAGCGGTCCAAACAGGCAATAAAATCAGCGATGGCGACCGCCTGACTTTGAAAATGGACGATTTTTCAATGCGAAGCCAGGAAGAAATGCTTGAATTTTTCAAAGATTTAGCCGAAGCCATTGAAAATACCGTCAAAATTGCCGAGCGCTGCAATGTTAATTTAGCGCTTAATCAAATTTTTTTGCCGAATTTTCCTCTGCCCGAAGGAGAAATTTCGGCTATTGCCTATCTCCAAAAATTAGCAATGGAAAAATTAACCGATCGTTTTAAGGAGGCTGACGCTAAAGCGATGGAAAGATTGAACTATGAATTAGGAATAATTGAGAAAACCGGTTTTGCCGATTACTTTTTGATTGTTCAGGATTTTGTCAATTGGGCAAAAGAAAGAGGTATTGTCTGTGGCCCTGGCCGGGGCAGCGCGGCCGGCAGTTTAGTTTCTTATATTTTAGGCATCACCGACATTGATCCATTAAAATATGACTTGCTTTTTGAAAGATTTTTGAACCCCGAACGGATTTCTATGCCGGACATTGATTTGGATTTTACCGATACGAGAAGAGACGAAGTTTTTGCTTACCTCCGGCAAAAATACGGAGAAGATAGAGTGGCTCAAATTATCACTTTCGGGACGATGGCGGCCCGGGCCGCCATTCGCGACGTTGGCCGGGCATTGGGATTGGCTTACGGCTTCTGCGACCAGTTAGCCAAATTAATTCCTTTCAATCAAAAATTGGATGAGGCCATAAAAACTGTTCCGGAATTAAATGAGCTTTATAAAAAAAATCCGGACGCCAAAAAAATCATTGATGCCGCTCGGCATTTGGAAGGCGTGGCAAGGCACGCCTCGGTTCACGCCTGCGGCATCGTAATCAGCAAAGACACATTGATTAATTACGTGCCGCTTCAACGTTCGCCTCAAAATGAAAATGTTATTATTACCCAGTTTGAAATGCACAGCATTGAAGATTTAGGGCTGTTAAAAATGGATTTGCTGGGTCTTAAAAATCTGACGATTATTGAAGAAACCGTCCGTTTAATTAAAGAGCTTCGCGACGAAGAAGTTGATATTTCTAAAATTCCTCTTGATGACAAAAAAACTTTTAAACTGCTTCAAGAAGGCGATTGTACAGGCGTGTTTCAGCTCGAATCGTCGGGTATGCGGCGCAATCTTAAAGAATTAAAACCCACCGAACTTGAAGATATTATTGCAATGGTTTCTTTGTACCGGCCCGGCCCAATGGAATTAATCCCTTCGTTTATTAATCGCAAACACGGCCGAGAGAAAGTTAAATATCTCCATCCCAAGCTTGAACCTATTTTAAAAAATACCTATGGCATCGGGATTTATCAGGAACAAATGATGCGAATTGCCCGAGATTTAGCCGGATTTTCTTTGGCTGAAGCCGACATTTTGAGAAAAGCCATCGGCAAAAAAATCAAAGTTTTACTTGAGGCTCAAAAAGAAAAACTGATTAAGGGAATGACGGACAACGGCATTAATGAACAAATCGCTAAACAAATCTGGAAACTTTTTCCGCCATTTGCCCGATACGGCTTTAACCGGAGCCACGGCGCCTGTTACGCTTTAATCGCTTACCGAACCGCCTATCTTAAAAGCCACTGGCCTATTGAATTTATTACCGCTTTATTAAACGCCGATAGCGGCGACGTGGAAAGAATTGCTTTTTTAATCAGCGAAGCCCAAAAAAACGGCATCCGGGTTTTACCGCCCGATGTCAACAAAAGCTTTGTCAATTTTATTCCCGAGGGGAAAAATATCCGTTTCGGGTTATTAGCCATTAAAAATGTCGGTCTTAATATTGTGGAAGCGATTATCCAAGAAAGGCAAATTGCCGGGCCTTTTCCCGATTTTGCCGATTTTCTCGCCAGAATTTATCACAAAGATCTTAATAAAAAATCTTTGGAAAGCATGATTAAAGCCGGCGTTTTTGATTCTTTAAATATTGAAAGGGGGCAACTTTTGGCAAATCTTGAAGAAATTCTTTCTTTCAGCCAGAATGTAAAAAAGGCGAAAACCGCCGGCCAAAATTCTCAAAGCGGTTTGTTCGGAATCAATTATTCAACACCGAGTTTTTTAAGACTCAAAACCGATAACAAAGCGGCTTCTGATTCGGAAAAACTTGTTTGGGAAAAAGAATTGCTGGGACTTTATCTTTCCGGCCATCCTCTGGACAAATATGAAGAAAGGGTTAAAAATAATAATATAAAATCGATTAAGGAAGTTTTGAGATTGGCCGCCGACAACGGCAATGGTTCTAACAACGGTAATGGTTCTAAAATTGTCGGAATTATTTCTAAAATCAAGCGAGTTATCAGCAGGGTCGGACAGCCTATCCTGTTTGTGGAAATAGAAGACAAAACCGGTTCTCTGGAAATGGTGGTTTTCAGCGACACATTGGCGAAAAACCCGGGCGTCTGGCAGGAAAACAAAGTGATTGCGACGATAGGAAAATTATCATCGCGAAACGGCGAGCCAAAATTCATTTGCCAGCAAGCAGTAGAGCTATAAAATAAATTCAAAAATCAAAATGCAAAATGACAATTCAAAATTCAAAATTGATAAAATAAGACATTCTCTTTCTCACCTTCTGGCAATGGCGGTTTTGGAAAAATTTCCGAACGTCAAGTTTGGCATCGGGCCCGCCATTGAAAACGGATTTTATTATGACTTCGATTTTAATTTTAACGCAGAACTACGCAGAACGGAATGCGGAACTACGCGGAAAAGTCAGCGTAAGTCCGCGTTGAGTCCGCGTAAATCTGCGATCACCGAAGGCGATTTAGTGGAAATTGAAAAATGGATACGCGATTTAATAAAAAAAGACCTAAAATTCAAAAAAGAAATTGTTTCCTTTGCGGAAGCCAAAAAACTCTTTAAGAATCAGCCGTATAAATTGGAACTGATTAAAGAATTAAATAAAAACAAAGAAAAAATATCTATTTATACAACTGGTTCGCGCAAGTCCGTGTTGGGTCAGGGCGAGTCCGTGTTTATTGATTTATGCGCTGGCCCGCACGTTAAATCAACCCTTCGACAAAGCTCAGGGCAAGCCTATGAAATCAATCCTGACGCTTTTAAACTGACAAAAATCGCCGGCGCTTACTGGCGGGGCGACGAGAAAAATCCGATGCTCACCCGAATTTACGGCGTGGCTTTTAATACCAAAAAAGAATTAGATGATTATCTTCAAAAACAAGCCGAAGCCAAAAAAAGAGACCATCGGCTACTGGGCCAAAAATTAGACCTCTTCCATTTTGACGAAGAATTCGGCATGGGCTTACCTCTTTGGCATCCCAAAGGAGCCCTTCTTAGACAAATTATTGAGGATTACTGCATTCAGGAATATCTTCAAAACGGTTATCAGCTTCTCCGGACCCCTCATATCGCTCGTCTTGACTTATGGAAAAAATCCGGCCACTGGGATTTCTATCGCGAAAATATGTATTCGCCGATGAAAGTGGAAGAGGAAAAATATGTCGTCAAACCGATGAACTGTCCGGGCCATATTTTAATTTATAATCACCAACCGAAAAGTTATCGCGACCTACCCCTGCGTTATGCCGAATTGGGAACGGTTTATCGTTTTGAAAAATCCGGGGTTTTGCACGGCTTGATTCGGGTCCGCGGCTTTACCCAAGACGACGCTCATATTTTCTGCGCCCCCGAACAACTCGGTCAAGAAATAACCGCCTGTCTTAAACTCGGTCTGAAAATACTCAATGCCTTCGGTTTTAAAAAATATGATATTTATCTCTCTACCCGGCCCAAAAAATATATCGGATCGCCCAAAAATTGGGAGAAAGCCACCGCCGCTTTAAAATATGCTTTGGGAAAAACCAATCTTAAATACCAAATTGACCCGGGCGAAGGCGTTTTTTACGGACCAAAAATAGATTTAAAAATCAAAGATTCTTTGGGCCGGCCCTGGCAATGCACCACTATTCAGGTTGATTTCAACCTGCCGGAAAAGTTCGAGCTCGTTTATATAGACCAAAAAGGCAAAAAACAGCAACCGATTATGATTCATCGGGCATTACTTGGCTCTTTGGAAAGATTCATTGGTGTACTTCTTGAACATTTCGCCGGCGCTTTACCCCTTTGGCTCTCGCCGATTCAAGTTGAAATTATTAATGTCGGCTCTGCTCATCGTCAATATGCAAAAGAAATTTATTCGCGATTATTAGAGAATAACATCCGGACTAATTTAAGCGATGAAAACTTGACGGTTTCCAAGCGCATTCGCGACGCCGAAATCCAGAAAGTCCCTTATATTTTGGTGGTCGGCGACAAAGAAATCCAAAACCAAACGGTTAATGTCCGGCATCGCGGCCAACCCGCCTCCGCGGAAGAAATCAAAATTGAGAAACTGATTGAAAAAATCAAAAAAGAA
>Ga0210057_1007971_pt1 | contig 12660 bp, 12 predicted proteins | sample CryGeyCG2114_010_2_FD_183968 | JGI IMG/M metagenome (GOLD analysis project Ga0210057, IMG submission 183968) | Groundwater microbial communities from aquifer - Crystal Geyser CG10_big_fil_rev_8/21/14_0.10 (SPAdes) (version 2) | ecosystem: Environmental > Aquatic > Deep subsurface > Groundwater ... | reverse complement strand
CGTAGATACCAAGGCCGGCGTACGAAAAGTACACCAGACCGATAACGCTTTTGAGGTTGTGGAATGTCAGGTCTTCCTGGCTGCTGATCTCTACAATCTCCGGCGGTGTCTCTACGCCCAGCAGCCGCTGGCCCCAAGAAATTTCTTCTCCCGCGATCAGGAAGGCGCCGATGGCAGCCAAGCTAAACATCGCCACCAGGATTACTCGCCGCCATTCTGCCGAAAAACCGCGGATCACCCGCCGCAGTGTCTGAACGGCAAAAAAACTGGTCACCAGATAGGCGGCGAAAGTCAAGTACTCAAACAACCCGTCTTCCTGCTTGAGCTTGGCAAATATTAGGTGAGGGTAGTTCCACTGCAGCATGATCAGGTGGCCCATCAGTAAGATAGGAGTCACAAAGACTGCCCACTGCCAGTGTTTCTTGATGGCGCTCCAGTCAAAGTTAATGATACCGACCACCAAGAAAAACAGGCTGACCAGCTCAAACGGCTTAGGCTGAGCGTGAAACAGGGCAAACGAAAAGTTGGGATGGTAAAAGACGTTGAGGATCGGCATCAGCACGGCCAACGACGTGACCACCGGGGCAATGAACAACGCTAAGGTGCGGTAGTAGACATCGCGGAAAAAGACGCCTAGCACAAACCTGGACACCAGGTTGTACGCCGCGAAAGCAATCAAGACCAGCAGCGGGGTGACGCCCAGCCGGGCTTTCACAAACCCGGGATAGGTAAACGAGTCAAGGTACACTAAACCGGCGGCCAGTGCCAGAACAGCCAATAATACCCACCACAAAAAAGGTTGGTCGCGCAGTTGCTGCCAGTAGGTTGCTAAACTTGTCACAAATGTTGATTTTACCAGAGTAACTCCGCTCACAGAACTGTAGGAACGACTCGCCGACAGTGCCTCGACGGTGTCTTGATGATGTCGCCAACGGTGCCTCGATGGTGCCTCGATAGTATGAAAAAGTATGATTGTGTGATACTATTGAAACCACTCTTTAAACCGGCTATCATCACGCTTCTCAGTAATTATGAGTATCGCGCCCGCTTACAAACCCAGAGCTATCGTCTTCGACGTCGATAAAACGCTGACGCCGGTCACTGTCTGGTACGAGCTCGATCGCCAGCTGAAAGCGGACCCAGCCGCTCATGCCGACGCTTACATCGCTTATCGGGATGGCTCGCTGAGCTTCAAACAAGCTAAGGAATCATTGTTTAAAATCTGGCGAGCTCATTATAATGCCATCACCCGCCAGCTGTTGCAGAACATTTTTTTGTCGATCGAGCCAAAGGGCTCGGCGGTGGCCACCATTCGCGCCCTTCAGCAAAAAGGCTACCACATCTGCCTGATCTCGGCTTCTATCGAGATGTACGTCCAGTTGACGGCTGAGCGGTTGGGAGTGGAAGACGCGTACGGCAACAGTAAGTTCATTTTTGACGAACACGACAACTGGGTAGACTTTGAGTACGACAGAGATGAGGCCGGCCTCAAAGTCAAACAGCTCCAGCACTTTATTGATAAACATGGCTATCAATTGACCGACTGCGTGGCGGTGGGGGACGGCGAGAGCGATCTGGAGCTGTTTCGTGTCATCCCGGGGGTGGCGGTGGAAGCAGAAAGCGATCACCTCAAGCAACTGGCCTGGCAGGACATTCACTACATCACTAAACTAGAACAGTTGATAGAGTCACTACCAGACCGAGCTTAGATGGCGGTGGGGCTTAGTTAGTCCTACCGCTACAGTTTTAAACCTCTCTAAACCTAGCGCTCAACCGGCGTTTACCAAAGACGTATAATAGACTTGTTGCGAAGTAATAATCATCGCTCTTTCACGCCTCTTTGGCAAAAAGTCTAGTATCCTTTCCATGCCGCCGTTGACTCGTATCGAGGTCGATCTCTCCGCCATTCGCCACAATGTTTCGGCAGTCAAGAAGTACGTCGGACCGAGGGTAGAAATCATGGCGGTGGTCAAGGCCAATGCTTACGGCCACGGCTTGCTACCGGTGGCCCGAGCGGTGCTGAAGGCGGGGGGGTCGCGGCTGGCGGTTAACCGGTTGAGCGAGGGCGTTGAGCTGCGGCAAGCCGGCGTCACCGCGCCGATCTTAATACTGGGCCACACCCCGGCCAGCGACATGCCTCAGATAGTCCGTCACCGGCTGGTGCCAACGGTCACCGAGCCGGACCAGCTTGAGCCGCTGGACCGAGCAGCCAGCCGGGCCGGACAGCTCCAGCCTATTCATGTTAAAGTCGATACCGGCATGGGACGGCTGGGAGTCCTGCCCGCCGAGGTCGAGAAGTTTGCCGCGCGGGCGGCCGAACGGCAGAACTTGCATCTCGAAGGACTGTACAGCCATCTAGCGGTGGCTGACTCCAGTGATGCCGACGACAAAGCGTATACACGCCGTCAGCTAGACAGCTTTGAGCGTGTCTTGACCAAACTGCGCCAAGCCGGTCACCAAATTTCGCTACCTCACATCGCTAACGCGGCGGCCACCGTCTACTTTCCCCAGTCGCGCTACCAACTTGTCAGGCCGGGCCTGATCTTGTACGGCCTTAAGCCTAATCACGGCCGCGACCTGCCCATCGATGTCAAGCCAGCGCTGAGCCTGATCAGCTACGTGGCCAGGGTTAAAAAACTGGCCGCGGGGAAAGACGTTAGCTACGGCCGGACGTTTACCACTTCCCAGCCGACAACTGCCGCCTTGGTGCCGGTAGGTTACGGCGACGGCTACCACCGAGGGCTGTCCAATAAAGGGCAGGTACTGGTGGGCGGCCGCCGGGCGCCGATCATCGGCCGGGTCTGTATGGACCAGCTGGTGGTCGACGTGACCGATATTCCCGGCGTCAAACTTGAGGACGAGGTGGTGCTGTTGGGCTCTCAACGAGATGGCTCTATCTCAGCCAGTGACATCGCGGACTGGATGGGTGAGATCAACTACGTGGTCACCACCGCCCTGCTGGAGCGCATTCCCAGAGTTTACTTGGGTTAAGCACTGATGAGCATTGATGAGAGCTGCCGAGGGTTAAACTAAGAAGCGGGTAATTTTGTCGACGTTAAAGACCAGGAACAGGCCCACCGACACGATCAGCAGCCCAATCAGTGGATAAGCGTGAGGGTGGTCGGTCATGAACTGCTCGCGCTCACGCTGGTACTGGGTACTGCCCGAGTTAGGAGCGGGCGCGATCCGGCGCCCTGCGGCGCGGTTACTTCGACGTTGGGGAGAACGAGTAGTTCGTTTTCTTGGCATACGCATGAGCATAGCAGAGTTTTTGAACAAAGCGCAAGAGAGAAAATGTGAGCGGGAGAGCGTGGGCCGAGCGGGTGAGCGTGGACCCGAGCAGGTGCTGAGCGGGTGACAAGTGACGTCCAAGCACGCGCAGCTCAAGAAAACCGGGACACGTACTGACCCGACTCGGTATCGACCACTATCTGGTCACCTTGCTTAATAAATAGCGGTACTTGCAGCCGGTAGCCTGTCTCAAGAGTAACCATTTTCTTGGCACCGCCCACCGTGTTACCGGCATCCTCGTGATGGGCCTGAGTAACGGTTAAGACCAGCTTGGGCGGCAGTGACACGCCGATCGGCCGGTCTTCGTCAAACAGCACAAAAAGCTTGGTATCTGGGGTCAGCAACCGACGCTGCCGGCGGCCTACCAAGCTAGCAGGCAGGGAACGCTGCTCAAAACTGTCCGGATGCATCACCACCAACTCATCATTGTCGCTGTACAGAAACTGGTGCTTCTCAGAAGAAACATCCAACACTTCCAGCTGGTCGCTTGATTTGCACGTCAAACGGTGGGTACCGTCTTTAGCCAAGTTTTTGTACGTAAAGTTGCAGTAGCCGCCACCACGGCTGTGGTGATGGAATGATGTGCCAGTGATCTGGCAAGGATCACCATTGAGCTTGACAAACGCGCCTTTGGCTACCTGACCGGCCTTAACTTTCGACATGCCGAGCATTTTACCAGACTGTCAAAATGTGTTTAAAGGCGCGCTATTTTTGTTGATCGAGATGTTAAAAAGTCAGAAAATAAGTGTGGCCAATGAAAATGAAGTAGACAATCACCGCCAACACTCCAAATTTTCTGGGTATCTGGCGACCGGTTGAAGACAAGACGATGCCGGCAAAGAGACTGGTGGTCACCACTAAGTAGAACACGTCCAGTAACGCCGGCTCGGGACGAGGGCGGAAAAAGGAAATGATCGGTACGAACAAACCTAAGTTGTAGATGTTACTGCCGATCAGCGTGCCCACCATGATCTTGGGCTGACGCTGGGACCCGGCTACCAGCAAAGTAACCAGCTCCGGCAGGGAAGTGGCGGTAGCCACTAGCGTCAAGCCCAGCACCGACGTAGCCACACCCAAAGCGACCGATAACCCCTGGACTGCTCCCACCAAGGTGTTACTGCCCACCACCAGTCCGATCACCGCGCCAATCAGCAGTAGCAACGACGCCAGTACCGATCCTTGAGAACCTATCGCCGCCAAGAACGAGTGAGGTTTGTGTTGGAACAGCTTTTTGTCTTCCGACTTGCTGCCCGCCACCCCTAGTACGTACTGGTAGATCAAAACGTAGGTCAGCACTCCCAGCAGGGCTGCTATCTCCAGTTGGGGATTAACACCGAGCAAGCGAATAGTGACGAACAGCACGGTCATCACTACCAGCATCAGTACGTTTTTGGGAGTCTTGGTCGTGCCTATTCTGGGTGACGCCGCCAGCACGCCTAAACCAAACACCAGCGTCAAGTTTGAGATATTACTACCGACAATATTGCCCAGCGCCAAGCCGCCGTCGCCGTTGCCCAGAGCGGCCAGCAAAACCGTCAGCTCGGGCAGGTTGGTGCCGAAAGCCACGATCAACAGGGAGAGGATTAAGGGTGAGATTTTCCACCGGTAGGCTAGCTCCTTGGTGACGATGATCAGCACGTCGGCTGCCAGCAGGACTACTGCTAGACCGGCGCCGAACTGAATGAGCAAGCTGGTCAGGGACATACTTACTCTAGTATAAGCAGGGGGGCGGCCGCTGCTCAATGGGGAAAGGTGTTGTCCGGTTGCTGCTCAGTGGGGGGGGAAGGTGTTGTCTGGTTAATTCTCAATGGGAGAACTGTCCTGGCCTGTCACTGCTCACCGGCCGCTGCTCAGTGGCAGAACACCCCACTCAGAGTTGTGCTAAGCGACGATGCTCTAACCATCGATGTCTAGCTGATGATGCTCTAACCAGAAATCCGCGCCTTTACCCGGACTGATTGGTGTCTGTCTAGGTCGCGATACCTTCCGGAAAACCAGCGGCTCCTGACTTTCGCGCTTTTTTGGTTTTTTACGTTTTTTTCCAGGCTAAGGGCAAGCCAAGTGTGGTCACCAAAGATGTTTTTTTAGTTGGCATTGGCAGTATTTTCTTGGCATATCTAAAAAAACTCACTTAAGCGCGTGGGCCAAAACGGCCCACTTTCGGCACACTAATGGCCCACTAACGGCCCACTTTTGGCACATTAATGGCCCACGGAAAATGCGCGCCAAAAAAACACCCCCAAAGAAATTATTCCTTATGGGGCTAGTCATCAAATTAAGTGGTTACTGATTCGCGAAAGTCGGGCTCTAACCAGAACGCCGCGCTTTCACCGGGGCTGATTGGCGCCAAGCTTTCCCATGAACTAGCGACTGATCGGCGTCAAGCTGCCTTGTAAAATCGTGGTCCCAGCCGAACGGGTAGCGGTTTGGGGCGTCCCGACACCTGTAGTCTCATCTGTAGGCTCACCGGTAGGTTCCAGCGTTACCAGGTAGCGGGTGTACCCCAGCAGGTTGGTCGGGCTGACAAAAGTGTTGGTCCTAACACCGTCTTCCGTCTCGAACCCGCCGGTGCTGAGCAAACCGGGCGCGTCACTCCGCTGCAACCATCCCTGGTAAACCTGGCCGGCCGGCGGCGGGCCCAGCCCCTCAGCCACCGCCAGCAGTTGGTAGTGATCATTCTTGAACACTGCGCTGGCCAGGCCAATCGCCTCAGTATCACGGCCCCTCAGGGCCCCGATGTGCGAAAAGTTCTTCACCAACACCGCTTGCTTCTCCCCCAAGCTGAGCTGGGCGGGCGAGGTGTTGGCGTTGTCGGCGCTAGGCTTAGGCTGGGGAAGCCGGCCAGCCTGGTCCTGGTCCTGTCCGGTAGCCGGAGTGCCCTGGTTTCCAGCTGGCTGGGAGTCGGTGTTGCGGTTAACGACCGAGCCGGCATGGAAAGGCTGGTCTGTTTGGGACGACTGGGGCGAGCAGGCAGTCAGTATCACCGCGCCGGTCAGCGCGCCCAGCCAAGGCAGAAGTTTGAAACTGCCGAAACTGTTACCGGGGCTACTGCTAACGCGGTTGTTAAAGCGATTGCTGAGGCGGTTACTGAATCGGTTGCTGAGGTGACGCATGCTTAGTCCGAATTAGTCCGGGCAGGTACCTGGGCACCGCCGACATGTATCTATCATACTCGTCACCGAACCTCTTTTTAAGCTCTTCCTCCTCATGCAGTACCACGTAGAGGTGATTGCCCAGCATAAACAGCACTAAGTACACCGACAGCAGCAGCTGGCCAAACACCAGGAACTCGCCCAGCAAAATCAGCCAGTAGCCCAAGTAAATTGGATTGCGGGTGACAGAGTAAATCCCCGAAATAACAAGTAGCTGGGGCGGATGGAGCGGCATCGGCGTTCCTTTGCCTTTGAGCTTGAACAGAGTTGAGCAGTAGATGAACAAGCCAACGCCGGTCAACATCGAGGCTATCCCCAAGCCGCCGGCCAAAACGCTATGGAGAGCTGGTAAGTTGAGGGAGTTGTTGAGGACGATCAGCAGTAACGGCAGCAGGACCGTGATCGATAGGCCCGCCATCAAGCTGAAAAGTAGGGCGGCTAAGTTCATGTTGACGATTTCTGTGGCACCTAAGAGGGGCTGGGGCGGTCTGGAGCGGGTGAGCGGAATTGAACCGCCATCTTCTCCTTGGAAGGGAGATATACTTGCCGTTGTACTACACCCGCTAAAGAGTAGGCCGGTAGCCGGCGCGATAGTGCGGTAGTATTGTACCAACTTTAAGTCAGAGGGGTGACGGTCATTTAGCAAACTAAGGGGGTGTGGTATAAAAACAGTGTGGCTAGGAGGAGGATTGAAGGATCACCGGGCAACGAACAACGACGCAATACTTCGGTGGTACTAGCCAAATTAGCTGCAATCAGAGCTGGCGCAAAAAATCACACCGAAGTTGATGAAGCTGCAAAAAAGAAAGTTGAGAACCGGATTCGAGAGAGTCGGTCAGTTTCACGGATTAGAGAAGCTATAAAGGGCTTGAGAGAGGTTGGAGAAATTATTGAGAGAGAGCACGATAGCGTCCAAGATGGACGAGGGGAAGACATGCGCGTTACCCTCAAACACCGTCTGCTTGGTTTCGTTTCAGTCCAATGCAAATCAAGTAAAAGTGGCGTTCAAAAATTTATCGATCAGAGACTTAAGAATGCCAACTTGCCTCCAGGTGTAGTTGATTCAGCCCAATCTCCGTTGGTCGAAGAAAGAACGATCGTGCTGTGCGGTAAAGACAGTATCGAAGCTATTAGAAAAGAGTTTCTAAGGCAACTCGATTTGATTGAGATCGGGTGGGACATGAAGTGGCACCGGCGGCAAACTCGCGACCACAGCTAGCCGAGTGATATAATTTTCCCCAGAGATCAGGCCGAAGTGGCGGAACTGGTAGACGCGAGAGACTTAAAATCTCTTGGTGGCAACACTGTGTGGGTTCGAGTCCCACCTTCGGCACATCGGCTGCGATTACCACGTTGAGGAAGACGGAGAGTAGCTCAGATGGCTAGAGTGCACGCTTTGGGAGCGTGAGGCCGCGGGTTCGAGTCCCGCCTCTCCGACCACGTTGGACGTTTTCACACCAAACTCCACCATCTCGGTCAAGGCTTGCCCAGCTAATCAGCTGTCAGCGGCACAAGGCCGACAAAAGAGTTTCCGTCAATTATCTGCATGGGGTCTGGGCAAAAGCCCGATGTCGTACTCTCACAAATGCTCCACGAAACGCCTGAGGATCTCATCCAAAAAGTAAACATATCAAACGAAATTCCCTCCGCCTCACCGTCAAGTAGCTCTCCCTCTTCGTCGATGATCTCCCCGCGCTCAAAGAGCGAACCTTCTTCTTCATCCGGAGTAACAACAACCCCTTCCACAGGCGTGAATGTAAAGCTCACTTCCACCGGCAACTGTATGTCAAAAGTACCGCCTTGTCCTTCAATAAATGGGAGTATGGTGTCGAAATTGAAAGGCGGGTTTACATCAGGCCGCTCGATGCCCAGACCCCTGTCTCTTTCAATAAATATCTCGCCTGTTTGCATTTGGTCTTCGGAAAGGTCAACCCGGACACTCCACTCCTGCTGGCTCCCGTCGCCAAAATTAACAACAATTGGCTGACAGCTGACGAGTTTGAGAGCAACCAGCTCAATGGGAACGGTATCGGTGCCTCCCGGGGGGAGGGGAATGTCCGACAGGCGCTTTACTATGGTGTCTGCCTGACCGACGTCTTCTCCGCCACAGGTGATAGTCGCGTTGAATGGCTCCGAGCCCGTCCCGAAGAGGTCAAGAGGAAGCTCTACATCAAACTCCGCCTCATCGACATGGAACGAGTCATCGCCGGCCGGAATGATGAGGGCGCCCACCTGAGTATGAGTGCGCGCCGACGCGGTGGGGACGGACAGCACAAACACTGCCGCAAGAGCGGAGAAAAAGATGCCAATTCGTCTTACTTTCACCGGCATACTTCCAATATGTAGCATAACTTTAAGAGGGTTGCAACGTTGTAACTCCACTGCCAATATACCAAACCGGATCAAAGAGGGCGAGCGCACGCCAACGCCTCTTACTCATTTCCCCCCAAAAAAAGAACTTTCGGGGCCTTGTTATTGATTTTGCCGTAGTATCCACTCACAAACTGGTAGAACTCATTCCTCCTCCGGACTCCCCACCACTTTGCCGACAATTTCCCAGATCCGCTCATAGTTTAGTTCTTGCTTGTTGTCCATGACGTAGGTCGGCTCGACAATCAAATCACTTTCACTATCTGCGCTTAAAAAGTAAACGCGGAACTCGTGCTCAAATTGTGCCACTTCGATAATTTGCTGGTATCCAAAATGTTGCGCGTACAGCAAAAGAACATGGATGGCTTTGGTAGCTAGTTTCAAATTTTCACCTACCGCGGCGTCATGTACTAAAATGTACACATAATCTTGATGCTTGCCTCTCTGGGGGGGGCAACGGCAATACAAACCTTCTCACTTCCGCTTGCGGATGAAGAGCCAGTACCAGCATCACCTTAACTTTGAACGCGTACTCCACGCTGCCGTCATCCACCAACTCGCCAAACGAGCCTAAAGCTGTTCAATTTCTTGGGTGCTGAGAATTTTGTCGTGAGCTAGAGAGATGATGTCATTAGCTCTGGCTGCTGAAGGAGTGGGGTTGGGTTTTCGTTATTTTCGATCATAAGAGTATTTTACCGCAACACTGTTCTTAAAATGCTCTGCCGTTTCCTGGTCTGTGCAGTAAATGTAACAGCCTTGCATCGCTCGGGACAATAGCGTCTTGTAAGTGTTCTTAATAATAGCGTCGGCTTTGGCTCGAGCTTTAGTCTCATTCTCCTTAAGCGCTTTCTTGAAACCATGCAGAGACTTGTCAGTCCTGGCCCGCTCCTCTGGTCTTGTCACAACTTTACCATCTCTAACAACAAAGTCAGGCCCAATAATCACGCCGGCGTAGTGCAGATCAAGGCCCTGAATGGTATGAATGCATCCTACTTGTTCAACCGAGTTAGGAGCAATGGCGTACGCTCCGCCGTCCTCAGCCAAGTTCCACTGCATAGAAAAATTGTGCTTAGGAAAAATGATGTCGTCCATCGTTTTATCTTTTTTACTCACCCATTTCCAGCAGTAACCAGCCAGTAGCCTGGCTTTATTAGCTTTTCTATTTTTCTCTAAAATAAGATCCCGTAGCTGACGAGGAGAATCTAAAACCTGAAAATCATAATCGATACCCTCTAGAGTGGGGTTGGCAGTCGGTCGAATCTGCAGGGTGTTGTCCAACCAGGCCAAGTACCCGTTTGAGCCATTACAGCGAAACTGCGTCTCCAACTCCGCGTAGTGAACAGTAGCCCCCGCTTTTTTGGCCCATTTCTCAATCTCCGCCACCTCACCGATATCTTGCCAAGTGACACGCTGATCTTCGTCTACAAAAAAGACCGATACTTGAGCCGAGTAAATTAACTCCATAATCTGATTCTGACCGCGGTTTTGCATAATGCCGCTCTTTTCGTTGAGCCGATGGGCTTCGTCGATAATCAAAGCATCGTACTGATTGCGCTGAGCCTCAACAAAACCTCCCGAGCCTTGGAACAAGTTAGTTATTCTAGTTCTACTCATAGTACCGGTAAGCTTAACTTCAAAAACCGTCCGAGGAGCCCTGTTTTTAGTTACGTAGCGCGTGTTGTACCCGCTTCTGAGAATTGTGCTCAGTAAATGGATCGCCACTACAGATTTACCAGTTCCGGGCCCGCCCTTGATTATCATGACGTGCTTACTGCTATCATCCATCTTACCAATTAATGACAGCGCGTTTTCGTACACCAACTTTTGATTGTCAATCAGGACAAACTCGGGATGGCCTTTGAGCATGGTGTCTAACATATCTGCCAATTCTTTACTAGGCCTTACATGACTGCGATCTACTCGAAGTAAGGTATTGCCGCTATCCGGCCGCTTGATGTGCGCTGACAGAAAATTTTGGAGATTTTCTTTATCACCTTTGCAAAAAACGGGAGCCTTGTTGATGTGCTCGCCGTAAAAATCACTTGCGATCAGCTCGTTGTTCACCATATTATGGACATAGGCACAGGGGTGAAGTGCTATGGTTTCATCTCGTATCGTTTGATTGAAGTCCAACAGCAGGGCGGCATACGACCAAGCTTGGTAAGAAGGATGATTTGTTTCTACCAGATGCCCCCGGAGCCGGGTCTGAACGATGGCATCCTTGAGTGTAGTTAGCACTTTGGTCCATTGTTTGAGCTCGATGATAGCCATGTGAGTCTGGCCGCGCTCATTCTCACCTAACACGATAAAGTCGATCCTGTTGTTAGTTCTGGGGATGGAGTATTCTATTGCTACAGTCAGTTCATCTGCAAAACGATCGGTATTCATAACGTGAAACATGGCATTGCCCAGGGAGTTCTTCCAGGAGTTGTACTCGCTAACCCCAGTTTCGCGGCGGAGTTTGTGCTTTACTTGCCACTGGATGATGTCTTCGATGCCGTTAGCGGCGTCAATGAGAAACTGGGCTTTAGGAGCTTGGTAAACAATCACAACTCGGTGTACTTCTTAGCCTTATCTCTGACTTTTTCCGGTGGGTATTTTTGTTGATTTGACTTGATTTTATTAAGCGCTTCTTTTTCTATGTCGATATCAAGGTCGTGAGCTAGGAGAATTAGCCAATTGTAGACGTCAGCCAGCTCCTCTTTCAGGCGTTGCTTTTGATTTGGTGAGAGTTCGGTGTCCATGTTGTGCCATTGAAAGATTTCCAGGACTTCGGCGGCCTCAAGTACTATAGATTTGACGATGTTCTGTGGCGAGTGAAAATGCTTCCAGTTCCGCTTGTTGCGGAAGTCGAGGAGTTGTTTGAGGACTTGGCTGCGTCGAGACATTGGGCGATCCGATATCCGTAAGTCTATTCTGTAGTTACATTTTCAAACCGAAGCAAAACGCAACCCCAGCCTCTCTCCCAAGGGTGGTTAGGTAAAGTTTGTCACTAAACTCTTGCTTGCAACTAAAACAAGTGTATCTCTTTTCCTCTTAAAGTTTCAACAAGGCCTTTCGAATTATCGATGACATACTTACATTATGCTCTCCAGCCTCATCTTTCAACCACTCATGAAGTCTTGCGGGTAGACTGATGTTAGTTTGAATCATTGAAGCCAAATAACCATGCTCAACGCAATCACAAATTGATTATTCAACTCAGACACGTACGAGTCGTGACAGCTCACCCAACCCTCTCTATCTCCAGCACGCGGTCAACGCGAAAAACGCGCTCCTCGCCGCGCAGCTCGTCGAAGCCGGAAAACCCCAGGAAAGCCTTACCCTGGTACTCCATCTCCCCGACCCGCGCCGGTGAGACAACCCGCCGCGACTTGGTGTTATCTGCCTTGAGATAGACAATTTTGACTCGGGAGCCCTCTTCCGCCGCCAGCTCTATTATCCGTGCTTTCGCGTCGACCGAGAGCCTCTTTTCCGCCTCGGCATACGCGCGGCCGGTCAAGTATTTCGATACTTTCCAGTCGATCATAATATGGCGCGGCTCGACCGGCTTTTTCAAGACAAGCCCGGTAAGGCTCACGCAACGGGAAAGGGCGACGTACGCTTGGCCGTGAGCAAAAGTGCCGCGATCAAAGTCAACTATCGCCTTCTCAAAAGTTTTCCCTTGCGACTTGTGGATGGTAATGGACCAGGCAAGGATGAGCGGGTATTGGGTAAAGGACCCGACGGTTTTGGAGTCCACCTTTTTTTCTTGCTCGTCGTAGTAAAACTGGTACATCTCCCATGTATGGGGCAGTACCTCAACCAGCTCCCCGTCGTTGAGCTCCACCAAAAGGACATCCTCCTC
>Ga0210057_1007970_pt1 | contig 12661 bp, 12 predicted proteins | sample CryGeyCG2114_010_2_FD_183968 | JGI IMG/M metagenome (GOLD analysis project Ga0210057, IMG submission 183968) | Groundwater microbial communities from aquifer - Crystal Geyser CG10_big_fil_rev_8/21/14_0.10 (SPAdes) (version 2) | ecosystem: Environmental > Aquatic > Deep subsurface > Groundwater ... | reverse complement strand
TTATCAACATATGCAAACATGCCAATATCAGACGTCCCTACCCAGCCAGTTGCTATGTACATGTGGCTGATGTCTTCATCTAGTTCAGCTCCAGAGTCTGATACAGAGAATGATGACCACGTGTCTCCATCCCATACTCCTGCCTGGATGTCATCAGTGGCAGCTTCTCTCTGTGCCCCAAGAATTATATCCTCTCCAGGTTTGGCTGAAACATCTATCTGAGACCCATCATCAGCCCAGGTTGCAACTTCATCCAAAGTAACACCACAGTCGCTTGTGTCTATGACAGCATGCTCTAAATTAGCATCATTCTCTGCTGAATTATCAAATAATACAACAAGATCTCCTGAATCCTCGAAGGCAGCATCAAACTGCTTGAAATCATTAGGATAAACTGAAGGTGAAATAGGCACTGATGGCTCGCAAAGCCATTCTGTTCCGTTCCATACTATGAAGCTTAAAGCCGGATCTGCGTCTGTCCAAAAGACCGCAAGCTGATTCGAGTTGGGATCCTCCACTACCTCTATATGCGCTACAGGGCTTGTTGTTGTCGTCTGCGGCACAGAATATTCGTCCCCCCAGACACGAGTTCCCCTTTCCATGAATCTATATTTAGGTATCGGCGTGCCGTCTGAGTAAACAACCATGGCTCGACCTGATCTTTGCTCATACTCCACATCAAATGACCTGTTTGTTGTTGGTGACTCTGTTTCCACCTCTGTGAGCTGATCAAATCCTGTTCCGTTATACGTCTGTAGATTGATGTCTCCTTGGTCATCTGCAGTACCAACTATGAACTCTTCATAAAATTTAGGTGAGTTTCTAACATGCGTCCATCTTATCTCTCCGCCTACATCATTCGCGCTCGCCTCGCCGCTCCAAGCATCCCCATTCCAGAACCTGTATCTAGGAGCATTATCTGTTGTAGTACCATACGCGATCAGACCAATATCTGCAGCAGGATCGACTGCTAACAACCATTCTCTGCCTTCTTCATATGTTTGTGTTCCATTTGGTGTGTCGTAAACTATTTCGGCTTTGCCGACCCTATACAACCATGGCCAGTTCCATGGGATCTGCGCTGTATATGAAGCATCTATGTCTTCTGTGATGTTGTTCCAGATGATCAATGTCTCTGTTCCGTTTTCTATAATAATGGCTCCTTCGGCATCTGTTACATTGAACTCACTTGGAACATGCTCTATTACAGTGAATTCATCCACGTCTTCTATGTTAGGATAGATATGGAATGTGGTTTCAAAATCATCAAATCTTGGATCCAATGTCATTACTGTGTCCCTTAGGATCTCGAAGTCGTATGCGGTCTGAACAATGAAATATGAATCAATATTCACTTCTTGGCTGCTAAGTATTGTCCTTGCAGACATTGTATATATACCTTCAGTTGTGGCTTCAATCTCTGCAAAGTATTCTCCCTTCTTGCCCTGTATGATTGTGTTATTCCCTGTCCAGAATGTATATTCATTGTTATCAGGATCCACTACTGTTAACAAGACATCCATATTTGCAGAAGGTGTCCCGTTTTGATCCAATACTATCATTCCAACCTTTACAAATTCTTCAGGATAGAATATGGATTTACCAAGCGTGCATTTAGTGCAGGTTGTTGTAAGTGTGTTGATGGAAATAAGTCCCCATGTAAACTGTTTTTCCAAAGTTATATCAGCAGTTTCCACTATTATTTTGTAGATGCCTGGTTTGAATCCGCGCTCGTTCAAGCTTACATGATAGCCAAAATCACTATTCTGTATTTCATACTCCACACCAATATCATTTCCTTCCATATCCGTGATCTGAACTGTGATTTTTGTCTGGTTGGTCTTGTTCAGAAGATATGTCTGGTTTGAAAGGGTGGGTACATTCCATAAGAGTGTATCCACTCCATTTCCGTCAGAATCCACTTGCCTAAAGTCATGAAGCTGGTTTTCTGTAACATCAGTTCTCTCGTCAAAAAGCTCGACTGTACCATCCACCCAGTACAAGTTAAAGGCGTCACCTGTGTATATGTCAAATGTTGGTGATTCGTCCCCGCTGAAAAAGTCCTTTGACTTAACCTCCAGGTTGTCTTCAACCTCAGGTATCTTCAGACTGGTCTCGACATTGGTATAATGGATTTCTTCGTCATGTGATATCGTGACTAACTTACCTTCTGGTGTGTCCAGCTCCATCTTGCCTGGGGCTTCTGTGTAGAATGCTAATTGATAAACACTCTTTTCATTGGCCTTTACATCATCCTTCCACTTGCCTTCTTTAAGAGGAGTTCCGATGCTATTGTCTATGTGTTCTTCATCAATTAGCTTCTTTACAGTAATACTATCTGCTGATGCCGGCAGCTCAACCTCTATCTCCACATCCTCAAAATCCATCTCGTTTGGATTATACACTTCAACCAGTTTGTACCATGGTACGGGCTCATCCACCTTCGCGAATCCCTGAGTGAGGTTCATCTCTGTGATCGTGAGGTTTGTTATGTTTCCACACTTTACAACTAAGGCGAATTCCTTGTAATCATTCAAATTGCCTGCAAATGCGGATACAAGGCCTGCATAATTGCCGCATTCTAAAGGATCTATCTCGAATTCTGTGATTTCCTGGATATCCTGTATCAAGATGGCTTCATCTAAATAAGAGTAATTGGATAGGTTGAGTTCAACTGCTGCAGTAGTGTTGAAGTTGGATAACAAGCTGATATTTATTATGAAGCTTGTATTCTCTGTTATGTTTTCTGGTATCTCGATCCCCGTTATCTTAAATTGGTCTGTCTCATTCACTGGTTGTGTTATGTTCAAGGTGTATGTGAAGGTTGTGAAGTTGGTCAGGTTATATCCTGATACGTGAACTGTGTACACACCTTCATTATTCCAGGCAGCTGGAACCTGATCCTCGTATGCGCCGTTGGTTGTGTTGACTGTGGTGTTGTATATTAGGCTTTTATTAAATTCAATCCATATTTCAATCTCAGAATCTATAGGGCTATTATTAACCACTAATTCGCCTGTTAATGTAACTGTGTCATTCTGTAGGTAATCTGCCTTATCCGTATATATGGTAAGTTGTGTCAAGGTCTCATTTATAGGTTCTGTGACATTTATCTCACCTACCTCAATCTCAGTTTCTGCATCAGATGGGTTGTAATACTGTGCTGAATTTCCAAGATAAACAGCCTCTACGCCGTGAATCCCTTCATCAGCCTCGAACTCGAATTCAACCTTGCCTGTCTTATCTGTTGTTCCCTTGAAAACCTCTTCATTGTCAAGATAGATGCGTAGGGTTTCGTTGATTAATATGCTTCTGTTATCTAAGGCCAGCCGAGCTCTTCCAGATATTGTATGGTTTGACACGTTTACGTTAAGCATAACCTCTGTGTTTGCCCACACGTCTATGGTTGCAGTTGATTTTATTTCATTGATACTGTCTAGATCGATGATCATATTTCCGGTTATGTTTGCTGTGCCGTTTAGTGTCTGAGCTATTACAACAGTTGATAAAAGGGCCAAGAATAGGATTGCAACCAGCATCTCTGCCTGAGCTGTATGCGAACTTTTTAATCTTTTAGATACTTTGTATCCAGCGCCTATGAAACCAAGGAAAACAAGGCCATAGATGCCAAAAAATGCCATAAGTCCTAGTTGGATAAAGAAAAAGGTGAGTAGGAAGAGCTCGAAAGACTCAGCTTGGGATTTCTGCTTACTCATAGCTCACCCTTACTCCTATGTTAGATGTTCCAAGATCTGCATCCAAGGAAACAAACACCTCTATACTCACTTCACAGAAAGAGTTGGGATTAATAGTCCCGCACTCCTGGAATGCAGATCCGGATACTATTTCGAACCCCTCTGGGAGGGTCCACATAACTAATACTTTATCCGCAGGCGCTAAACCACGGTTGCTAACTCTGGCTATGGCTTTAAGGGTTTCCCCTCTTGTAATTTTACTGGGCACATCTATGCCAACATCAAGTGCTATAAATTCTGGTATTGTATCATCTGTTCCGTTGGTTGTGTTTTCTGGTAATGTCACATTAACCTCAGGTAATGTGACGTTTTCTTCTGGCAGGGTTATATTGTCTGTTGTATTATCTGGCTCTGTTATGTTTACTTCTGGTAGGGTTGTGTTTTCTGGGACTGTCATATTTACATCTGGCGCGGGCTCTGTTATGTTTACTTCTGGTATTGTGGCGTTTTCAGGCTCTGTTCCATTATCTTCTGGTAGAGTTGTGTTTTCTGGGATTTCTGGCGGCAATTCTGTTATATTTGCAGGCTCTTCTGGAATTGGTTCAGTTATGTTTTCTTGTGGTGGAGTTGCTGGCTCTTCTATTATTGGTTCAATTATCTCTTCTGGCTGTTCTGAAGTTGGCGGCTCTGGAGGCAATGTATTTTCTTCTGTAACTTCTGGCGAGGATATTGGTTCTTCTGGAGGCGCATCTAATCTATCGGGCTCTATTGGAAGGTCTGCAGGAATGTCTTGAGGAACTACTACATCTCCTGTTACAAAATCAGAAGGCGTCTGGGCTATTATGCTTGTTATAGGAGAAAAAAGGATGAATAAGAGAATGGCTATGGCTGCTATAGTCATCAGTTTGGAACTGCTTCTCAAACTGCTCTTCATTCCTCTAGAACTATATATATTAGCAACCCTCATAGCGCGCCTTAGTTATACGTATATATGTCGAAGGATATATCCTTGGAGGGATTTTTTTGGCCTGAAAAGGCCTTAAAAGTCTTTTCTTGGTTCCTTATTGTTCCAGATTTTGTTTTGTAGAAAAATAGATCTTTAATTGTCTTCTTATTAGTAAAAGGATCTTGTGACAAGATAGAAAACACGAATGTATAGGCAAATTTAATGTAAAGTCGAGATGTATTTATATCTGTCGATCAACTAATTATTATCATGAAAAGAAAGGATTCGGCTGAGAAATCAGATCTTGTTACTTTGCTTGAACTGAAGCACCAGATAGAAAAAAGTTCTTTGAGCCTACCACAGAATAGGGTAGAGTTTATTAGTAGGATTCATACTGATATAGAAAGCCTCAATGATAAGTTCGATGAGCTAAAGGAGTTTGTTGTTGGCATCAAGAAGAAGGGCGAGAGCCCCAAGAAGATCAAGACGAAAAGGGAGATCATAAACATACTCAAGAAGCATAAGAAACTTGGTCCAGCACAGCTTGCAAAGCTTATTGACCTGTCACGTGTACGTGCGAATGAATATCTAAGGGAGCTTGAAACTGAGAATCTTGTCAAGGGAGTCAAGGTTGGTAGAAACAGGTACTACATGCTGGAAAAGGATTTGGGGAAGTCTATAATTAATATAAATGAAGAATCAATGGAATAGTCTTCTTATTCTATAGAATCGTGGTGGATTGTAATTTTTTCCAATCAGGGATGCCGCCGTCCTTCTGAATTCAATCGAGGCGTTTGTCAATGGTTTATACAGCATGACAGGTAATTTGTTGTGCATAGCCCTTTTCATGTGCTTGTCTTCAGGTATCACTCCTATTAATGGAATCCTGCATACTTCTTGAATATGCTTCAGGTCTAATTCATGTTTCTTCTGAACCCTGTTCACCACCAAGCTGATTGATTTTTTGTCCATGTCCTGAGCTGTTTGTATGATCTTCATTGCATCTGTGACTGAAGGTATGTCAGGATTTGTTACAACTATTATCTCATCGCATATCTCTAGGAGTGCCATTGTGTTGTTTCCTGAACCTGAAGGTCCGTCAAATATAATCATGCTGTTTATGTCGTCAAGGGACTCCTTGAAATATTTATTGTCATATTCGAAGTTTCTCAATGCTATACCGCCAGGAATAAATCTAAGCCCTGAGCTATGTATACTGACAGCCTCTAAAGGGCTTATTCGTCTTTCAAGAACGTCCTGCACAGTTGTCTGAAAGTCATAAAGACCTAGATGCAATCCCATGTTTGGATGCTTAAGATCGCAATCCATTAAAACAACCTTGTCGCCCAATTCATGTATTGCTAGACCCATGTTTAAGGTACAAACGGTCTTGCCTACTCCTCCTTTCCCAGAAAACACACCTATTACCTTTTGCATAGATATACCACTATCTAATTCAAATGATTAAATTCTATGTCATTTTATTGGATTTAGTATATAAAAATAGTCGGTCGACCGTTAAAACAGCATACTGAGACCGTATTTTATGCGGCATCTGGAAAAAACTGTCTAACTGACGATCTTCCATTTCAAACCGTAATGTATCAAGCCATCTGAATTATCTTCATATATCCGCCTGAAAACAGTTTTCACTGATTGTCCTATATCCACACTATTTACGTCACCGACAATCTGACCTTCCAGAAGTGGGCCTTCTTTCATCTTGATCATTCCAACAGCATAAGGAGTGTATTTCTCAAATCCCTCTGGCGGGACCCTTATTATGGTAAATGATATTATCTTCCCCTCTCCTGAGAACTGAAAATCTTCTATCTTTCCTTTACTTCTGCATTTTGGGCATAGGGGACGTGGTGGGAAATAAAGATAGTTACAAGTAACACATCTTGTTCCTATCAATCCATACTTGGATTTCTTCATTCTCCAAAACAAAGGTACAGATGATCTGTATGGCATAATCATTCCTTTCCAAATATATGCACAAGAGCTGTAGCTCCTGTTCCTCCTATATTATGTGTAAGCCCGATTCTTGCATCCTTTACTTGATTGAATGAGTTTCCTCTAAGCTGCCTTGCTATCTCAATGATCTGTTTTATCCCAGTGGCACCTACAGGATGACCTAACTTCAAGCCGCCATCAGTATTCACAGGTATTCGGCCTCCTACATATGTATCCTTATTTAACAGCAGATCCTTACCTTTGCCTCTCTCTGCAAAACCAAGATCTTCATATGCTAAAATCTCTTCTATACTAAAGCAATCATGAACCTCTGCCACGTCAATGTCGTCTGGTTTGAGACCGGATTTTTCATATGCGATCCTGGCAGCTATCTGGCTTGAAGCGATCTCTGTTATACTTTGTCTGTTATGAAGAGCTAGAGTATCACTTGCCTGGCCTGAGCCCAGCACCCAGATAGGATTCTCAAACCTCTTTGCGGCCTCTTCTGATGCGAGAATCACTGCTGCAGAGCCATCTGTTAGAGGGGAACAATCTAGTAATCTTAGTGGGTCTGCAATCAAAGGTGAATTAATAACATTCTCCACCGTGACTTCATACCTGAACTGAGCGTATGGGTTATTCAATCCATGTTTGTGGTTTTTCACAGGCACCAGAGCTAACTCCTCTCTAGTCAATCCATACTTATTCATGTAGGCCCGAGCCATTATGGCATAAAGGCCTGTGAACGTAAGTCCTGTGGCAGATTCCCATTCCTGATCCCCTGCACCCATAAGGGCTGATATTGCTCCCGCTCCTTTTATGTCGGTCATCTTCTCTGTCCCACCAACCATGACTATGTCATACTCCCCTGATAATATGGACAAGTATGCTTTTCTGAATGCCAATGATCCAGAAGCACACGCAGCTTCGCATCTGGTGGCTGGTATTGGTAGTAAACCCGCCTGATCAGCTGCCAAAGCAGCCATATGCTCTTGTCCTACAAACCTTCCGGCAGACATGTTTCCTACGAATAATGCCTGTATGTCCTTTCCCTCCAGTCTGGCGTCCTTCAGAGCAACACCTCCAGCCTCCACAGATAGATCCCTAATGGATTTATTCCAGTGCTCATCCTGTTTGGTCATCCCGACCCCAACAACTGCTACTCGTTCCATAAATCACCTAAATATCTCAATATTCTTTTATGAAGAGGTACATTCCCAACAAAAGCTATAGTATCTTCGTAGTTAATGTCTTCAATTTCTCTTCCATCAACATTTATTGTTATTCGCTGAGGGGAATATTTTTTTCTGACTAAAGACATCATTTTTCTAAGATAAAACTCAGCTTCATGTTCTGGTAAATAGTATTCAGAAAAATCACATTCTGTTGAAATGTTTAATCTTCTACCACCTTTCTCGTAACCAGTCATTCTAATATCAAGTTTTTTTTCTGCTATCATGTATTCCATATCTATTTTTGATACGACAAAAAAATCCTTGCTTAGATCATCAATACTACCTATTACATCTCGCTCTTTGAGTAAGCTCATATCTTCAGCTTTCTCCTTAGTCTTGCATAAGTGGCATAGTCTACATTCGTCTTGTTTTTTAAGAAATCCTCGAATTTGGGTGCTCTGTCCCTGATCTGCTCTATCTTGTCTGTCACTGTTAGATGGAATGAATCAGAACCTGCGCCTGATCCGTATGATGTTACAAGTATTCTGTCTCCTGGTTTGGCTACGTCAAGGACTGCAGCCAAGCCAAGCAGACTTGAGCCTGAATATGTGTTACCTATCTTCCTCACAACCATGCCTGGATCTATCTGCTCTGATGTGAAGCCAAGCTTCTTTGCAATAGTTGTTGGGAATTTTCCATTAGGCATATGAAAGACAGCGTATTTGAAGTCCTTTGGCTCTGTTGAGGTTCGTTCAAGCAGAGTCTTGGTTGCACTTGTTACATGGGCAAAATACGCAGGCTTTCCTGTGAACCTGGCTCCATGCTTCGGGTATTCCTGACCCTCTCTTCTCCAGAAATCACTCGTGTCTGTCGTGTATGAGTACATATGATCTATGGACACAACAGGATCATTTCCTACTATATATGCAGCTCCTCCAGCTGCTGCAGTGTACTCCAATGCATCTCCAGGCCTTCCTTGAGCTGTATCTGCGCCTATGGCCATTCCATATTCTATCTGGCCTGATTTTACAAGCCCATAACAGCATTGCAATGCTGCAGTACCTGCCTTGCATGCAAACTCAAAATCAGCAACCATCAGATCAGGCCCTAATCCGAGGGCGTCACCAACCACAGTTCCTGAAGGCTTGACAGTATAAGGGTGTGATTCTGAGCCTATGAAAAGGGCACCTACTGTTTGAGGATCTATACCAGCACGCATCAATGCGCTTTTTCCAGCCTCGACGCTCAATGTTATTGTATCCTCATCTATATCTGGAACGCTTTTCTCTTCAACCTGAAGCCCATTCTTTATACTAACATGGTCAGTTCCCCATACTCGAGCTATCTCTTCTACAGATATTCTGAATTTGGGTATATATACCCCATAACTAACGATTCCTGTAATCATTAAAGATACTATGTTTGCATGGTATTTTTAAATATACTACCGATTATACGCTTATTGTACACTAATAATATAAAGGAGATTGTAATATTGATAATATGGAAGAGAAAAACAAACAAAGAATAATGGCAACCGTGCTTGGCCTTGTCATGCTGTTCTCCATAGCCGGATTTGCAGGCCTGCAGCTTCTTGGCAGGGCACCAACAGATCAGAATACATATGATTTTTCTAATGTCACTAGGATAATTCATAGACAGCTGGAGCCCAATGAGGTCTTATACGTGTTACAGTCGGGCAGGGTTCTTATACAGTATGAATATACATCCGGATGCGCGGATTGTTTGGATACTGTTAGCTTGCTAGAAAGCCTGGCAAATAGTTTTCCTAGTCATATTGTACTAGAAGAAGTTACAAATGATGAGATTGAAGATGTTTCCCTTAAGATGACTGGTGGGGGAGGTTCAATTGTAGAACTTAAGGATGTATCAGAAGAGACTCTTTTGGATACGTTCTGCAACATAGCAGCTGTGAAGCCCAGAGAATGTCTTCTTAGAGAATTGGAGTAGCGGTATGGATTTAGGACCTTTGGTTAGCCTCTTTGGGGATCAATTGTATTTTGGCAATACAATGACCCAGTATGTCTTCTTCTTTGTTACTGTAATCCTTTTTGTTATAATAGCAAAGATCATCTACTATGTGCTCAAAAACCAGGTTTCCAAGATAACAGCAAAGACCAAAAACAACATAGATGACATGATAATAAAACTGATCCAGAAGCCTCTTATAGGCGCTCTGTTTGTGGCAGGTCTTCTTACTGGTCTCCAGTTTTTAACTCTTTCACAAGAGACCTCTGCTACTATATCTAATATAATAGGCATCCTAATCACGCTCATCATCATGTGGGTGATTATCAAGGTTATTGATGTCTTGATAAAGGAAGGCCTGGGCAAACTTAGTGAGAAGACTGACAGCAAGCTAGACGATCAACTTGTGCCTCTACTGAGCAAGCTTGCCAAGTTCACGGTAATAGCATTATTCTTAGTCATAATACTTGATAACTTTGGTTATGACGTGACTGCTTTGATAGCTGGTCTGGGTGTGGGGGGTCTGGCACTCGCATTTGCTGCGCAAGCGACAATAGCTGATGCTTTCGGGGGATTCTCTATCATAACAGCAAAGCCATTTGTGGTTGGCGATGCTGTCAGTGTCGATGGAACTGTAGGCAAGGTGGAAGAAGTTGGTGTCAGGTTCACAAGGATACGTAATTGGGATGGAAGATTGGTGACAATCCCGAATAGCAAACTGGCTTCAAGTGTTATAGAGAATATTACATCAGAACCTACACGTAAAGTAACCCTTAACCTTGGACTCACGTATGACACAAACACAAAGCAAATGCAGAAGGCAATGGATATCTGCAGGGATATTATAGAATCCCATAAGGGATGCGAGAAGAAGCCAAGCATCACATTCTCTGAATTCAAGGACTTCAGCCTAAATATACTTGTTATGTATTACATAAAGGAGAAATCAAGCTGGAGAGATATTATAGGCGAGATTAACATGGAAATCCTCAAGGAATTTGAGAAGGCCAAGCTTAACTTCGCATTCCCAACCCGGACTGTGCACGTGAAGAAGTAGTCAATTACCTCCGAGGCTTATCCAATTCTAAGTCTCGCATGATGTTGATTTAGTTTTAAAGCCCATTCTGGGAATGGCAATTCAATTGCGGGTTAGCTGAAGATTTATAAAACTCCAATTAAGATTCCGTAAAGAATACCAAATAGTATACTGAATGCAAGTGCTATCAAAGCGTAATTTATTACAACTTTCCATTTTACTATTCTCGAAACAGCTACCATATTTGGTATATCGTAAGGCTGTCCCATAAGCCATGACAAAAGAGCTGCTTTTGACATTCCCAATGCAAGAAGAGTTCTGCCTAATGCAATTTCAACTAGAGTAGGCGTGTATAAAGGACCGCCTATCACAGAGGCTAAAAGTATGCCTGTTATTCCTGTCATATACGTGCTTACAAGTTCTTGAGGCAGGTAAGCTTCTACATAGCTGACTGCTATCAAACCCGCTATGAAATATGGAATTATTTTCTTCGCCAGAAAACCGCTAAATTTCATTGAAGACCATAATCTTTCATCCAAATCTGTTTTTGCGAGTTGTACAGATCCCTTGGATTTACTATTCTTTATCATGAATCTCTTTTCAATGGACTTTCCCCATGAAGTCTTAGATATGAAAACACCTGCTACTATTGCAGTAATGGCTGAAACAATTATACGTATGACAGCAATGTCCCATCCTATCATCTCCCCTGTAACTATAACGGAAAGTATATTTGCAGCAGGAGCCATCAGAAGGAATGTTATAGCAGGTCCTATACCACCTCCTGCATATATTATGCTCCCGAATATTGGAACCATTGTACATGAACACACTGTAAAGAATGGTGCCATAACCAGTCCTATCAGGTAGCCTGAAAATTTTTTACTGCCCATGCGTCTTGCAATAAAATCCTTGGGAATGAACTCATAAAACAATCCAGCAACTACAAATGCAAATAGCAAGCATATCCATCCATGACTTGCATAATCCCATATATAATAAATAGGAATCTCATACCAGGAGTATACAGACAAGTCTGCTTGTGTTAGAGTCGGTGCAAGAGAGTATGCCTGTATCCTGCTGTCTATAAGCAGGTAAAAAACTGTGATTATGAATATTAGCAATATTATGGCTCTTATTTTCTTGAAATTCATCAAGTCACCTTATGCTTTCCTTATTTCCCTTTCAACTTCATCTTCTGAAGGAATCCGACCCATAAATTTCACAACATCGTTAATTGCCAAAGCAGGTGAAACCAAAATTCCGTATTTTTCTATAGTCTCTTTTCCCATTATGTTAAGCTTGACAACCTCAATTTCAAATCCCTCTTTCTTCAATCTTTTAGCCAGCCTGTCGGAGATATTTTTTACTGCCGTGCATCTTATGCATGCTGGTTCTGGGCCAAATACTTCCAGTTTGATCTTTTTCATATATTTATATATGTCAATACGTAAATATAAATATGAATAATAAATTAGTCTTGTTTAAAGCATTGAGTGATGAAACACGATTAAAAATTATAGAGTTTTTGCTTGGTGGAGAAAAATGTGTTTGCGAAATAGTTCCCCATACAAAAAGAAAGCAATCTACAATATCAATTCAACTCTCAAAAATGGAGAGTTGGGGCATCCTAAAAACAAGGCGGGAAGGAAAAAATATTCATTATAGAATAGCCAATGATAAAATAATAAAATTGTTGTCTGTTATATAAGCTGTTATATCAATTATAATACAGAATTCCCCTTCTAAGTGGCAATTGAAATGCCATGTCCTCCTTGTGTTTTTATAATTTCAGCTTATCAACAATCTTGAGCAGCTTGGATATCTCCACCCTGCCCTGGGCAAAATTGTCCCTGCCGCCGCC
>Ga0210057_1007969_pt1 | contig 12663 bp, 16 predicted proteins | sample CryGeyCG2114_010_2_FD_183968 | JGI IMG/M metagenome (GOLD analysis project Ga0210057, IMG submission 183968) | Groundwater microbial communities from aquifer - Crystal Geyser CG10_big_fil_rev_8/21/14_0.10 (SPAdes) (version 2) | ecosystem: Environmental > Aquatic > Deep subsurface > Groundwater ... | reverse complement strand
ATGGCGCAGGCATCACAAAACAAGCCACATTCCATTCACTCCGCCATTCATTCGCGACTCATTTGCTAGAAAATGGGACAGATGTGCGATATGTACAGGCACTCTTGGGACATGCGAATATTAGAACAACACAACTATACACACAAGTCACCAATCCGGCGTTGAAAAATATACAAAGTCCACTATGAATAATTGGATTCAACAATCAATGCAATCAGGGAAAATTCTTGCTCTCTCCCCAATGGCCGACATGACAGACTCTGCATTCTGTCAGGTTGTCCGAAATATCGGTGGGGCGGATATTGTGTTTCGAGAAATGGTTTCCAGTGAAGCTATTATTCGCGAGAATAAAAAAACACTCGGCATGACAGATTTTGTAGAAGCCGAACGGCCGATTGTTCAGCAGATTTTTGGGGCAGACCCGCGGACGATGGCGCGAGCAGCCGAGATCGTCATGGAACACGCCAACCCGGAGGGTATTGATATAAACATGGGGTGTCCAGTGTACAAGATCACAAGTAATTTCAATGGATGCGCGCTCATGAAAGATCCAGCGCGCGCGTCGAGTATTATCCGAGAAATAAAACAGGCGATAGGGGACACGCCTCTTTCAGTTAAAATTCGTTTGGGCTGGGATGATCCGGATGATTTCAAAACATTTATTCCTGTGATAGAGCAGGCCGGCGCGGATCTCATCACGATTCACGGCAGGACAAAAGCACAAGGATATGCCGGAGTGTCGGATTGGGAACGCATCAGACAGGCAAAGGAAATAGCGACAGTCCCATTGTTGGCAAACGGAGATATTCACGAGCCACATCAGGTATGGGACGCACTGGACAAGACCGGAGCAGATGGTGTCTTGATCGCGCGTGGGGCATTGGGGAATCCTTGGTTTTTTCAGCAGGGTAAGCAGATTAAGCAGGGTAAGCAGATTAAGCTGTCGCTTGATGAGCGAATCTCCGTAATTCTAGAACATGCAAGATTGCACATCGCGCAGTATGGCGAGCGGGGGATGGTCACGTTTCGAAAACATTTGTCATGGTATTTCAAGAACTCTCGTTTTTCCTTGCCTATCCCGGGTATCAAAGAGTATCGCGCAGAATTAGTGCGAGTGAGCTCATTGGCAGAATTGCAAGATATTTTTGAGAGAATACAAGCACATGTACAAAAAATCGGCGAGTGATTGCCGTTTTTTTTTACTCAACTCTTCTTGTTCATGATGTGGCGTGTTGTTCCGTGAGGGCAACGGTATTTTCTAGAAGTCTCGCGACAGTTAAGGGTCCGACTCCTCCCGGTGTTGGCGTGACATATGCCGCTCGTGTTTGTACATGTTCGACATCGACGTCCCCGAACATTTCGCCATTATCAAAATCAACCCCGGCATCTATCACAATCGCGCCTTTCTTTACCATATCCTCTATGATGAGATGTTTTTTCCCTACGGCAGAAACAAGAATGTCTGCGGTTTTTGTCAGATCTTTGAGATTCGCTGTCTGCACATTGCAAGAGATGACGGTGGCTTCGCGATTCATCATCATGATGGCGAGTGGTTTGCCGACGAGGGTGCCGGTACCGACGATGACAACACGTTTGCCGGCAGGATGTATGCCCAGTGATTCGAGGATATCGAGGACAGCTCCGGGTGTGGGCGGGACAATGATATTTGTTTCTGAGACGAGCTTTCCAAGATTGGTATCTGTGAGACAGTCCACATCGATGTGCGGGTGAATCGTATTGACCACATCGTTTTCCCACTCGCGGTGGGGGAGTGGGAGCTGTACAATGAGACCAGTGATGGCAGGGTTCGATTGGATATCTTGAATAGTGTCGATGATGGTTTTTTTTGAAGACGAGGTAGGGAGCTCTGTGAGAGAAAAATTAATACCTGATTTTCTCGCAACCTTCCCCTTTGTCCGCACGTATGTCTGCGATGCGGTATCGTCGCCAACCAAAAGCACAGCCAGGTGGGGCTGGACACCGTTTTTTATCAATTTTAAGACTCGCTCTTTTGTTCGAACGGCTATATCTCCAGCAATTTTTCTCCCATCAATAAGTGGCATAATAATAAGAAAAGAGTAGCATATTTATCGCAAAAATGGAAGAAATTGGGATTGACATGTTGATGTTGTTCTACTATACTGCTGTTGCAATTATTCGGGGATCGTTCCGCTCCGTCCAATTAGGCGGACGGAGACAACAGGTTTATTTGTTTTCAAAATTATTCGGGGATCGTCTAATGGTAGGACAACAGGTTCTGGTCCTGTTTATCGGGGTTCGAGTCCCTGTCCCCGAACACTGTAGAACAAAGCACAAAAAGGCTTTGTTTTTGTTTAAATTTAGATACATTTTAGGTTCAGAAATGATTGTAAAAAGTCTAAAAAGTGCTTACCTGAAATAGGATTTAAACTTTGAAGATCAAATTACATCTGCCTTACGCCACCATAAATAGTGAATATAACTAAAAAATTACTGGTATTCATGGTTTTTTTGACAAAAATGCTTTAAAATGTTATTATTTGTTCATATGGCAGTACATAAAACCATCCGAGAACGGATAGAAAAACAAAAAAAAATATTTGATCAACTTTCTCAAGGAAAAGAGTCACTTTTGATAATTCTTGATGAAGCAGAAGTGAGTGAGTCAGTTTATAATTCGAACGCTATTGAGAACTCTACACTTACGTTAAAAGAGACAGAAAAAATTCTCCTAGAAATGGAACTTTCTCGTGATGTAAGCTTACGTGAAGTATTTGAAGCAAAAAATTTAGCTCGTGTCGTTGAGTATGTTCGTAAAAAGAATAAAGGCACCCCAATCACGTTAGAGACAATACTTTTGCTTCACAAAATGCTCATAGATAACATCGATGACGGTATTGCTGGCAGATTTCGGCAAAAAGGTGAATATGTGCGAGTAGGGTCTCATGTGGCTCCAGCTCCAGAACATGTAGAAACACTTCTGGAAGAAGCAACTGCAATATACACACATATAAAGAATGAGCAATTTACTATTGATGCAATTGCTCGCTTTCACCTTGAATTTGAAAGAATCCATCCTTTCAATGATGGAAATGGTCGTATTGGACGCCTACTGATCAATTATCTGTTACACCAAGAAGGGTACCCTCCTATTATTATTCGCAACAAAGAAAAGCAAACATACTATACAGCATTTCAAATGTATGATAGTGGCAAACACACCAAAGAGATGGAAAGGATCCTTTCTTTAAATGTCCTCGAGTCACTACATAAACGACTTGCATATTTACAGGGTCTAGCGATCGTACCTCTTTCCGACTATGCAAAAGAGCAAGACACGACTCCGTCTGCTATCTTTAATGCTGCAAGACGGCAGTCAATTCCAGCGTTTCGGGAGAAGAATATGTGGAAGATTGGGATAGAAAATTAACTAACACTATGATAATTGAAGAGCTAAAAGATACAAAAAATGATAATTTCGTTGCGTTTAAAAAGAAAGAATGGGTGTATGCAGATAAAGAACACTATGGTGACATTCCACCTGACCTCACAAAATACGAGACTCGTCCCAGTATGGGAGCAAAATATCTTAAAAGCAATTTGCCTTAATCAAGACATTTTTCTTTAGCATATTTTTTGTGGATAACATATTGACAGTGTATTACTTCTGTAATACAATCTAGGTATACATATCGTTCCTACACAGGAAATACCTAACGTATATCATATATGCGCCAAGTACTAAGTTTGTCACTACCAAAGGAAACAACAAAGGAAATCAAACAAAGCGCAAAACAAAAAGGATTTGCGTCTGTTTCCAGTTACATCAAATATTTATTTGAAGCTGATAACGATGCAATCACCGCCAAACAACTTCTAAAGGATGTAAAGAATGCTGAGAGAGAGTACATGAATGGTATGTGTATACAAGCGAAGTCCATCACGGAAGCATTGAGGATGTATGACCGTACATAATGTTTTCTATGCAACTTCCTTTCTAAAGGGGACGAGAACATTGCCAGCAGAAGTATTGGATATATTTGAAAAGAAGGAAAAGATATTTAGATTAAATCCACTCCATCCCTCTCTCAGACTGCACCAATTGCACGGTGCACTCAAGTGTCTGTGGTCAATATCAATCAATAAAAATTATAGAGCAATTTTTAAAAGACAACAAAATGGCGATATCCTGTTTATTTCAATAGGAAAACACGATATATATAAAAATTTGTAGATCATGTATGCTACACAAAGTTATCAAACACACAAAAAAAATGGAAAAACAAGCAGGAAAAAACAGTGGCACAGTTTCCGATACCTACAGGCCACTGCGTGTTTCTAAAAAAGATGGATTTCATCCCAAAGTTGCCAGCACAAAAGGCGCAGCAAGGCAGAGAAGTATTGGAAACAGAAATCAGAAGTCAGGATGAAAGCACGATGCATGATATATAAAAAGGACTTCGTGAAAGTCCTTTTTATGTTGTGTCTCTGTATTTTGCTCAAGGTGCCTGCCTGCAGGGACGAGATGTAATACTCCGTACGCTTCAGCCATAGGCTGATCTGTCCTTTGGCATGATATTGCGGGGAAGTGCAGGATGTTATCCGATCACTTGTCCGCCAAACGCCGCGGTCAAGTTCGTCAATTCCGTATCGCTTTCTTGCGCCGAAGGTTCTCCTTCTTGTATTATTACGTTAATGCTGATGGGTGTGCCAAGCAGGTCGGTAAATGCGTTGGCAAGTTTTTTGTTTATTTCAGTATTGAGGAGCTTGTCCCTGTGAAACGTATAGGCAACTTCGAGAGTTATTACATTTTCTTCAACCGTTGTGCATGATGCCATTTTTAAAAGAAAGACAAGGGAAGGGGAGTCTGTTTCGATAGCGGAAATCCAGGCGGACCAGTGTTTTTTTACTTCGTCGAGAGAGACGACGGTCGACGGACTACTGTTTTTGTCAACGGTCAACGGACTACTGTCAACAGTCTCTTGTGCAGGTGCGGGCTCTTGATGTGATGTGGAACCCCCCTTTATCCCCCCTAAGAGGGGGGAAGTTTCTACTTCTGATGATGTTGTAGTCTGTAGTCTGTCGACTGTTGTCTTTTTTTTAGCTGTAGGCACAGTCACTTCAGTACTCTCCTTGCTTACATCATGACGTTCATCGATACTACCATGACCACACCATTCTAGCACCGCCATCTCCATCGGTAACTCTGGAATTGGTGCTGTGGAGAGTTGGTTTTTTCGTTTGAGAATAGTGTCTGCAAGTTGTACAAGCTCTATGTGAGAAATGTGTTGCTTTAGTGCATCAAGTTCTTTTTTTGCACTGTCGTTGAAATCCAGACCTGTACTGGTATAGGTGCCCGTTGCTTTAAGGATCATGAGTGCGCGCAATAACTCGAGTGTATCGTGCGCGAATTGATCCATGCGAACCCCGTCAGTGCTTGCACTTTGGATGGTGCCAAGACCGGCGTGTATGTCCCTATTCACGAGTGCGCGCAAAAAGGTGAGCGTGGTACTCACATCACTTGTTGGCAGAAACATGGCAACAGAATCTTTTGTAATGTGTGTTTCGCCGGACGCAAGGACTTGCTCGAGCAGACTCATGGCATCGCGCACACAGCCGTCACTTTTGTTGATTATTCTTTCAAGCACATCGTCGTCTACTGTCACCTTTTCTTGCTCCAGAATGCTTCGTAAGTGCGTTTTCATCTCGTCAAACGGTACGCGCTTAAATCGAAATACCTGACAGCGAGAGATAATGGTTTCCGGAATTTTATGTAGCTCTGTTGTTGCGAGAATAAACATGACATGTGCGGGTGGCTCTTCGAGTGTTTTCAAGAGCGCGTTGAAGGCGCTATTGGAAAGCATGTGCACTTCGTCGATGATAAAGACTTTTTTCTTTAGTGACGTCGGTTGAAAACGAGCATTTTCAATAATATGCTCGCGGACACTATCAACGCCAGTATTGCTTGCCGCATCGATTTCTATAATGTCGATACTGCGTGATGCATCGATTTCCTTTGCAAGATCGCTGGTATCGTTAAATTCAGCTGTTCCAGGCTTCAGTTCCAGGTTCACTGCCTTTGCAAGGATTCTCGCGGTTGTTGTCTTCCCAACACCCCTGGGCCCTGCAAAAAGATAGGCGTGGCCAACCTTGCCATTAATAACTTGGTTTTTGATGGTTTCTATGATGTGCGATTGGTAGGCGACATCGTTAAATGTTCTGGGTCTGTAGGTGTGGTATAACGCCATATGTATTTCAGATTTGTATTGGTAATTTCTGAATTATTTGTTGTGCTAGTATATCTTGAAAGGAGGCAAGTAACAAGTTTACAAGTATTGAAGATAACAAAATAAGGCATTGGTTTTTATAGCAGTTGAATACTTGTAAACTTGAGTACTTGTGTTATGACTTGCTGTTTCTTCATTGCGATTGTGGAATGAGTCGGTTGAAGGTTGTACTTCTTTCTCAAGTATGGTATAGTGTGGATAACTTATTAGGGTATTTCTCGTAGCCCTGATACCATTACCTCACTTATTATATAGGTAATTATAATTTCTTAACGCATATACTATGCCAAGAAAAGCAAATCCAGCGCTCATGAAGCCGCTGAACCTCTCACCCGAACTGCAGGCAGTTATCGGAGCCGGACCAGAATCACGTGGTCAGGTGATGAAAAAAGTCTGGGCGTACATTAAGGAAAACAACCTCCAGAACCCTGCAAACAAGCGAAACATTTTTGCTGATGAAAAACTTCTTCCACTTTTTGGAGGAAAGAAGGAAGTCACTATGTTCGAAATGACAAAGCTTCTTTCTGCTCATCTTACCGATCCGGACAAGGCATAATGTCCATTGTCCAACGTTTTGTGTAATAGAAAACGATCGAGGCAGTAGTACCTGGAACAAAGATTGAAGATTGCGCTCGGCTAAGATTATATCCCGACTTGCCCCGAGATAAGATTAAAGATTGCATACCTACCAAAAGACCGTCACCATGGTGACGGTCTTTGTATTACACATTCAATCTTTAATCTTGTTTGCCACAAGGCAAACGTAATCTTAGCCGAGCGTAGCGAGGCATAGTCTTCAGTTGAGGAACACATCCACCGCGCCCCAGCTTGCGTTTCCATTTTCCGGCACAAGAATAACCACCTGATCACCCTGACGAGCTCTGTGAAAGGTCACAGAGGCGGTGAGAATGCGGTAGGGCGTCATGTTTGCGAGGACAACCCAGTTTCCTTGTGGATCTTGTATCAGTTCCCCCACAACCGTTGTTCGTTTTACAGGGCCGATTTGTTTATAAAACAGTCTTCCATCCTGTGTAATGGTAAGTTTGAGAAGGTCTCCCTCAACCATTTTTGATTTGCTCGCGTAATTTTCCGGCACAGTGTAGAGCTTGCCATCCGCACCAGACATGGTGTTTCCTGTAAATATTCCTTCGATAATTTGTGAACCCTGTTGAAATATCGGTTTTGCGAGTGGACGTGTCTCCGGTTGTGTTTGTTTGAAAATTATTTCTTGTTCGTATGGAATAGTGTAGATGGGTTTGGTACATTGCTCAGTCTGCGCTGGATACACTTCTGTTTCTTTGGCTATTTGAGTTCTGACGTTTTCATCGAGTGCTGCCACTATAATATCTATTTGCATCCGCATGTCGAGGAGTGCTTGTTTGATTTGCGACAGTTCAATAGTTGTTGTTTCTACGGTTTCAGTGCGTGTGTTCCGTTCCGCAAAGGTAATAGTTTCATGAGCTTCTCGCTCCATTCGCTCAAGCGTTTCATTCAGAGAAAACGTTTTTGATCGACCAGTAATGATGTTTGAAAGTGGAGTCATAGGCGTGGCAGATGATAGGGATGTATAACATTCATTGTATCAATTTGTAGTATCTTTGTCATGAGGTGTGGTGGAAAGAACAGGGGAGTACCTGTGGAGAGTCAGTGGACAACAGGTGAGCAAGTACTCAAGTCAACAAGTTGGCAAGTACTACTTTGTCGATTTCATCCAACCACGTAGTGTTTGCCCGACTTTATTGGTATGTGTATATAGAGATTTTGCCTCGTCAATTGATATGTACTATAGATCTTTTGCAAGAATGATGTAGTACTTTACCTCTTCAAGAGAACTCATTCATATTTCATAAAAGCACAATTTTTCTTTGGCAGTGCATCTATAAAATCCTTCTACAATATTTGCTGCCACAGATACCGTCGCTCTCCACATCTGAGATGTAAGGCAATACTGTTCTGTTTTTGGAAATTTCTTTGTTGTTTCAGAAACAACGAAAACAAAAGCATGGGCCAATTGCCATGCTTTGATATCTGTAAATTTCTGAATAGTTCCCATACTCTGCTATTTGCAAACTTGCTAGCTTGAGTACTTGCTGACTACAGTGATGGCTCTATCATATCGTTCTTCGCCTGACCAGCACCAGCTGCGAGCTGTGTTCGTTCGAGGATTTCCGCTTCCACGATTGCACGATCACGACCAAATTTCAGTCGCGCAAGCTGTTTGATTGCGCCCGCAAGCTCACGGTTTCCTTTCTCCGGTGGATAGGCATTCATGCTAAATGGTTTACTTGCTTTTCCGTCGATAAGAAGTTTTGTATAAAAGCTGTACTCCGGCGGATTCAAGAGATCGTATGCGCCAAATGTTGGTGCAAATTCTTTTGCCAGAACCTCAGAGTCGTCCGGTCCTATACGACCAACCATAAATGTTCCTGCATTTCCAAGTACTGCGTCACGAACATCTGATTTTCCTTTGTCATCGGTGAGTTGGCCCATGTATTGATGAGCGAGAATCAGATCGAGTCGATATTTTCTCGCTTCAGAAAGAATGGTTGAAATAGAATCAGTGATAAAGTTTTGAAATTCGTCGATATAGAGATAAAAGTCACTTCTGTTTTCTTCTGCCATATCAGCTCGTCCCATTGCGGCCATTTGAAGCTTTGCGACCACAATTAACCCAAGGAGTTTTGCGTTTACTTCACCGGTTTTTCCTTTTGCAAGATTTACAAACAATATTTTTTTGTTGTCCATGACCTCACGAAAATCGAACCCTGATTTTTGTTGTCCCATGATGTTTCGCATCATTTCATTTTCAACAAAACGTCCGACTTTTGAAATAAGATAGCCAAGCATTTCGGATTTATGAAAGTCACTTGTTTTTGCCATTTCTTTTTCCCAGAATGCGCGGACGACAGGATCTTTGAGTTTCACCAAATACTTCTTTACATACTCGTCATCAGTAAACATGCGGGGAATATCGATAATAGTTCCGGAATTTTCAATATCAGCCATGAGCGTCAACATCACATTTCTCATTTGATGCTCAAACATTGGCCCAATCATTTCCGGTGGAAAGAGCTTGTAAAAAATACCAATCATTTCCTGCACGGCAAAATCTTTTTGATCTTCTGTTTTTGCTTCGAGCATATTCAATCCTATTGGTCGCTCTACATCAGAAGGATCAAAAATAATAACATCGTCCGCTCGATGCTTTGGAACATGTTCGAGCAGGTCTTCCACAAGGTCACCATGCGGATCGACAATACATACTCCCTTGCCACTTTGGATATCCTGTTTTGCAAGGTTCGCAATGGTCACAGACTTTCCTGACCCTGATTTTCCAATAATATACAGATGGCGTCTTCGGTCGGCTTCGCCTAAAAATACTTCCGTTCTTGAACCACGATAGCTGATGTAGCCAAGATGGAGTCCTGATGTCGGGATGTTGCTTGGTGGTGGTGCTTTTCTTCCGGAAAGCCATTTTATTTTTGGTGCTTCGGTAGAGTGGAGTGGTAGATGCCAGAGGCTTGCCATTTCCTGAGTTGTCAAAAGTTGGAATCGTTTTGGATGGAATGAACGATAGATGAAATCCTGAATGAGCCTTGTTTGATTTCTCGGAATGATCGCCTTGAAACTGTTGCCATATCGGTACACATTATACTGACTAAACGCACCAATAAGATTGTCGAGGTTCAACTGTGTTGTTGCCTCTGTTTCACTTGCGGAGATGACACGAATTGTCACATCCATACCACCTTTACTAAGTTTCTCTTCTATACCCTTCAACATATCCTCCTCCATGCTAGAAAGTGTATAGTCATCCTTCTGTTTGTCTTTCATCGGGTCATGTTTGGCATCTGTTGTAGATCTCAGTATATCTCCTGCTACAGTACCAATACCTTCGAGCATTTTTAGTGCCATTGACTGGTTCGTGACTGATTCAAATCGCTTTCCTTTTTTTACTTCGCGCACCACAGTGATTCCTTCTCTTCTCCATCTTTTATGCGCGCTCCGAACGACACATTGTATTGCCAAGGCGCTATTTTCTGATTCTGCCCGTGCCAAAGAGTTTAACAATGAACCGAGTGGATCAGATTCCATGTTTTTGTAACTTTTGAATGGAAAAAATCCTTTTTGTGTGGGAACGAGGTACGCGCCAACGATGACACTTGTTTCTGTAAAAATATTATAATCAGTCATGACATCGATTTCAGCATAAGGGTATTGCGCGTGAATCTGCTGTTCGATAAAATGCTGCATTTTTTTTGGAATGTCGATATAAAAATAAATAAGATTGTTGTGTGATACTATTTCAAAAGAAAAATGATCATCACGCCCAAAGAGCCATTGTCGTATGCCTCGTTGTGCGCGTAATCCCGCAATGCCTGCAAAAAATGTTTCTGTAATACCAATTTCTTCTTTTACTTGTTCAAGTCTGTCTTCACCACCCACTTGTCCGCCCTGTCCTTCGGATTTTCTTTCTTTTGGGACAAGTATTTGGAGTACAGCACGGTTAAAGGCTTTTTCCGCTCTGCCTTTTGTTTGTGTCACTGTACGCACAAATAGGAGGATGACTCCTGCAATACCTATACTCACTAACCCGATAATGACTGACAAAAAAAGATCTCCAGATACAAGGGAAGATTGTGTCTCTAGGGGAGTGAATTCAGGTGAAGCTGTGAATTGCAACAAATACATACGTCAGTCTGGTATGGGTTGTGTACCTCCGAGTACGTTACTAAAGTTCGAGAACAGGCTTTGTGAATAGAAGCTCTAAAAAAGCGAGCACACTTCCTCATGTATGTCTTTCTATATCATCCTGTGCTTTTAATGACATAATTTTATCTGCCTTTATTTTTGCTTCTTGTTCCAGATAAAATCTGTTTATCCCAGGTAACAGTTTTAACCACGAAAATAATAGTCTGAAGATTTTTTTTATCTTTACATGAGTGGCTTTCAGGAGTTCTCTGATTTGGTAGGCGGTTTCTTCGCCTTTCATTTTAAATTCCTCTCTCTCAATCGTGTCCAGTTCCTTGAATGCGTCAACAAGTCCTTCTTCCATTATTTTTTCCACTTTGACTGTCAGTTCATCACGGAATTGCGGTATGTTTGTGGGTTTTTGTTTTTGGGGTCTGCGAAGTTTTGTTTTCAACCCTTCTATTGTTTCATCAAGAAATCCTTCTTCTTTGTCCGATTGAATTTCTTTTGATAATGGCTGTTCGTATGTTTCTTCGCGTGCAGGGTGTTGTTCTGGCACTCCTGTCCCGCGTTCAGACTGCATACGTAAACTACCCGCTTGTGAATCGGGTTGCCTGATATCTTCTTTCCCTTTTTGTGTGTCAACCATAAAAAATAGAACGCAGGAAGAGTATACCAAAAAAATGGAGAAAGGGCTACAAGTAGTGCCCTTTATGAGTGTGTTCCTTTAGGCATCTCATGCAACCCTCTGTTTTCGTGTCGCTCTAATTATTATTGAATCAATTTTAAGCTTTGTGTCATCAAGGCACGCTTTTGCTTTTCTTGCTGTTTGTTTGTATACCCAGTCTATAATTACTGAAAACGTGACAAAGGGGTCTTCCTTGATTTTCTGGCGTAAAAATCTTCTTAAATCAGAATAATTCATATCTGAGAATTCTGCGCTTATGTCTAACACCTTTTTCGGTAATCCTTCTCGATGTTCTATAGAAGTAAAGATAAATAATTTATTTCCTATAATACTTAACAATCTTGTATAAGTAGGAAATGTATGTTGTCAGGTGTGTTTGGGGGATCGTCTCTATAGAGTATTTTTCCTTTCAGTCGGTCTTCATTCAGCGAAGGATACGGAGATTCAAAAAAGCCGGAAATATGCGCCTGCATGCGTGCAATTGTCGTGCCTTCATTAAGAGTGTCATATATAATAGGTTCTGCCATAGCATTGTTAGTGACTGTCGCTTGCGAGATCATGAGATCGTTTTTTGTCGGTAAGCCCTTATTATTACCAAAGTATTCTGGGATTATGTGTAGATTTGGAAGCTTCATATACATGTCAACTGTTGCTGCCCGATCAACAACATATACCTGAGCACCAAATTGTGCAAGGATTTCTGCCGTGCTTAGTCTGGATGAAATGTGCAGTATGAAAGCCTTTGGTGCACCGAGACAGATCACACCCCTTCCCATCGATTTGCTCAAGACCGCCCAAAAGACTCGTGGCAAGAGCTAATTCAGGTATATGCCAAATGGAAAGATATGGAAATTTCGTCTCTGGAAACCGTTCCACGAGCTTTTCTATAATAGACTTGAGTGCACAATTAATGATGTGCTATCATAGAGGGACAAATTTGTAACCTGTCTTCCTATGAAAACACAACGAAGTTTCATTGATGTTCTTTTAAAGAAACCATATTTATTCCGCAGAATA
>Ga0210057_1007966_pt1 | contig 12668 bp, 21 predicted proteins | sample CryGeyCG2114_010_2_FD_183968 | JGI IMG/M metagenome (GOLD analysis project Ga0210057, IMG submission 183968) | Groundwater microbial communities from aquifer - Crystal Geyser CG10_big_fil_rev_8/21/14_0.10 (SPAdes) (version 2) | ecosystem: Environmental > Aquatic > Deep subsurface > Groundwater ... | reverse complement strand
GAGGAATTTTAGAGCCAATTGGATCTCCTCCTGATGATAGGATAATTTATGTAAATGTTGAAGATTTTAGAGTTATCTTTCCTGATAAAGGAGATAGTATTAGCCAGATAGTTGCACAGGTTGAAACCGGAGAGAATATAACCTTGATTGCAGAAAGAGTTGAAAAGAGGCTTAGGAGTGAGAGAGATGTTGATGAGGATACTCAGGACTTTAACATATTAACCCCTGAGGAAATACTTGCTACTCTTGGAAGTGTTCTTAATATTCTCACCGCATTTTTAATTGGAATTGCTGGAATATCTCTTCTTGTTGGGGGTATAGGGATAGCGAATACTATGTACACTTCTGTTTTGGAGAGGACTAAGGAGATAGGGGTTATGAAGGCGGTTGGGGCTAAGAACTCTGATATTGTTACTTTATTTACAATTGAAGCAGGGGTTTTGGGACTTATTGGCGGGGGCATAGGAGTTTTGTTTGGAGCATTAATTGCTAAAAGTATTGAGTTTGTTGCTGATCAATTTTTAGGTTTTGGGATATTGCAGGTTTCTCTTCCTCTTTATTTGATAGTTGGAAGTCTTGCATTTTCATTTTTGATAGGAGCTGTCTCGGGATTATGGCCTGCTTGGAAGGGGTCTAAGGTTAAGCCGGTTGTTGCATTAAGATATGAGTAATTAGTTATTTTTCTCGTGTCTCTTTTTTCTCTTCCATCTCTTTCTTACCCATGTTCCTATAATTATTAGCAGGAGAGCAATGAATAAGTAAAACCAGATTGATAGTCCGTTGTTTTCTCCTCTGCCTTCATATAGTGATGAATCAAAATTGACAGATTCCTGAATAAGTCTTCTTTCGTTTATGGCGTCTGTGTAATAAACATTGAGGTTTATGTTTCCGTTTCTTGGAATTGCTTCGAAGGTGAAGGTTGTGTCTTCATTTGCATCAAGACTCCCTACTATATTTCTTCTTGTTGCTTTTACATCTATGTTTTCCTGTGGGGGAATTTCAACGGTTAATGCATCGATATCATTTTCTCCTATGTTAAGAATTTCGAATGTGATCATATTTGTTTGAGGATTGTAATCTCTTATAAAGACTTCAAAGTCTGTTCTAACATCATTAATATTTATTGTAAAATTCTTAATTAGTGTTTGAGATGCTGTGGTGATTCTTGTTCTTATTTTGTTATTTCCCTCTAGGGCGTTTTTATCTATTCTTGGTTCGAATGGGACGTTCCATACAGATTTAAAATTTTGTACAAATATGGATGAGGTTATTGACTTGGTATTTGAGTCCCCCTTATCAAAATCCAGGGGATATTCTTCTAATAGTTCAAAAGTAATTTGTCCGCATCCAGGGTTGGTTGCTCCTGTCACCTGAAAGACTAGTTCGACATATTCTCCTGGTTGTGCTGGAAGAGGATCTTGATATATTAAGGTTGTGTCGAGATTGCACTGAGAGTTGGCGATAGAAGTCTGAGCTAGGACCAAAGGCATTAATGCTAATGCGATGAAAATCACCAAGAACTTTTTCATAAAGGAGTTTATTTCTTAAGATATTTAAATGTGATGGATTAATTAAACAGATGCAAGTTTGTTATTAATTATTTTTTCTAGTTTCTGTGCTTCAGTTCTAACTTTATCCAATTCGTCTCTCCTAAGTTCGGCTATTTTTGTAGAGACAATTGATCTGTAATTACCTATCATTTGAATAGTGGCTGAACAAATTGTTTTCCCTACTTCTAATTTTTCCCTGTAGCTTGGAGTATTTTCATCTGCCTTTTGTAAAAGTTCATTGTAGTCTCGAATTGTCTTACTTCTCTGCAATATCTCTTCGTATAGTCCGTTACTCATAAAAAACCTACAAAATGCCCATTCTTAAGAGTTTCTGTTTAGTCTAATTAAGAAATATTTATAAATAAAGCTGGGTTGAAGGACTGGTTTAAAGAGGAAGATGAAGAAGTGTGTCTATTGCGGGTTGGAACTTTCTGAGGAGAGTGTTGTAGATGTATGTGCTAAATGCGGATATGGTGTTTGGGGAGAGAAGATGTTTGCGACAATTCAGGAAAATATGAGACGTGCAAGAGATAAGGGAGACCTTGATCAGGGCTCGATTAACGTATAATTCTGGCGAAGAAAGCTTTTTAAAGCGTTATCTTTAAGATATATCATGTTAAAACGAAAGCGAATTAGGACGAAAGGGAAGATATCTTTTCAGAAGTACTTTCAGAAGTTCAGCGAGGGCGATAGCGTAGCTCTTGTAAGGGAGCTGGCTCAGACTCCGAATTTTCCCAGAAGAATGCAGGGAAGAACAGGAAAAGTCATCGCTAAAAGGGGAACCGCTTATGTTGTAGAGGTGAAAGATTATGATGCTAAAAAACAATATATGGTTAAACCCGTTCACCTTAAGAAGATAGAAAACAAATGATAAAGAATTTAACACCTTTGACGATTGTGGAAGCAAAAGAGCTATCCGGAGATTTGGAAGACAGGAAGGAGCTGGAGCGGTATTTCAAAAAGTATTCTAAGATGAAAAAAGACAAGGCTATGGAATTAAAGAAAGAGCTCGAGGGAATTAATAGTCTAAAAATAAGAGATGTTCATATTGTTAAAATAGTTGACTTCTTACCGAAGGATGCTGAAAGTTTAAACAAAATTTTTAACGATGTTTCGTTAGACCAAAAAGAAACAGATGAGATACTTGAAATTACAGGAAAATATTGAACATGGTAAAGAAAGACGATCACGCAATAGTGCTGGACTATTTGCCGCACGGTTATCCTCTTGAGAATAGGAGGACTCCCATAGTGCAAGCTGTCGGCGAGGAGCATCTTTCTCTTCTGGAACTGGTCCCTAACAGAGGTGTTGGATTTGAGCTTAATGAAAAGGTTTATATAGGTCCGGAAAAGAGAGATAAGATATACTACATCCTTGGCAGACTGCCACAGGACAAGATGACTGAGACTGCGAAGATCCAGCTTAAGGAGTTTATCTCTAAGAAAGTTGCGGAGCAGGAGAAGAAATTTGTTGATTTCTTTAATTCTGCCCACGCTCTCAATACGCGTCTTCACCAAATAGAGTTAATACCTGGATTTGGAAAGAAGCATATGATGGAGATAATAAAAGAAAGAGATAACAAGGCTTTTGAGTCTTTTGAGGATCTTCGAAAAAGAGTTTCTGGACTTCCTGATCCTGCTAAAGCTGTCGAAAAAAGGGTGTGGGAAGAAATAATGGAGAATCCTCGTCAGAGGTTATTCGTATTATAATGGCTGAAAAAGGAAAAGACCCAAGACAGGAAGAAAGCAAGGAAGTACTTGTAAGGATACTTGGACAGGATATTCTTGGAAGCAGAACTGTTTATGCTGGAATTACAAATATTAAAGGAATTTCGTGGGGAATTTCTAACGCGGTTTGTAAAAAGCTTGGATTTGAAAAGAGTAAGAGAATTTCTGAATTGAGCAAGGCTGATGTTGAAGAAATTGAAAAGGCCATTAAGGAGTTGGAAATACCTGCATTTTTGAAGAATAGAAGAAATGATTTTGATAGCGGTGAAAATAAACATTTAATTGGAAATGATTTGGATGTAAGAAGAGATTTTGATATCAAGAGGTTGAAAAAAATTAAATCTTATAAGGGGCAGAGGCACTCATTGGGACTGCCTGTAAGGGGACAAAGAACAAGAAGCAATTTTAGAAGGGGCGGTAAAGCCGTTGGTGTAAAGAGGAAGAAGAAATGAAAAGAAAAAGTAAGCAATTTTCATGGCCGAGAAAACTTTATGATAAGACTAGAATCGAGTCTGAGAATAAACTTGTTTCTAAATATGGGTTGAAGAATAAGAGAGAAATTTGGAGAACTCAGGCTAAATTGGATTATTTAAGAACAAGGGCTAAAGCTCTTAGCGCAGAGGATGAAGAAATAAGAAAGCTGTTTTTGGAGAAGGTTAGTAAGATGGGATTAGAAGTGCATTCTATTGCTGACGTCCTGGCTCTGACTGTTGAGGATTTGTTAAAAAGAAGATTGGCAAGTATTGTTTTTAGGAAAGGGTTTGCGAATACTGCAAAGCAGGCAAGGCAGATGATTGTTCATAAGAAGGTTCTTGTTAATGATAATGTTGTAAATGCGCCTGGATTTATGGTTGGTAAAGATGAGGAGGATAAGATTAGTGTAAGGGAAAAAGTTAAGAAAAAACCTGTCGAACCTGTTAGTGAGGAAACTAAGGAAGAGGTTGAAGAGAAAGTTGAGGAGGTAGCACCAAATGCCGGCTAAAGCGGAAGTAAAAATGGAAGAGAAAGTTGAAGAGAGTATGGAAAATACTGGGGATGCTCAGATTCAGGAAGAGCCAACGAAGAGTGCTGAAAAAGTTAAGGAAGGATTGAAGAAAGAGGTTGAAGAAAGGCCGGGGATAGCTTATGTTTACAGCTCTTATAACAATACAATTGTTCATATTACTGATGTTGCAGGGAATACTATATCAAGATGCACTGGAGGAATGGTTACTAAACACAGCAGACTGAAGGCTAATCCTACTACTGCGATGTTTGTTGCTAAAAGGGCTGCTGAAATGGCTAAGGATGCTGGAATAAACAGTTTGTATATTAGATTGAAGGCTAAGACGGGTGCTCCTGGAGCAGGACCTGGAGGAAGGGCTGCTGTAAAGACATTAGGAAAGGAAGGATTCAGAATATTAAGCGTTGTTGAGGCTACGAAGGTTCCGAGAGGAGGGCCTAAGAAGAAGGGAGGTAAGAGAGGTCGACGTGTTTGAGGTCTCCCAAAGACTTTAAAAACCGATTTTTCATAAGATTAAAATGGAAGTAATTCAAAACACGCCTGAAAGACTTATTTTGAGGATGGATGCAAATGAAAGCCTTGCTAATGCTTTAAGAAGAAGCATTGATGAAGTTCCTACTCTTGCCGTTGATGAAGTTGAGTTTTTTAAGAATGATTCTGCCCTTTATGACGAGGTATTGGCTCATAGGATAGGTTTGGTTCCGCTTAAGACTAATAAGAAGATGGGGGTTAGTACAAAGATAGATATGTCTTTGAGTAAGAAGGGTCCGGGAACTGTTTATTCAGGAGATTTTAAAGGCGGAGCCAATGTTGTTTATGATAAGATTCCGTTGACCATATTGGGTGAAGATCAGAGTTTAGAGTTGAATGCTGTTGCTACACTTGGAAAGGGAATTGATCATGCAAAATATATTCCGGGAATTTGTTTTTACAGACATATTGTTGAGGTTAAATCTAAGAAACCAGAGGTTGTTAAGATAATTGAGAATTCAAAAGGCGCTATTAAGGTTGAGAAAAAAGGAGATAGTTATTTGGTTGATTTGAATGAGTCTGAAGTTGATGCTATTGAGAATATTGATAGTGGCTCTGTAAGTGATAGCGGCGAATTAGTTGTTGAAATTGAGTCTTACGGACAGATGGATGCTAAGGATATTTTGGAAGGGGCTGTTAAGATTCTTCAGGAAAACCTTGATGAGTTTGAAAAGGCTGTTAAGTAATTCCTATACTATTCCCTTTGGGAGTCATTTTTTTCATACCATTCCCTAATTTTTCTAACATAATCTCTTATAGCATTCCAATTTGTTTCCTCTACTCTCTTCCTCTGCCTTTCAGCTTCTCTAACGTTATAATCAAATATCATCATCTCCTCAATACTAAATAAGACATCTCTTGTATCCCAATCTCTTGTATCCCTATATTTCCTTAAATCTATCTCTGCTCTAGTCTCATATGCGGCCATCTCCTTCTTCTAAGGATTGTAAAACTCTTTCTATTTCTCCCCTTATAACCATGATATTGATAGGGAAATTTAATATATTAATATTTCTTTAGTAAAATATAATAAAGTGGATAAATTTTAAAACTAGTTTTTATCCTAATCTTTAAACTTTCTTTGAATAAAGTGCGGCTCTTCTAAAGGAAGGGTCTATGAGGCGGAGCCTAGCTTGGTTCTTTGACTCTTAGAAAATCATTGGTCTCATTGACTCTTTCAAAGGAAGGGGTTATAGGGGAAACCATTGGTTTCCACATGCGGGGATGCCGGAGTGGTCAAACGGGCTGGTTCGAGGTGCCAGTAGCTTAGTGCTTACGAAGGTTCGAATCCTTCTTCCCGCATTATGCCGGGTTTAGTCCTGCAACTCCTCTTAGGATTTTTCGGGATAGCCAGACTCATAATTAACTTTAAATACCCTTATTATTCTGTCTAAATACGATGATTAGCAAGACAAAGATATCGGCGAGAACAGCAAGGAAAATGAACTCTGAATTAGTTGAGAGTGTAGTTTCAGCGAGAAAGCAAGATGGATGGAGAGAGGTTGCGTTTTATTTATCTGGTCCAACAAGAAGGCATGCTTCAATTAATCTTAGTGAAATTGAAGATTCTTCAAAAGATGGAGAGGTAGTTGTTATTCCTGGAAAAGTTTTAGGTAATGGAAAGATAAGTAAAAAGGTAAAAGTTGTTGCTATGAGTTTTTCGGAGAGGGCTAAGGATAAATTGAGTAAATCTAAAATAGAATTTTCAGATATAAATACGGAGATAAGCAAAAATCCTAGTGCTAAGAATGTGAGGATATTAAGATGAATGAAAAAATAATTGTATATGATGGAAAGAATTTTACATTAGGAAGACTTTCAAGTAATGTTGCTAAGAAAGTGTTATTGGGCAACAAAGTAGTTATTGTAAATTGCGATGCTGTTGTTGTGACAGGAAAGAGAAGGACTACTATTGATGATTATAAAGCAAAGAGACAATTAGGAAGCGCTTCATTACATGGGCCTTTCTTTCCAAAAGAGCCAAGAAAGGTTGTTAAAAGAACAATTAGAGGCATGCTTTCACATAGGCAGGGCAGGGGAAAGGATGCCTTAAAGAGAGTTAAGTGTTATAATGATGTTCCTGAAGAATTTGCCAAGATGGAAATGGTTAAAGATACAGGAAAGAAAAATGCTAAAGTTATGAAATTAAAAGAGCTTGAGGTGGAAATATGAATAAGGAGATTGTTGTTGCGGGTAAGAGAAAGACTTCTGTTGCGAAGGTGAGAATTGGAAAAGGAAGGGGGGTTGTTTTGATAAATAGCGTCCCTTATGAGAATTTGGAAATAATTGAGAGGTTAACTATTCAGGAGCCTATTGAGATTTATAAGAATGTTATCGGAAATATGGATGCAGATATAAGAGTAAATATTTTAGGTGGAGGGAAGACCTCTCAGATACAGGCTGCAAGGCTAGGAATTGCCAAAGCATTAGTAGAGTTTAGCAAATCTGCTGATTTGAAGAAGGCGTTTAGCGATTATGACAGAGCGCTTTTAGTTGCAGATGTAAGAAGAAAGGAACAGAGAAAGCCTGGAGATTCTAAAGCAAGAGCAAAGAGACAGAAGTCTTATAGATAATTATTTTAGTTCTAAATGTTCTTCTATGAAGTCTACGATTTCTTGCTTATATTTAGTGTTTAGTGATATACCTGCATAATTTGGTTTTTTCTTTACTAATAACCAACCTTTGTTCTCGAGATCTTTTACTATTTGTTTAAGATTGGGAAATCTTTTGAAGTGTTCTAGTCGATCGTACTTTGCACCCCAATTCTTTTTTGAATAGGCTAATTTAAACATTAACTGAGCTTTCTCTAAATTCATCGATATTTTTTGGATAAAATATATTTAAATATTTCTGTTATTGATAGTATAAGTCTCATTATTAGAAACATTTATAAAAGTTTAAGATATTAAAGTATCATGAATGAACGAAACGAATCAGCATTTCTGGAATATTTTGGAGACACGCCTAAATTGAGGTTTCTTGACTTTTTAATTGGAAACCACTTCTTTGATTTTAACATGACTGACTTAGCAAGAGAGTCAAGTATCAGTTATAATTCTCTTAAGGAATTTTTTGAAGATTTTCATGAGAAAGGAATTGTCGTAAAGACTAGGAGAGTTGGAAAGTCTGATATGTACAAGCTTAATACGGACAATGATTTTGTAAAAGAATTAATCAAGTTCGCATGGTCTTTGACTAAGAAAGATTTAGGTTTGGAAGATAAAAAAGAGATTGTTGCCTCATAAATTATCAAAAGGATTTTTTACTTGTTTAAGTTGTTCTGAGGAAATATGTGTGTAAATTTGGGTTGTGTTTAAAGAAGCGTGTCCTAGGAGCATTTGAATTGTTCTTATATCGTTTCCTGAATCTAATAAATGTGTTGCGAAGCTGTGCCTTAAGGTGTGAGGGGTTACTTTTTTCTCTATATTTGCCTTTTTGCTTGTGTTGTTTACTATTTTCTGTACATTCCTTGTTGTTAGGGGTTTATCTTTTGAAAATACAAATTTGTTTTCTCTTTTTTCGAGATAGTTTTTTATTGCATTACATAGTTGGGGTGAGAGGATAAACATTCTGTCTTTTGATCCTTTTCCTTTTCTTACCCAGCCGATATTTTCAGAGAAGTGCAAGTCTTCGGGTTTTAAGTTAACTATTTCAGATACTCTTAATCCTGATGAGTATAGTAGAGACATGATTAATTTGGATTTTTTAGTCTCTGCAGATTCTATAAGATTTTTTACTTCTTCTCTTGTTAAGACTTGTGGAAGTTTTCTTTCTTTTTTTGGAACTTTTATTTGACCGACTTCCTTATGGAGCACTTCGATGTAGAAGAATTTTAGTGCTGCTGCCGCAAGCATTATTGTATTTTTTGATTTAGTATCAAACATTGAAGCAAGATATTTTCTGGCATCTTCCTGATCCAATGATTTGGAATGTTTGTTTGTAAATTTTAAGAATTTATCGACGAAGAAAGTGTAGTTTCTTACGGTTCTTGGAGAGAATCCCCTTAATTTTAATTCAGTTTCCAGGGTTTTTATCGCCTCCATCTTTAAACACAAGGAATATTAAAACGAACTCCTATTTAAGCTTTTTTAGTCTAGCAATTAGGTATTTGCCTTGTGTCTATCTGGCAGTTTGAAATAGATGTTGCGATTGTCGTCGGTATTTCTTCTGGATAAAGGTAGTATGTCTTAGTCTGACCTTCTTTTGGTAAGATGCAGTTAACTCCGCAGGCCAGTCCGCAGACATATCTGTATGATTGATCCTGAGTGTTTACATTGAAGGTTATATCTGAGAGTTCTGATCCTAGCTCTCGGTTTATTGAAACCTGTAAATTTCCCTCTGAGTTTATACAGGCCTCAGTTATTTCTATTGGAGGAGATAGTTGTAATTCGGTACAGGCTAATTGGGGAGAAAGGAGGGTATTTATTGAGCCTTGCAGAGAGGTATAAATTATTCCTGCTCCTGCTATTGATGCTAAGGTTAGAACTAGTATTGTGATTACTCCTGAAACTCCCTTTTTGTTTAGACTAAACATGGCTCTTCTCCTAGACTTTGCAAATTTTCCTGATGGAATAGATTTCCATCATTATCATATATTTCGAGATTTTCTCCGTCATAGTAAGGTATTGCAAAACTGAAAGGAATTTCTGAGGTGTAAGTTTCTCCTGAAAGATAATCTGTCTCATCTGGAACGTCTGTAAATAAGAATTCGGGGTTGAAGTTTCCTCTTGTGCTGTCTAAGATATATGAATAATCTCCTGTTGTAAATTCCGGAGAGCAACCTTTTCTTAAGGACACATCTCGGATTTCAGGGCCTCTGTCATTAACTTCTCCCGTTACTAATAAATATGATGATTCTTCACATTTAGCTGGATCTGTTATCGATGCGCCTGTTATCCTAGCTTTGTTGTTTACTGCTTTGGACATTATTACAGAGATTACTTCTTCATTGAATGACCCATATGATGCTGATGAGAGGGTTCTCATTACGCCGTTTTCTATTGACCTTATTAATGACGGGCTGGTGCATCCTTCAAAGCAACCCTCTTCCAGCCCGTTGAAGTCTTCACATTGTGATACGCAGTTTTTGGAGTTCCTTGGAAGTCTTGTTCCTGCTTCAACATATTCTTCTGCAAGGTTTGCAAATATGTGTCCGAATTCATGCAACAAAACTGTGTTTTTGTGGTTTGTATTTATTGATGCAATGTTAAGATATGCAGCGCTTCTTATTGAGGGTTTTTCTTCTTTGGCTACGAATAGGTAGTCGTGAGGGCATGAGGACGCTCTTTCTAAAATTTTATCTGAAGTGCAGAGCAATGCCTGCCCTCTGTAAAGATTACAATGATCTTCGACTAAGGAGGTATGATAGAAATTGAAATTGTTTTGGTTGAAAGGGTAATTTTGTGTTAGATATTTTAGATAATCTTCTGCTACCTGCTTGTCAGACATGATTAGTATGTTTATTCCATCCTGATTATTTATCAATAAAGGGTTGCATTCTGCAAGCTCTGTTGGAGTGTATGAGGGTTGTGCTGAGATTTGGACTATGAAGAAGGCTATTGCGATTGATAGACCTAGAATTGCTCCAACTAGGGTTAAAAGCCATTTTAATTTCATATTTAGAAAGCGTTGAGAAGATATATAAGATTTTAGTAAGAATGTTTTTAAAAGGATTTTGTTTTCTTATTTTATGAAGGATTATGATGTAATTATTATAGGGGCAGGAGTTTCGGGGAGTGCTTTGGCTTATGTTCTTGACAGATATACTAATGTTAAGAGGGTGGCGATTATAGAGAAATGTTCTAAAGCCGCGCAGGTAAATTCTAATACCTATAATAATAGTCAGACATTGCATTTTGGAGATATAGAGACTAATTATTCTTTGGAGAAGGCTACTAAGGTTAAAAGGGCTGCAGATATGGTTAAGAATTTTGTGGATAGGAATGATTCTGATATGAGGGCTCATAGCGTTTATCATAAGATGGTTCTTGCGGTAGGGGATGAGCAGGTAGAGATTTTGAAAAAGAGATATGAGGATTTTAAGGAATTGTTTCCAAATCTGAGAAAAGTTGAAAGGGATGAGTTGGCAAGGCTTGAACCTGAAGTTGTCAGAGGGCGTGATCCAAAACAAAAGTTATTAGCTTTAGTTAATGAAGACGGATATACTATGGATTATCAAAAATTGTCTGAGTTGTTTTTAGATAAGGCGGTTGAAGGCGGGAAGATTGATTTGTTTTTTAATAAGAAGGTTAATGAGGTAAAGAAGGGTAAAAAGTATGTTGTTAGGTGTGGCGATGAAGAGTATTCTGCTAGGGCTTTGGCAGTTGAGGCGGGAGCACATAGTCTGCTTTTGGCTAAATCATTAGGTTATGGAAAAGAGTATTCTTTGTTGAGTATTGCTGGAAGTTTTTATCTTTCTAAGAATAAGTTAAACGGGAAGGTTTATACGATGCAGGTAGATAAACTTCCTTTCGCTGCAATTCATGGAGATCCTGAGGTTCATGATTCGAGTTTGACTAGGTTTGGACCTACTGCTAAGGCCTTGCCGATGTTGGAAAGGAGAAATTATGGAAGTGTTTTTGAGTATTTTAAAACTGCAGGGATAAATGCCAAAGCTATTTCTTCTTTTGTTAAGATTTTATCTGATAAAGTGATTTTATTTTATCTTGTTAAACAATTTAGTTATGATATTCCTTTTATTGGTAAAAGATTATTTATCAAAGAGGTTAGGGAGGTTATTCCTTCGATGAAACTTAATGAGATATGGTTTGCTAAGGGCTATGGAGGGGTTAGACCTCAGATTGTTAATACTGCTAAGAAGAGTTTAGATTTAGGACAGGCGAAGATTTTAGGTGATAATATTATTTTTAATATTACTCCTTCTCCGGGAGCCACTAATTGTTTGAAGAATGCTGAAGATGATGCTACTAAGTTAGTTGAGTTTTTAGGTAGAAAGTTTAAGTTTAATAGAAAGAAATTTGATAAGGAGATATGTTTTTGAAAAAAGCAAATCCTTAAAAATAAAATATAATGAAAGATTTTTATGTTTAATGTTAACTATGAGGGAGAGATATGGTCTTACCAATTTATCAATCCAGACGGATGTCTTAATCGGGAAGATAGGGAAAGGCTAATTTATGATTCTATGAAGGTTTTTAAAGAAAAGTTAAAAAGATTTGAAACAAAAGGAGAAAATTATGAAGGGGTTCTTAGAAATGAGGGCAGAGATGAACTTAGAGGCAATGTGATAACCCGAACTATTGATGGAACTATTGAGACCAATGGAGGAAAAAAGGATTTATCAATTTTAGTTTTGAGAGATTTTGATCCATCGCTAAACTAATCCAAACATTTAAAAAAGCTCGGTTCGGGGGTCTTTTACTGTTGGATTGATTTCTTGCAGAGTATTAAAATGAAAGTTAAGAAAGGCGACAAAGTAAAGGTAGAGTATGAAGGAAAGCTTGAAAATGGAGAGGTTTTTGACAGCTCAAATCATGGAGATCATTCTCACCCATTAGAGTTTACAGTTGGTGATGGAATGGTTATCAAGGGTTTTGATGTTGCTATCGAAGGCATGGAAGTCGGAGAAGAAAAAGAAATTACTCTTAAACCTGAAGATGCTTACGGGGATAAAAATCCTGATTTGAAGAAGGATTTTCCAAGAGATATGCTTCCTAAGGAAAGAGAGCCTGAAAAAGGAATGGTTCTTATGATGGGAACTCCTGATGGAAGACAGATTCCTGTTGAGATTGTTGATGTTGATAAGGATAAAATTGTTGTTGATTTAAATCACCCTCTGGCTGGAAAGACTTTGATTTTTAAGGTTAAAGTTGTTGAAATAATGGATGATGCACAGGT
>Ga0210057_1007963_pt1 | contig 12671 bp, 13 predicted proteins | sample CryGeyCG2114_010_2_FD_183968 | JGI IMG/M metagenome (GOLD analysis project Ga0210057, IMG submission 183968) | Groundwater microbial communities from aquifer - Crystal Geyser CG10_big_fil_rev_8/21/14_0.10 (SPAdes) (version 2) | ecosystem: Environmental > Aquatic > Deep subsurface > Groundwater ... | reverse complement strand
CCGCCACTTTCTTGCCGGCAAGCATGCTTGCACGGTAGAGAGCGAGATGGTTATCGAGGTCGTCGGTGCCGACGCGCGTTGAAAAGTCAAAACGCGCCGCAAGCGTCGTCATCGTTTCGCGGACGAGAGTGGGAACTTCTTCTCGGTTGCCCAGCCACCGCCAGAACGAGACGATGACATTATCGGACGAGAGTTTCTGCTTGAGCGATTCATACAGGTCGCTTATGAGCCCGTACGAGTGGTTGTAGGCCAGGTCGAACTCAAGCTTGCTGAACTCATCGGGAGTCAAGGTTGCCCGAAGAGTATCATGTAGCTTGTTTCGTGAAGCAACGGCATCTTTTTGTGTACCCATGACGCCGTTACCGAATACCACAACTGTTCCCGTAGGAACCTGGCAGAATGCCCCCTCACCGAATGCTTCAGTGCAGAACGCAATCAGCAGACACAGCACACCTATGGTGCTTTTCATTTGCCTTCTCCTCTTGGTTTAGTTGGGAAGCGTTGCGGGGTCAACCGCACACGTTGATGCGAGCTGGTCATACGGTGTTCCTTTGAACACCTCGCCGCCGAGCTGGCTATCGTAGAGGAAGTATGCCCGATTACGTTCGTCGGTATTCAGTGCAACCGCACGGAGCGAAATCTCCGCTTGGTACGCAATATCAACTGAACCAAACGTATACCAGAGACATTCCGATGACTTGCTCGCCTCCTCTCCGTGTTGCACCGACTTTGCTTTGTCGTTCGCGTCAAGGAGTGCGGATTGCATCACCTTCGCATCCTGCGTCAGCGCCGCCCGTTCCTTTGCGGAATCGGGATGATTGAGTGCAATATACCGCTGGATATCATCGCGGACGCCATCGGCGTCGGAATCAATCCCTGCGAGGGTCAGCTTGCCGCTCGCGCCGGGGTCGGGTGGCAGGCCGTCCGAGACCGCCGGCAATGTCGGCGTTACCGCGGCAGGCGCGGTGGGCTCTTGCGAGCCGCCTCCGCCGCCGCATCCTGCAATAACGCCCACGCCTGCAAGGACGAGAACGCCGAGGATGACTCCTATGGCAATCTTGGATTTCTTTTCCATGATATTTTCCTTTCCTTAAGTTGAGGATTACGATGTAGTGTATCACAAAGAACAGAGACACCGTGAAAATGTATAGCATACAATTTGTGTGTATGCATGCTGTGTTTCCTTCATTCCCTCCGTCGTACTCCCCAGGCCCTACTTTCCTTTCATCCTGGCTAGTCTAGAATGGAGACATGCATACCTACACCATCGAACAATCCGCATTCGCTCATTTCTTTACGGCAGACAAGAGAAGCGCTCCGCTCTGGCTCCTCGTGCGCCTCTATCTCGGGTATGAATTCCTCATGGCCGGCTGGGATAAGGTCGCGAATCCAGCGTGGTTCGGGAGCGACGCGGGCGCCGCGCTCACCGGGTTCGTCCAGGGCGCGCTCGGGAAGACCGTCGGCGCTCATCCGGACGTGTACCAGTGGTACGCCTCGTTTCTCCAGAGCACCGTGCTTCCCAATGTCATGGTCTGGTCGAACGCCGTCGTCGTCGGCGAGATACTGATAGGACTCGGGCTCATCGTCGGACTCTGCACGCGCACCGCGGCGTTCTTCGCTTTCTTTATGGCATTCAACTTCCTGCTCGCGGGCACGTTGAGCGTCAATCCCGTCCTTATCATGCTCGCGCTCGGCATCCTGCTCGCCCACCGTGTCGCCGGATACTGGGGCCTCGACCGCTGGGCACGGCCGTATTGCAGGAAGTGGCGCTCGCGTTCGTCTCGATAACACATTCCGAACCTCATACCGTGGAAACGTGGATTAAAGAACTGCCGGCTTCAAGGATGGTGTATCCTGCGTCGCCCGGCGACCAGCTGAAGTACTGGTTCTGGCGCTTCTACACACCGCTTCATCCGCTTGTGCGCGGCATCTCGTCGCATTTCGGCGTGAGTCGAGTCCTTCTGCGATACGCCGTCCCTGAGGGAAAGTATACGGGGCGGCAAAATTTCCTCCTCGGTACGCTTGACCCTTCGCGCTCGGTGCGCGACTTCGTCTCGTTCCTCGTTGCCCAGGGCTTCGCGAACCATTTCGTCGCGTGGAAAGATGCCGATGAGCTCGTCAGCTTACGGCGCGTCGCCGATTTCAGACACCAATACCACATCCGTATCTTTACGGACGGCGAGGTGCGCTGTCACTACGAATACACGCCGGAGTATCGCCCGGTCCGGCACCTCATACGCGCCGGATTTGAAGACCGGACGGATGAGTTCAGGGCTATCGTGCAGGATTGGATTGTCCCAACTAAGGCACCTTGAAAGTATGGTTCTTCTGAATAGAAAACATATTCTCGGTAAATTGCTTTTAGAGACGAAACATTTACCTAAGCGAAAGACTGATGAGTCATCTTTCATTTTGAGGCCTTCGAAAATCGAGGGCGTCGGAGTTTCCACTACCTGTGACATTGGGAAAGGGGTCTTCTTGGAACTCTTCCCGGGTGCGAAAACTCGTTTTATTACATACGCCCAATTTAAGAAATTAAACCCTTTGGAGAAAAATTTCTGTACTCGCTACGGGGTTGAAGATGAAAATGGCATACATTTTCCTAAAAATTTCAGCAAAATGGAAATTGGTTGGTACTTAAATCACGGCAACAAACCGAATGCTCATCGCGATGGAAACTATGATTATTTTGCCTCCAGAAATATCAAGGGAAGCGAAGAAATCATTATTGATTATAGAGAACTGTAGGCTATAGTGAACCTGTATGCTTCCCTACTGGTATTCAAAACGAGAACCTCTTTATACCCTTCCTCTTTCTGAAGATTGCACCGTTGATGTGGTTATTGTGGGTGGAGGTATCGCCGGCCTTTCGTGTGCACAAATACTTTCGGCCGCTGGTAAAAAGGTCGCGATTGTTGAACGCGAATTTTGTGGCTCTGGGGCGAGCGGTAAGGCCGCCGGCTTTATCTTGCAGGATTCAGAACTCGAATTAGGAGAACTTATCCGAACACACGGAGTCGATGGCGCAAAGAAATTATGGGAGTTTGTCGGCGGAGGCGTTGAGCAAATACGAAATAACATCCAGGAGCACAATCTCTCCTGTGATTATCAAAAAGAAGACTCGATGTTTGTTGCAAATAACCAAACAAGCAAACACTTCATACAGGAAGAACGCGAGTCTCGTTCAAAACTTGGTTACCAGTTTGAAGTCTATGAGCAACCCGCGTTACAGCAAGCAATAAACTCACCCCGCTACACGGCCGGCATACGCTATACCGGTACATTTGGCATCGACCCGTTTGCTTACTGTCAAGAGCTTTCGGAACTACTTCAAAAGCAGGGTGTTCATATCTTTGAGAACACTGGCGTGCAACAGATCGAAAAAGACCGTGTCATAACTGCTCGAGGTACGGTGTTTGCAGAACATATCGTCGTGTGCGCTGATCGATTTATACCGGAATTCGATAAATTACAATCAGAGATCTACCACATACAAACATTCGTTGGTGTGACAAAGTCGCTCACTGACGAACAGGTAAAGCTCCTCTTCCCCAGTGGGAATCTACTCGTATGGGATACCGACCTTATTTATCATTACTTCCGCGTGACCGGAGAGAATAAGCTGTTACTTGGTTGGGCGGACGTGATGTACACGTACTCTCCTAACCCCGCGAAACACTATGGACGATTTGCTCCACATTTACGCGCCTATTTTGCAAAAACGTTCCCTCAATTTCCTATTGAATTTGAGCGTATTTGGCCAGGAATGCTTGGTGTCACGAAAGACCTTTTACCTATCATGGGTCCTGATGAAATACATGATTCGATATGGTATGCGGGCGCTGCCACGGGACTACCGTGGGCATCGGCACTCGGTGCCTATTCAGCCGAAAGGATTCTCAACGAACGCAATGATTTTGATAACGTATTTTCAAGTAAACGCAAATTCACGATTGGTCCTCGGGTGCAAAAAATGCTTACAAAGCCTCTATCGTTCGCACTTTCTCACGCACTCATTAAGTATTTATAGAAATGTGAGGGTTAAATAAATGTAGAAGGACGCAAGCGTGTGCTTGCGCCCTATACCGACCCGCAAAGGATCAGCGGCGTTTTCGCCTAACTGATTCCTGGACAAGAATGTCCGGACCAGGACCGCGAGAGATGGCGAGGATCGATGTTGCCGCCGGGTTAAGCGCCTTGATGACACTTTCCGCCAACCGCCGCGCTGCTTCTGCATTGTCCTTGGAGTAGTTGCAGAGCTGTACTTCTCCCTGCACATGATGCTCTTCCGGCCAGGTCTCGATTCGGACATGTGATTCTTCGAGCGAATAGAACAGTGACGCTGGTCCTTCACTCTCTGATTTCCACGCATCCGTAAAGGATTTTCGGAGTGTCATTCCCGACTTCGTTATGGCCGCACGAATGATAACATCGAGATGTTCTGCCGAAAAAGCGACCGTGGTATTACTCGCCGCGTCGAGATACAGGTCAAACATGACGTTCAAACTCCCACATCCTGCGCGGCCTTGAACCGACTGATCCGATGTCGCCGTTTTGCTCGTGTTCATTTCGGAATCCTCCTTAATGTGAAATGCATTCGCAGGACCGCGAAATGCTGACTGCCTGGATAGCAATATAGAACAAATCCCATTTGAATGCAAGATTTAGCTTGACTTATGGATAGAAAGAAAGTAATATCACATTTAGAGTTTCCCCGTACAACCTACAAAGGAATTGACATGGATGAGACGAATCGTTGGATCCCTGAGACTCTGCACGATGCACTCGGTATCCGCATGACCCTCAAGGTTAAGCGGATGCTGTGCGAGATAGAGACTGGACATCAACATCTCGCGCTCTTCTGGAACAAACGCTTCGGCAAGACGCTGGTGCTTGACGGTGTGACACAGATTACGACGTGTGATGCATTCGTCTACAACGAGATGATGCCTCATGTGCCAATATTCGCCCACGGCAATGTTGAACAGGTGCTAATCGTCGGTGGTGGCGACTGCTGTATCGCCGGCGAGGTGCTCAAACACAGGTCAGTGAAGCATGTCACCCAGGTAGAGATTGATGTCTCAGTAATTGAGTTCGCGAAGGATTACTTCCCCGAATTCACCCGACCGGTCTTCGCGGATACGAGGTTTGAAAGCATCATCGACGATGGTATGAAGTATGCCGCTCAAACCGACCGTCGTTTCGACGTAATCATAGTCGATTCAAGCGACCAACAAGGCCCGAGCAAGGGGCTCTTCAGCAAGAAGTTCTATACCGCCTGTAAACGCTGTCTGACGAAGAACGGAATCCTTGTCACTATGAATGGTGTACCGTTCCTACAACCCAAGGAGCTGGCCACATCCATGAAGTACTTCCGTACACTCTTTCCACATAGCGGATGCTATATTGCCGCCGTTCCAACGTATGTTGGAGGACATATGGCAATGGGATGGGCGAGCAACACGGATGTCGAGACAATCGCTCCACATCTCATCAGCGAGCGATACATCGCTGAAGGTAGCTTCCCGACAAAGTACTGGACACCAAAAGTACATCAAGCCGCCTTTGCGCTTCCACGATTCATCGAAGAAATCGTGGGGCGAGCATAGGAATACGTACGTTCGAAACTAGCTGTCGGCTCCTCGTGGGCCGGCAGTTTTTTTATTACAATGATGCTATAGATACTTCGCAATCCGCCTTTTTATGAGGAAAGCGATAATTTTGTTATTTCTCCTGAAAAAAAATCTACGAGGTCTTGTTTTGTCGGCACGGGGCGACCGAGCATGATAATCGCATCTTCGGTAATATCATCGAGATAGACGGTCTGTTCTAGAAATAACCGGTCATTGAATACGCTCGTGTATTTCTCGCGCGCGATATCAATGACGTCTTGGAGCGAACTTGTCCCCGCAGTGATTCCTGCATACAAATCGATATAATCCTTAAATGCTCCTCGCCGACCTATGGTATATGCCTTCGTCGCCAAAATTTCTTTTGCGGAAAGAAAAGGGATTATATCGTTTTCTTCAAACGGCAGAATGACCGGAAATGGGTAGTGGAGAAAGGTATGCTTCACGCCTTGTATGAGAAGGGTGAGCTCACGGCTATTATTGACGAGTATTTCCATCGACATTCCTTCGTAGGTTGCTTCCACCTGTGCGAGTAGTGCTTTTTTAATCGGGTCGGGAGAAAAAAGGTCAAAATCAACCGATACGCGATGGCCTATCTGGAGCGCGAGCGCAGTTCCGCCGGCAAGATAAAAACTTTCCTTAAAGCCGGACAACTTCGGAAATAATCCTTTCGCCTCTTGGGTGAGAGCTTCAGTGTGAAGCATATTTATTTCAAGATAAGCGACGCAAGGCGGCGCGACTGAGGGCGTATATTGTCACGACCAAACGAACCTTTTTCTGCAAGCATATCTGCTATCTTTCCGCTTCCATAGGTTGCCACAAGCCACTGCCAATCGGCAAGCGTTCCGTCATTCAACACGCGCTCAATGATGGTTTTCGCATGCACAGTAGTATCGAGTTTCTGTGAGTCCATATCCCAGAAAAGACGCTTGGTGCTTGGGGAAATGTCTTTTTGCATAGGTGCATATTATACCATAATCAAGTTATACTGAAACGCATGCGGCAAGTACAAAATAGTGAGGCGCTGGCGATAAATGAGTTGCGTAAGGATGCACTCGCGATTGCGGAAGCGGGTCTTGCGGCCATCGACATCAGCGGCGCATTTAGGCGCACACTCACCATCGGCGGCGACGAACTCCGTATCGGGGATACCGCATATCCGCTTGCGGGACGACGCATCTACTTCGTCGGCGTCGGCAAGTGCGCCTTCGCCGCCGCCCGCGCCGTTGAAGAACTCCTCGGCGACCGGCTCGCGGGCGGTATCGCTCTTGACGTATCCCCTCCCGAAGAAAGTTCGTCGAACCTGGAACTCCTCACCGGCACCCACCCGCTCCCGAGCGAGGCGAACGCGGCCGCGACAAAACGCATCATTGAACTCCTTTCCGGCCTCGGCGAAGACGACCTCGTGCTCATGCTCATCTCGGGCGGCGGCTCTGCCCTGCTCTGTCTCCCGCCGGCATCAATGACCTCCGCAGACGAAAGCACGCTCTGGAGCGAACTCACGGCGAAGGGCGCGACCATACAAGAGCTGAATACCGTGCGGAAGCACCTCTCGCGGGCGCGCGGCGGCGGGCTCGCATTCGCCAGCTACCCCGCCGAGGTCGTCTCGCTCATCGTCTCCGACGTGCCGGGGAACGACACCGCGTACACCGCCTCCGGTCCGACAGTGCTCGACGCTTCGACTGTGGAGGACGCGCGCGCCGTGCTCGCGCAGTACGGCGTCGACGCCGCAAACGCCGAGTTCATCGAGTCGCCGAAGGAGCCACGGTACTTTGAACGTGTGACCAATCTGCTCTTCCTCACCAACCAAGACGCGCTCGCCGCAATGAAGGACGAGGCGGTACGGCGCGGATACACGGCCGAAATCGTCGACGACCGCTTCACCGGCGAAGCGCGCGAGGTCGGCCGCACTGTCGTGGAGAAACTTCACGGTGTGGGAGCGAAAACGGCGCTCCTCTACGCAGGCGAGAGCACGGTCTCGCTATCTTCAAGCGGGCTTGCTCCTCCGAAGCCAGCAGGCGAAGGGGGGCGGAACCAGGAAATGGCGCTCGCCGCGCTCGCCGATATCCGCGACGACGAACTTATCCTGCCGTTTGCTTCCGATGGACGCGATAACACCGACCATGCGGGTGCGATTGCCGACACAGCGACGCGCGCGCACGCCGAAGCACACAACCTGTCTTCTGCAGACTATCTTGACGCGCATCGTTCGTATGATTTCTTCGCGGCGACCGGCGACGCGCTTACGACCGGGTATACTGGAACAAACGTATCCGACTTTATTATTGCAATCAAACATACTCATGAATAAATCCTTCATCCTCTGGTTTGAAGACATCGGCATGGACAACGTCGCACAAGTCGGCGGCAAGAACGCATCCTTGGGCGAGCTTATCCGCGCGCTCGAACCGAAGGGCGTCCGCATCCCGCACGGCTTCGCCGTCACCGCGGAGGCGTATTACCACTACCTCAAGGAGACCGGGCTCGACCTTTTCATAGAAACCACGCTCAAGGGATTGAATACGAGAAATTTGAAAGAGCTCGCGCGATGCGGCAAGCTGGTGCGCGAGAAGATGCGCGCAACGCCGTTCCCGAAAGACCTTGAGAAGGCCATCGCGACTGCCTATGCGCGCATGGAGAAGCAATACGGGAAGAATACCGACATGGCGGTGCGCTCGAGCGCAACCGCCGAGGACCTACCGGGCGCTTCGTTCGCCGGCGAACAGGAGACGTATCTCAACATCCGCGGCGCGGATGACATCGTCCGCGCCGCCGTCTGGACAATGGCGTCCCTCTTCACCGACCGCGCCATTTCCTATCGCGCCGACCGCGGGTTCGACCACATGCAGGTGGCCCTGTCCGTGGGCGTGCAGAAGATGGTCCGCTCCGACAAGGGCGCTTCGGGCGTCATGTTCACCGTGGATACCGAAAGCGGCTTCCGCGATGTCGTCGTCGTGAACGCAACATATGGTCTCGGTGAGATGATTGTGCAGGGGCAGGTCACGCCGGATGAATACCTCGTCGCCAAATCAAAGATAGGCAAAGTAAAATCGCCAATTATCTGGAAGAAAATCGGGACGAATGCCAAGAAGATGATATACGCGACCGGCCGCTCAGCAGTCCAGCAGACGAAGATTGTCGCGACGCCGCCTGCCGACACGAAGAAGTTCGTCCTCACCGACAAAGAAATCATAACGATGGCCACCTGGGGCGTCGCCGTCGAGGAGCACTACTCAAAGCGCGCGAAGAAGTGGACGCCGATGGATATGGAATGGGCAAAGGACGGCACCACCGGCGAGCTCTTCCTCGTGCAGGCGCGGCCCGAGACCGTACAAGCGGGACGCGATTTTACCAAGCTCATCGAATACAAGGTGTCGGGACAAGGAAAGGAGCTCGTCCGCGGCATCTCGGTCGGCTCTCAGGTCGCGACGGGGAACGTGCACGTTATCCTGAACCCGAAACAAATCAGAGAGTTCAAAAAGGGCGAAGTGCTGGTCACCACCATGACCGACCCCGACTGGGAACCCATTATGAAAATGGCGAGCGCCATCGTCACCGATAAGGGCGGACGCACCTCCCACGCGGCGATTGTCTCGCGCGAGCTCGGCCTCCCGGCGATTGTCGGCTCGGGGAACGCAACGAGAGCTCTTAAAAACGGGATGCTCGTTACCGTGGACACGACCGGTAGTGACGGCGTCGTGAGCGCGGGCAAGGCGAAGATACACATGCGCGAGCACAAGCTCGGCACCTTGCCGGAAACGAAGACGCACATCATGGTGAACATCGCCTCGCCGGAAATCGCGTTTGAGAACTCGTTCCTCCCCGTTCAGGGCGTCGGGCTGGCGCGCGAGGAGTTCATCATCGCCTCGCACATCGGCGTCCACCCGCTCGCCATACTCAACTTCAAGAAGCAGTCCCCGAAGGTCCGCGCCGCCATACGGGAGAAGATGGCCGGCTGGAGCGACCCGATTAAATACTACGTCGACAATCTCGCGTACGGCATCGCGAAAATCGGCGTGGCGTTTAACCCGCGCCCCGTCATCGTGCGATTCTCCGACTTCAAGACCAACGAATACGCGACCCTGCTTGGCGGAGCGGACTATGAACCGAATGAGGAAAATCCGATGCTCGGCTGGCGCGGCGCCTCCCGCTATTACGACCCCAAGTTCAAAAAGGCGTTTGAACTTGAATGCCGCGCGCTCGTGAAGGTGCGCGAAGAGATGGGGCTCACGAACGTCATCCCGATGATTCCCTTCTGCCGCACGATAAAGGAGGCCGAGGAAGTACTCCGCATCATGGCGGCGAACGGCCTTGCCGCAAAATCTTTTGCCAGAAGTCAGACTTCACATGCGCATTCTAGAAGTCTGACTTCTAAGCAAAAGATTACGCCCGTCTATATGATGTGCGAGATACCCTCAAACATCATCCTGGACGAGGAGTTTCTGGACCTCTTCGACGGCATGTCCATCGGTTCTAACGACCTCACCCAGCTCACCCTCGGCCTTGACCGCGACTCCGGCATCGTGACCCACATCGCAAACGAGAACGACGAGGCAGTACGCGCGCTCATCAGTAAAATCATCCGCACGTGCACGCGGCGCGGAAAGTACCTCGGCATCTGCGGGCAGGGACCCTCGGACCTTCCCGACTTCGCCGAATTCCTCGTGAAAGAAGGCATTCCGAGCATGTCGCTCAACCCAGACTCAGTCGTGAAGACTATCGAACAGGTCGCGGAGCTTGAGGAGAAACTCTCCCGATAACGTATGCGCATAGACAATATCACCGCCCGCTCCATTCCTGACACGCGCGGGCGCCCGACCATCGAGACAACGCTCGGCGCCGGAATCCTTTCCGCGACCGCGTCGGTGCCGTCCGGCAAGTCCACCGGTACGCACGAAGCGCTTGAACTGCGCGACGCGGATGGCGGCGTCGGGACGGCAGTCGGGAATGTCAACGGCGAAATCGCCGCCGCGCTCCGAAACCGCGATTTCACTTCGGCGGAGGAAATTGACGAGCTCCTCATTCGATTGTACGGCACACCGAACAAGTCTCGTCTCGGCGCAAACGCGCTCCTCTCGGTCTCCATCGCCGCGATGCGGCTCTTTGCGCAGGCCGAGGGCATCCCGCTCTGGAAAGCAATTGCGAAGCGCGCCAAGACTGCGCCCAAAGCGCCGCGGCTCTACGTCAACGTGATGAACGGCGGCGTGCATGCTAATTTCAAACTCCCCTTCCAGGAATACATCCTCGTCGTGGAGGGCGCGACGAGCGTGGCGCTCCCCGTCGCGCAGGAAGCGTTTGCAAAACTCGGCGAAAAACTCGGGGATGTGCCGATGGGCGACGAAGGCGGCTACGCACCGACGTTTGATACGCTTGAAGAGCCGTTTGAGATGCTCGCCGACCTCGTGAAAGAATTCCCCGGCACGTCTATCGCGATTGACGCGGCGGCAAGCGAGTTCTACAAAGACGGCGCCTACCAGCTCCTCGGGAAATCCTATTCAGCCGAAGAACTCACTACGATATATCGTAGTATCGTGGAAAAATATCCTCTGCATTCCATTGAGGACCCGTTTGATGAAGAAGCGGCAGACGATTTCGCTCGCCTTACGGCGACGCTCGGCGACAAGGTGCTCATCATCGGCGACGACCTCACGGTCACGAATCCCGCGCGCATCACCGAGGCCGCCGGTCGCAAGGAAATCAACGCCGTGCTCATCAAGCCGAATCAAATCGGCACCGTCGGCGAGGCCATCCTCGCGGTGCAGGCGACCTATGCCGCCGGCTTCGCTGTCGTCGCCTCGCACCGCTCGGGCGAGACGAGCGACACCTTCATCGCAGACTTCGCGTACTCTGTTGGCGCGCACGGCATCAAAGCCGGCGGCCTCGGTCAGCAGGAACGCCTCGAGAAATACGAGCGCCTCCTCGCCATAGAACAGGAATCTACGAATCAATAACTTGATTGTCTTGCGTGGTTAGAGATTTCCTGTATTTCCATACATGCAAGGCCGCGTATATAAATAGGCCGACATCAAATACCGTCAACAGAGTAAATCTGCCTGCAACAGCATCGGCAGCCACATCGAGCGTTGTCATAACCATGATACTCACCATGACCCACCACACTCCAGTTGGCGACAACTTGTACAGTTTCATATAAGTATGGTACTTTCCTGAGACACTTTGTCAATCTGAGTTACCTTTTAACTAACGGAAAACCCGTACCAAAGTCAGACTTCGGTACGGGTTTTGCATATCCCCACTCTCACTGGAATCTAATCCTTCCTGTGCATGCGTTAATTTTTGTCCTATAGGATATAATTTAACGCATGAAGAAAATACGGACGGAGACGCGGGGGAAATATTTGCCGATGCGTAACCTCATCCTCCGGACGCTCGCGGTCGGCGGAGTGATGAGTGTTGCACTGATTGCACCGAAGACCCTCTCACTTCTGAAGAAACTCGACCGTGCCGCAGCCAACCGCAAAGATCTCTACAGCAGGATTACACAAGCGATACGGAACCTCGAACGCGCAGGGATGATACGAACATCGGGAGCCCGCGGGCAACGCAGCATTACCTTAACCAACAAAGGCAACGTCGCCATTGATACGATCTATGCAAGTGAATATCGCATTCCTGAACCTGCGTTCTGGGACGGCAAGTGGCGAGTCGTGATGTTCGACATCCGCGAGAAGCGCCGCAAAGTCCGCGCGCGGCTCCGGCTCCTCCTCTCAAGTGCCGGTTTCTTGCGGCTCCAGGACAGCGTATGGGTGCATCCCTATCCATGCGATGAGTTTATCAGTCTTGTTCGCGCACACTTAAAAAGCGGCACCGGCGAGATGCTCTCCTTCGTTGCCGAAGCACTCGAGTCGGATCGTCGCCTGCGCGAACATTTCCGCCTTGCCTAGTCGAACCGTTAATTTTTGTCCTATAGGCAGATATACAAATTAATTCTGTTGGTGTGATTTCCATCCCGCGGCTTTAATACAAGATGAAAAGGTGTTTTTCGTGCACACTTCGCATGTATGAACAAAAAACATGCGA
>Ga0210057_1007962_pt1 | contig 12671 bp, 15 predicted proteins | sample CryGeyCG2114_010_2_FD_183968 | JGI IMG/M metagenome (GOLD analysis project Ga0210057, IMG submission 183968) | Groundwater microbial communities from aquifer - Crystal Geyser CG10_big_fil_rev_8/21/14_0.10 (SPAdes) (version 2) | ecosystem: Environmental > Aquatic > Deep subsurface > Groundwater ... | reverse complement strand
TTAGTCGGCATACCTGGTTCATATATTGGTTTAGGCGTAATATGCTCAGGGTTATGGATGGCTCGGGCCAGTCAAAAGAATAAGTGGGATCAATTTGAAATTTTGGATTTATGGGTCACCGCTTTGACAGTAGGCTTGGGAGTGTTACATCTAGGTCTATTTTTGGCCGGGGTGGGCATTGGCCAGGTTACATATTTGCCTTGGGGCATGACGTTTCCCGGCCAGTTAGAACCCCATCATCCCAATCAATTATATACGGCAGGTTTTTTCTTTGCTTTAACTCCATACCTAAATTGGACAGAGTATCATTATCGGACTTTTGGCTGGTACCGCAAAGGAAAAAAGGCCGCTAAAACAGGTTTTCTGTTGAGTGCATTCATGATTTTATCTGGGACTTTTCTCTTGGTCCGGAGTTTTTTCCAAGTGCCAACTTTAGTCTTCTTAAACCACTCGGTAGACATGTGGTTATATATTGGTCTCATAATTTGGGGTTGGTTTTTAATGCTTAAACGGGCGGGAAAACTTGATTTTGATAAATCGCCAAAATCTAATCAGTAGCTGAAGCAGATGGGGGTATGAATCCATTAAAACAAAAAGGTTTTTGGTTAAGTTTAGGGGGAATTGTGTTTGTTGACCAACTTTCAAAACTCCTGGCCGGATTTGGCTGGTTTGGTCAAAATCTGATTACCAATCCCGGATTCTCATTTGGTTGGCGTTTTGGATCAACCCAGATTTTGACAGTCGTTTTGAGTCTGGTTTGGTTGATAATGGGTTGGATATTATTGACTCATTATCGGGATAAATACGTATATATAGGTATATTTTTGGGTGGCAGTTTATCAAATTTACTGGATAGAATAATTTGGGGAGGGGTGAGGGATTGGATAAGTTGGCCCATATTTCAAGTTTGGAATAACTTGGCCGATTGGGCCATTGCTTTGGCTATTGGTGGCATGATTTTGGAATATTGGTACCGGAAGTGGCAAACGAGACAAAAATGGAGTTAGCCGTTTATAATACTGGTTATGGATTCAATATCAATTTTACTTGAAGATGCAGATTTTATCGTTATAGATAAACCCGCAGGTATGGTGGTAAACCAGGCTAAAACAGTTCGGGGTTTAACGGTCCAGGCTTGGATGGCCAAGTATTTAATTGATAAACAACAGGCAAAATTTTTGTCTGACGGTTTAGCCAATCCCCAATTTGTGAGTTTAGTGGCCAGATCAGTTTGGCGTGAGATGATTCCCACAGATTTCGATGCCCAATATGGAACTCCAGAGGAAATATTCAATCAACGCTGGGGGATTGTGCATCGTTTGGATAAAGATACCGGTGGTGTCTTGGTTTTAGCTAAACACCCAGGCTCTTTGATTCACCTCTTGAATCAGTTTAAACAAAGGCAAACCAAAAAAGAATATTTGGCCTTAGTGCATGGTCAAATCGATCCCGACCGGGGAGAGATCAATCTACCTTTGGGCAGGTCCAAAAGTAATTTCAAAAAAATTGTACCTTTACCAGACGGCCGGATGGCAAGTACTGCATATCAAGTCATAACCAAATTACCCCTAACCGATCAGCTGCTCGATCAAATTATAAATAGAGTAGGGGAGATGAATCATTTTTCTCCCTCTCAACTGGCTGATTTGAGCAAACAGATGAAAAAAACTTATGATCAAGGCTTCTGTTGGGTTAAGTGCCAGCCTAAGACTGGTCGAATGCATCAGATTCGGGTTCATTTAACAGCTATTCATCACCCACTGGTGGGGGATCCTTTGTATCTGGGCCGGAAAAGATTTAAACTTGACCGGCTCTGGACTTGTGGCCAAGTTTTACAGGCAATTAAGCTGGAGTTTGAACACCCGAGCAGTGGTGAAAAAGTGGTTGTTACCTCAGACAATAAATTTTTCTTAAATGTTTAATTAGTTTCTATTTTTTGTGATAAACCTTTATCTTCATCTATTTTTTGACCGATGCAGCCTTCACTATAAACTCCTCTTTCCTCATTGGGTAAATCTTGGACTATCCACCACATCACAATATCGTCCAGATGAAGTTTTTCTCCAGGTTGAACTGGATTCCGGCTGGTACTCCATCTAGCTACATCATCAGTAAAGTAAAACTGACCAACTAATTTACCAGCTTCGGTCAGGGAAAGAGGTTGGCCAAATGTGACTTGAATGCGCGTTTTTTCAAAGATTCTATGTAATTTCGCATCAGACTTGATGCCTGTAGGACTCGTTAACACAATGGGTTGAAAAAATGACAATTCATTTTTATGCAAAGCAAACTGACTAAAAGAACCTCGAACAACTCTTTGCACGCCCCCAGTTTTACCTCGCGAGCCTTCTGGGCTAATGCCGACAATTAAGGGATGTTGATGGATATTTTCAAACATTTTGTCAACCATTTGTTGGTTGTGAACGTTGGCTTTTTGTTGATCTGTAGGATCTTTGAGTTGTTGAATTAAATATTTTTGAACAATTGGCAATCTCATAGCCAGCGGATCAAGGCTAAACAAACCTCTCATGATGAGTTCAACTAGACCAGATGCTGTGACTCGACCCATGTTTTGACTTACGCCTCCCCGGGAAATAGCGCGGCGAAGTTCAAATTTAATTGACGAGATAATTGCAAAAAAGTTGGGAGACAGCCATTGACTGAGCACAAAAAATAGAACAAGAGCATCTAAGCTACCTTTATGAGGAACGAAAGGTACAAGGATGGATTTTCCAGCTTGAAGTTCTGATAAAGCCTGATCCAGATATTTTTGGCTGTCTATTTTGCGCTCAGGTTCAAGTTCAACAGATAGATTAGAAAGTTTTTTGAGAAATCCCAAATACCAAGTGGTTAAAACTTGCCTAAGAGGATTTAAAATTTGAATTAATCTGGCCGATTCTTGCTTCAGTCTTCTTTCTGAAGATGGTTGAGAAGATTCTATTTCAAGTTTAGTTGACATACTTGAGATGAGTTATTATACATTCGTTTTGGCAATATACATCAAACTTAGCAAATCTGTATCACTAAATTTTATTTTATACCTAGTCTATAATATGTTCCATGTCTCAAGATCCAGTTATAGACCTCATTAATAGGGAACAAATTCGTCAAACCCAAAAAATTGGTTTAATTCCATCTGAAAATAATACTTCTCCGGAAGTATCCAGGGTTTTGAACTCCTGCCTTTCAAACAAATACTCTGAGGGTTATCCGGGCAGACGGTACTACGAGGGTAATCAGATAATTGATGAGATAGAAGTAATGGCACAAAAGAGAGTGAAGGAGTTATTTGGTGTACCTTATGTTAATGTTCAGCCATATTCTGGTAGTCCTGCCAACTTAGCTATATATATGGCGCTGATGCAACCCGGAGACACATTAATGGGTCTACAGTTAGCGGCTGGTGGTCATCTGACTCATGGTCACCCCAAAGTTACAGCTTCAGGCAGTTTTTATAAATCAGTTCAATATGGCGTTGGTGAAGACGCTAAAGTCGATTTTGATGCACTCAAAATTTTAGCCAAAAAACACCAACCAAAAGTGATCGTGGTTGGGAATACGGCTTACCCTTTTATTATGGAGTTTGACAAGTTCAGACAGGTAGCTGATGAAGTGGGGGCCTGGTTGGTGGCTGATATTTCGCACGTGACGGGGTTGGTGATATCAGGTGACCATCCTTCACCAGTGGCTGATGCAGATGTGATCATGTCAACCACTCACAAAACTTTTCGCGGTCCCAGGGGAGCTATGATTATGGTTACCCAAAGGGGATTGCAGCGGGATGCTGATTTGGGTAAGAAAATTGATGCGGCTATTATTCCAGGTTTACAGGGCGGACCTCACAATGCCACCACAGCAGCTATTGCCATTGCAGCAGGGGAAGCCGCTCAGCCTGAGTTTAAAAGTTATGGTCATCAGATTAGAAAAAATGCCGATGCGTTGGCCCAAGCTCTCCAAAATGCTGGTTTAAAGTTAGTGGGGAATGGGACTCAGACGCACTTAATGGTCATTGATTTGACACCTTTTGGTTCTGGATTAGGCTTGCAGGTGGCCTATGCTCTGGATGCGGCAGGTATTTATGCCAACCGCAATACGGTGCCCAGTGAACCTTCGAGCCCTTTTTACCCTTCGGGGTTACGGGTGGGGACACCGCTGGTCACAACTCGGGGTATGAAAGAGCCGGAAATGCGACAAATTGGGGCATGGATTGGTCGGGTGGTGGAGCTAGTTAAAGATCAAACATTGCCAGTGGGTAAAACAGAACGAAACCAATTCATTAGAGAATTTCGGGTTTGGGCTGATCAAAATTCGGCACTTGGTGAAATAAAGTTAGAAGTTAGGGAGTTAGCCGGTAAATTTCCATTGTTTAGTTGGCATTGATAATTATAACTTCTCAAAATACTAAGGCTATGAGCATTAAGCGTGAGTCAGAAAAAAATGGTGAGTCGCAGGTTTCGTCTGAGGCCCAGTTGGCCGTGTTTTCTTGTTTAAACGTTTTGTATGGACAAATATTGAACCTAAAATGTTATGCTCTCTCTTCAAGAGAAACAAGAGGCACTTATTTAAATGAAATCAGTTTATTGATTTGTTGGTTTGATTTTTTGCTGGAAACAGCCAAAGCATCTTTGAGCGAGAATCAAGCTAATCAATTGGTGAGTCTGACATCTTGTTTATTGGAGCTTGTTGTCTCAGACGATATTGCTAAATTCCGTTTTGATCGAGAGGCGTTGAAAAAACAGGACATTGATAAGAATAAATCAACATATGCCAGACAGTTTTTTACACCTTTTTCTGTTGGACCTTTGACAGTAAATACCAATAGCATTTTGACACACTCTGAACTGGCCTACATTTTTGAACATCCAGATAAAGAAGACATCAGAATTTTGTCTTGTGAAGAATTGCTATCAGGTGACATTGATCAGACATGCTGGCGAGTATATCTGGCAGAAGAATTTAGTGATGTGGATAGTTTTCTTGCTTTTTTGGCAAAATATCGCCAAGTGCCAAAGCAACATAAACAGGCATTTTTCTTTGCCTTCGCTAGAATCAGATTAACTGATCACGTGGGTTGCATAGTCAGTTTTGGTGATAATGGGGAAATCATCAAGGTTTCTTCAGAATCATATATCCGACAGGGAGTTATCCAATTGGTTTCTCCGGTGGCAAAATCCCAATTGTGGAGAGCTGCTTTAAGCACTAAAGATCAACCCGTTTCTTCCAGAGGTGACACTCTTTCCCACGTATCGTTAGTTCAATATTTTACTAATTGTTTTCAATATTGTCTTTCTTCAATACCCATGAGTGAAAGTGAAAGAGATCAAATTGATGCTCTGAACGAACAAACAAAAGAAAGGCACACACTTACCCCAGAAAAGTTGCTTTTATGGTTAGTCTCAAGTTTGGAAAAAATAGAAACATGGCAAAGAGGGCTCCTATATAAAAAACTAATTAGGGTGTTGAGATACGATGCGGCCAATGAAACAGATAAGCAAGACTATTTATCCGCGATTGAGCAAAGACATCAAGAGCACTTTCAACAATTACTGGCCGATCCAACAATTGATGCATTGCCCAGTGTACTTTTTACCCGAAGCGGTATAAGTGCTAATGGGGTAGCCTTAATGGCAGCAAAAGAAATACTTTCGGCCAGTGGTATGGATCAAGTTAGCGTCCACGAAACGCCCGGCTGGTATTTTGAAAATCAATCACCCAACCTATGGCAGAAAGTTGCTCCTCAAACTGCCAATGTGCTACTGGTTAATATAGAACCTAATGCCCCCGAATGGGACCAAACAACACCGGAGTTTTTTTTAAAACGAGATGAAGAGATAACTGAATTTTTAACTCAAGTGGGGCAAAACCCCCAGTCAAGATTTGTTTTAATTGTTGATAAAACAAGTGATCTGCTTAATCATGATTATCTCTCAAATGGGGGAATTCCCGAGAATTTGACAGTATTTGAAACAGCTAGTTTAACCAAACACCAGAGGGGTGGCAGATTGTATTTTTTTGGCCTGTTGGCTAGTTGGCACAATCCTTTAAGTGCGGACCAAATGCAGAAATTGGTAACTATTGCCATGGGAGAATTAACTCCAGATTCCGTTTTTGCGCTCAGTCGAATTGGTGCAAAAGAAGTTAACCAGCAGATAGGGCACAATAAACTACTTTCCTCTGAATTTGCAAGAATTCTTGATTCACTACAGACTTATTTGCCAAGGGATGAACGATGGCAGTGGCAAGCATACACTTATTTTGGTTTTCTCCTCCCACCCAAAAAAACGGTTGTAGACCATTTTGCTAAACTAAGTCTGGAAAAAAACTCAATTTCCCGCAGTCTCACTAATATCGAACTGGCCGTCGATGCTTTTCTTGATGACAATAAAGACCTTTCAACGGGCTTTGAAAAAGGAGACAGTTTCGGATTGGATATGACAAGAATCACCCCTTTCAGAATTGACTACGAAAACAAAATAACTCAGCCCATCAGTACACTTAGAGTTGGCTTCGGTAGAAAAACTAGTGTTGAACAAATGCGACATTTTGCCGAATACATATTATCGAAGATAGTTAACTCATGAAACAACCTAATAATAAAAGTACGAGAAAAAATCCAGTCGGTCGATTTATGGTAGCGATTGGAGCACTGATCGAACACATTCCCTCAGGAAAAATTTTGATTGTGAAGAGGTCGGATAAACTGGATTGGCGTCCTGGAGAATGGGAGATTACTTATGGTCGGATTGCCCAATTTGAAAGCGCTGAAGAGGGTTTGATTAGAGAGGTTAAAGAGGAGACGGGTATCGATAATTTGCAAATTGGTTGCGTTATAAGAGTATGGCATATTTATCGAGGTAATAAATCGGCTGAAAATGATTTAATTGGTGTAACGTATGTATGCAAAACTCAGAGCCAAAAAGTGAAGATTTCTGATGAACATACCAAGTATCGTTGGGTAAGTCCGGCACAAGCTTTAGATCTGATTGAGATTAAAGATATGAAACAAGATGTTGAACTTTTCATCAAACAAAGCCACTCCAAGTAGTTGAAATAGTAAAATTATGATCTTTTGGCATGGATGATGATTAACCCTTTTGCATTTTGTCTGGTAACAGTTTGACCATTCTTTCTAAACTCCAAATCAAACCCAGATTTTTCAAGTAAGTCAATGATTGATGCGAATGATTGATTTTCTCCTGGATGGAACTCAATCAAAAGTTGTTTGATTTTGGGTAAAATTGACTGGCTGTTTTCCAGAATGGCTTGCTCCGCACCCTCCACATCAAGTTTAAGTAGATCAATGGGTTGAATTATAAGTTGTTTGAGAGTGGTTGCAGGGACTTGAGTAGCCTGAGTCTTTTGTTGTCCATTCCAGGCTCCCGGTCTGATGCTGGCGCTTGAATACCAATGGCTTGATTCTGGATCAATGTGAAGAGTTAAAGGTTTAGGCGAAGTTGAAAGGGCCAGGCGTTGGCAAATCACGTCAGTCAAGCAATTTTCAAAAATATTTTGTTCCAAGAGTGCAAAAGAACTTGGGATTGGCTCGAGACAGGTAATCTGAGCCCCAGGATAAAGTTTCTTGAAGTATAGACAACTTAAGCCAATATGGGCACCAATGTCCAGGATTTTAGGTTGAAGAGAGTCTGACTCAAAGTAATAGCATTCTTGACCAAAAATTTCTCGCTTTAAGGTGTGAAATTCAAGTTGATTTTGAAAAGATACTTTGAATTTTTCTATCTGGCTGGAAATTGGTTTGCTTGAAGTGAATTTTTTCATAATTGATTAAATCTGTTATGCTTATGCTAGGTATATTGTACAGACAATGTACATTAAAAGAAAAATAAATGACTGAAGTAATATAAATCACACTTGGTGTCAGAAAAGTATGATAATATAAACCTATGAAAATCCAAAAAATCAAAAATCCATTTCCAAATATTAAAAACACTTCTCCAAAGAGTGGAAAAGATTTAACTATTCTTGCTCAGAAAGTAGCTGATTCTTTGAGAGAGCAAGCAGAATATTTAAAAAAAGAGCATGAAAATGTCTGTGATTATCATTCCTTCTACGCTCAGTAAAACAATTAAAAATAAACACCTCCTATTTGACGCATCTTTTTTTATTGATTTTAAGGATCATGAAACTGAATTTTTAGGATTTATCAAACAAATAAGAAAGTTGAATTGTGTTCCGGTGACGATCAATCAGGTTGCTATTGAATTTGTTAAGGGGTCTAAATCAGAAGAAGATATGCAGGAAAGGTTGAGCTTAATCAATTCATGTGTTGACTATTTTCTTCCGGTAATTCCTAGTGTTTATGATGAGCAAATTTATAAACAGATTGTTAAATATGATAGAAGGGGTGCCTCTGCTAGCATGACCGACTTAATACTTGGAGTATTAGCTAAAAACCATCAAAAAGAAATGTGTTATATATGGTGCTAAGTTATGAATAGAAAAATTGGGGCTCATGTTTCAACGGCGGGTGGAGTAGAACAGTCCTTTGCTCGAGCCTCAGCCATAGGCTGCAACTGCATGCAAATCTTTTCGGGTAGTCCTCGGGTCTGGGCCAAGAAATCGCTTGACCAACACAACTTGGTGAGTATTAACTCGGAAAGAGCAAAATATTCTGTTTCACCAATCTATACGCATGCAATCTATTTGGTGAACTTAGCCTCAGACAGAGCTGAATTAACCAGGAAGTCTGTGCAAACTTTAATTTATGATTTGGAGTTTGACGCTGCCATTCGCGGGGGTGGAGTGGTGGTTCATTTAGGAAGTCACCAAGGTCGGGGCTGGCTGGCAGTGCGCAGTCAGCTGGTTGAGTTAATGGTTGATATTTTGCAGGCAACACCAACCAAATCGCGGCTACTGATCGAAAACTCTGCCGGTCAGCAAGGTAAAATTGGCAGTGATTTAAGCGAGATTCGTTGGCTACTTGATGAGGTAGGTCAAAACTGGCAATCAAGGCGACTTGAAGATAAACATGGCCTAATTAATCAGCGTTTGGGTTGGGTTTTTGATACTTGCCATGCTTTTGCCACTGGTTACTATTTGGGGGCTAAATCGCCCCAATTAACAGGTCAGTCAGGCATGTTTATGGATCAGGTGGCAGGTAGCGCAATTGAGGTTATAACTAAACTAAAACTTTGGTCAAGGCTTGAGATGATACATGTTAACGACAGTCGCGACCTATTTGCTTCCGGTCGTGATAGGCACGCCAATTTAGGGGAAGGCTACATTAACGAGGCGGATTTTAAGTATTTTCTCAATCGTCCCGAAGTTCAATCCCTACCTCTAATCATTGAAGTACCGGGAGAAGAAAAAAAAGGTCCGGACAAGATGAATATTGATCGACTCAAATCTTGGCTTAATTAGCTTTCACCTTTGTTAAAGTTCATGTACAATGGACCATCCAATTTAAGTACTTGTTCATTTTTTGTTTATGTCAAAAAAAATATTCATTCTCACACCTCTGTTAGCTATTGTTTTAGCCTTTGGCCTCTGGTTGCAGAGGTCTTCAGCTGGTCAGCGTTTAAGTGGCATGGGTCAAGAAACTGAAGAAGTTCAAGTTAAAGATAAAATTTATGCCACTCCAACCTTATCGGCAGAAATTGGCCAACAGACCTCAATTGAGCTTGAAGCTGAAACTTCAGATCAATCGGCTTTTGAATTACTCAGGACAAAGGCCAATGTAGCTTACAAGGAATATGATTTTGGGGTTTATATTGAATCAATAAATGGTTTGGCTGGTGATGATAATCATTATTGGGCCCTTTATGTAAATGGTGAATATGCCCAAGCTGGTGCAGATCAGACAATCTTAAGTCAAGGTGATAGAATCGAGTTTCGATATGAAAAAATTGATTCAGGTTTATTTGAAGAAACTACTGAATAACCAGGCACTAAAGATCATTGTATCTGTAGGGCTGGTATTTGTATCCCGTTTTGGTTTTTTACCTGCCAATTTTAGCCCCGTCGGTACTTTAGGTTTCTTCTCTAAATCTCTTTGGCCACTTGTGCTGGTAACTTTTGGGTTTGATCTGTTTTACGGCGGTTGGTACCCGGGATTTCTATGGACATATGGCGGATTTTTAATGTACTTTTTCATGGGATTAGTGGCTCGCAAAATTAGCTCAAGAGCCAAAAATCAAAATCAGACAGGTTTGTTTAAGTGGCAACTTATACTTCTGCCTTTGGCCTCACTTATATTTTTCTTGCTCTCAAATTTTGGAGTTTGGCTCAATTGGTATCCCAGAACAATTGAGGGATTCATATCTTGCTATACTCTGGCATTACCATTCTACAAAAATACAATCATGGGTGATGCCGTGTTCGGCTTAGGCTATTTGTTAGTACGATATGCCCAAAAAAAATACCACATGGCTGATATAAAAATATTTAAGAAATCGTCCTTAAGGACGACTAGCTAATTCGTCCAAGCAGACCGTTACTTGAGGCTGGATAAGCGATTCTGGACCCTGAGAGCAATGACTGCCTGTCTGAACATCGGTTATGCTCATAATTCCATCAAAAGCGGTCGCCAATTGCCAAATTTGAGCTTGGATGATCTGAACTAATTCAAGATTAGTTTTACTTGCTGCCTCTTTTGGTGTCAAACCACGGGTTGAAACGAGTATGTCACCACCGCCCTTCAGTGCTTCGCTAGCTGCAACTATCATGTCAACTCTTTCTGGGACAGGTAAAAAAATACGCTAAACGGCCAAATTCTCTTCTACTTCATCTTTTTTGTCAAGCATGGGATACTACTGGACATGGAAACGGAAGTTTTTAATGGCAATAAATTTGCCCAACAACAATTAGTGAAAATCAAAGCAGAAGTTAGTTTGTTGGCTAAAAAAGGAATTATTCCCCGGATAGCGACGCTGGTTTTTGTGGATGATCCGGCCAGCCGGCTCTATACTCAATTCAAACGTCAAGCTGCCGAGCAAGTAGGTGTGAAGTTTCAAGCTCATGAGTTTAGATTATCGGATGATTTTGATAAAATAAAAACAGCTATTGATCAAGCTAATTTAGATAAATCGGTAACTGGAGTCATGATTCAAAAACCAGCTCAAGCTGTTTGGCAAGCTGATTATCAAATTCATGATCAGTCATCTCAAAACTTTGGTGGCTGGTGGCAGAGTTTGGTGTCGTTAATTAATCCCCATAAAGACATTGACGGTTTGCATCCCACAACTTTAGAGGCGATCAAAAATAACCTTTGGCAGAAGCAGGGTAGGGTTTTACCAGCCACGGCTCAAGCCGTGTTAGATATTTTGGATGAGTCGCCTTTTCGATCTGGCATGAAGACAGTCATCGTGGGTCGGTCCGATATTGTGGGTTTGCCTATTTACTATGAGTTGCAGAATAGGGGAGAGCAACCAGAACTTTTGGGACGACTGGATTTTATCAAACGCCAGCAGTCGGCATCTAAACTCCTTGACGCCGATGTGGTGATTACGGCCACGGGCGTGCCGGGATTAATAAAAGGCGAAATGCTTAAAATGGGAGTCATTTTAATTGATGCCGGAGAGCCTAAACCAGATGTAGACAGAAGCTCAATCAAGGAAAAAACCATATTTTTAACTCCCGTGCCAGGTGGAGTGGGGCCGGTCACAGTCGCTTGCCTCATGAAAAATGTGCTGACTATGGTACAATAACCGCCTAGTAATAATTCTGGTACCGGTGGTTGTCCTCACTTCGCACCGTGCTCAGCCAGGCAAAGCCAGATGGCTTTGCAAAGAAAGGACATGTACCATCATGATCGATTTATCTAAACTTCCAGACAAAGCTCCCGATTTTGATTTAGCAGTCTTGTTTGAAGCCGGTATGCACTTTGGTCATCCCAAACGCAAATGGCATCCTAAAATGAAACCTTGGATCTACATGGAAAAAAATGGGGTGCATATTTTTGATTTGGAAAAAACCGCCAGTCAACTCAAGTTAGCTTACAATTTAGTCTTTGATTTAGCCAGCCAAGGTAAAAAAGTTGTGATGGTTGGAACCAAGCGTCAGAGCAAAGCTATTATTGAAGCCGAAGCGAAAGCATCAGGCCTTTTATATATCACTTCCCGCTGGTTAGGTGGTTTTTTGACCAACTGGACTCAGGTTGAAAATTCACTCAAGCAAATGATGAAGATTGAAAATAATCTGGAAACTGGAGCCTACAAAGGTCGAACCAAATATGAGATTGTGCAACTCGAAAAAGAACTTAACCGTTTAAAGAGATTCTTTGATGGTTTACGAGGTTTAAAAAACATTCCTGATTGTTTGATAGTTATCGATCCAAATCGTGAAACCAATGCTATCAAAGAAGCCAGAATGTTAAAAGTACCTATCATTGCATTAATTGATTCAAATTCTAATCCAGATTTGGTTGATCTACCTGTGCCAGGCAATGATGACGCTGTCAAGTCAATTGAGGTCTTTGTCAAAACCATGGCTTTAGCTTATGATGAAGGCAGAAAATCAGATAAGAAGCCTCAGCCGAAAAGTGAAAAGATAGTTGCATGAAAGCTGAACTGATATGACAATTTCACCTCAAGTTGTTAAAAAATTGCGCTTGGAAACCGGTGCCGGTGTCATGGATTGCAAAAAAGCCTTAACGGAAGCCAAAGGCAAGTATGATGAAGCTTTGAAAATTGTCAGGGCTAAAGGTATGGCTCGGG
>Ga0210057_1007960_pt1 | contig 12676 bp, 4 predicted proteins | sample CryGeyCG2114_010_2_FD_183968 | JGI IMG/M metagenome (GOLD analysis project Ga0210057, IMG submission 183968) | Groundwater microbial communities from aquifer - Crystal Geyser CG10_big_fil_rev_8/21/14_0.10 (SPAdes) (version 2) | ecosystem: Environmental > Aquatic > Deep subsurface > Groundwater ... | reverse complement strand
TCAGTTGGGAATATATATCTAACTTTAGATAGTCTCCAATCTTTGTATAATTTCCTTAAATAATAACCAACAAGTACAGAAGCTATTATTATGATTATTATGAATACAAATCTAACACGTGCTGGATTCCAAAATGGTTTAACAACCTCGAAGGTATCAGCTGATGATATTTTTTGTCCATAAAACTCTATTTCCACTTCATAAGAATAATCACCGAGTGTTGCATTTTCAGGAATATGAACATTTTTTATTAAAGGTAAAGAAGCTTCAATACTTCTTTCATCATGTTCTTTATGAATTACATTACCAGTTTCTAATTCCTTAGTAAGATAATCTATAGTAATGTTAACTCTTTTTCTGAATCCTAAGTTGTAAACTAAAATATGAAATATTGCTGTTCCATTTGGATTAACCTTTTTTGTTAATGATTCTACAACAACGTCAAGATATAAAGTTCCTGCAAATGGAACTGTTATTGTTACTGGAACTCTTTGTGTATATCCTTCAGCATTAACAACAATTTCTCCTGTATAAACAGCTGGATCTGTAGATATTGGTATAGTAACATAGATTGGTATAACTTCTTCTTGATCTAAATCTAATTCTACAAAATTTTCATCAATTGCTATAAAGTGGAATGCAGAACCAGTAAATTGTATTGACGCATTTATCTTTTTGTTCGCTGTATTCTTTAGCCAAATCGCATAAAGTTCTGCTTTACCAGCTTCTATTTGTACATCTGTTAGATTTGTTTTAATAGAAAATGTCGGTCTTTCGGCTTTACCACAATCTTCAGGGCAATTATCTACATTTTCTGTTGCTTCACAAATACTATTACCACATGTGGCTAATCCACCTCCTCCACCTCCTCCACCACCGCTACTACCACTGCTTGTAGTTCCACTGCCACCACAAGATGAGCAATATTCAGCAACAGTAAAACAAGATAGAGATGTTATATTAGCAGAAACTGTATTTAAAGAAGTATTTACAACAGATGTTTGTCTGTCCCAACTTCCGCTACATCCGCTCCTAGCATTTAAATCCCAACTGGAACATTTGTATATTGTTAAGGCAGGTTTACTTAGGTCACTATGATCATTTACATTTTTTGTGAAATTCATTGTTATAGTAGCATTATCAAAATCAAGGGTTGAATTAACAATTAGAGTATTCATCTTATTCTTGGTTGTTGACTGTAAAAGAACATCACCTGTAGAAACATTATCAAAAATAAATGGGTTAGTGATATTGGTTGCGTTTACATCAAATTGTGATATTGCAGATGATGTTATATTAACATTCCTAAACAGAATTTCATGATCTTTTACTTTTACTTTTAAATCAACATTTGTTTTGAATGCAGAGAAATTATAACTACCTCCTGCATAGTAACTGTTAGATGTTTCTATTACTTTGTCTGTTCCTGGTCTATAAAAAGTGAAATTAACTGTTAAATTTTGATTGTCGTTGTTAGTTGCATTTCCCCAGAAGTATAGTTGATTATAAATATCGAACCATCCTCCTGTCGAATTGGTCTGGTTACTTGTATCATTTGCATGGATTGTATAATCATAACCACCTTCATTTGTGACATTAATTATTGTTGCTCTCCAAGTTCCACTTATGACATTATCAGAAATATTTGATAAAAATTGTGTATAATTTGTCGAATTTGGGTATTGTATTTCTGCCCACACTTTATCCACTTCATACCAATCGGTGACATTTGCTTCTACTGTTATGTTATTATATGGCGTGGTTGAGTTTGCATGTACACCTAAAAAGAATGGTGGTACAATATCGACTTCTCTTATAATCATCCACGAATTACTTTCATCAACAGAAACATTATAATAAAGGCTAGCATTCTCTTGGATTGTACAGTTGATTGTATGATTACCTTCTGGCACGGTTGTGTTGGAAGTTATGTTCCATACATACTTTGCATAACCAGATGAGTTAGTTATATTTGTTCCAATTAGTGTTGTTCCATCGTAGAAATTTGCTGGATAATTTTGAACACTTGATGTAGTTATATTATCTTTAACCTGACAGAATAGATCAATATATGTGTATCCACTGGTTTTGTTTGTTATATTACCAGATTCAGGGTTTGTTACATTAATGTTAGCCCATCCATAAATGAATATAGTTACATTATCTTCTCCTGATGTATATAAATCACCAGTTGCATTTGCAATTATAATCTGTTCCCTTGGAGTACATGTGGCATTCATAGTCCAAGTAGTATTATCACTTGTAACAACTGGTATACCCGCAGAAATTGCTGGGCATAATTCATCACCATCCTTCACGAAATACCATTCAACTGTATAATCTTGATCTGGAATTCCACAGGAATCAATAACACTAGAATTGAGAGTAACAGTTTCCTGTTGATGATAAATTGTCTCATTTGTTGGTAGGACTATTGATAAAGTTAATGTATCCTTGAGTGTTACACTTGTATTGTGTTCATCATTTATGATATAATAATAAGCATGAGGAGTTCCAGATAAACTTACATTAACTGGGTAAACTGCTGATGAATTTGAACAAGTAGGTGACCAAATGTAATAACAATAACCACTTGAATTTGTAGTTGAAGTTGTAACTTGAGTATTATTTATATACCATGTACATGTATAACCAGATGCTTGATATGTAACAATATTATTGTTTTCGTCATATATTCCTGCTGTGATTTGTATACTACTGCCACGCGTCACATTCTGGTTAATTGTAGAACTATGAAAACTTACATTAAGTGGAACATAAGTTTTAACGTTGTAGTTGGACGAGTTTGTTGAGTTATAGAATATATCATTATCTACACCAACAACCCATGTTTGTGAATCAGCATTATATGTGGAATTAGGATCAAAAGTAAAGTTACAATATCCTGTTGAATTGGTTGATGTTTCATTCGCTAGTATAAAAGTAGATCCATCTGTTGTTATCCAAAAACTACAGTTCACACCAGATTCAACATAACTATTGTTAGATGTATCATTCACTCTTACAACAAGTTCTGTAGTATTGGTTCCTGTTCTATTGACTTGAGCATTATGCCCAGCAACGTAAATCATTTCTATATTGTGTTTAGTTACATTAAATTCAGAAGCACTTGTATTTTGTAATATATGTAAAACAGCGCCAGTTGTTTTGTTATAATCTCTGTATTCAAATTTATATTGATTATTTCCTGTCCAACTATTATCAGAAGTTGCTACAAACCAAACAGTTCCATTTGTGCTTAAGTTTTTAGTTTCAATTTTTTGCCATGAAGTATTCATTTCAAAGTATATCCACAGAGAAACAGTAGCATTGTCTCCTTCTGTATCATTGACATCAGCAGTGAAATTGAATGCACTATCCCAGATTGATGAACTCGAATTCACACTTACACCTGTTAGACCTAGCGGATAATTACTTGACCCTTGTATTCTATAATCTACGGAAGATGTATGTGGTTGTTTCCATTCAAAAAAATCAAATATTCCGTTGCTGTCAGTATCTTCTTTACAAACATAGAAATCATCTGAACCTATTGTCGTTTTGGTATAGGTTGGACTGCTGCTATCACAATCACTTGTTCCGCTTCCAGGTGTAATGTCATGATACGCTCCATCCCAATAAACAAAAAGTAATTCATCTGAAGTTACATAAGATTGATCAACACTTGTGTTTGCAGTTACATTGTAAAATGTTTCAGATTCATCTGTCACGTTTGTGTAAATAGTCATGTTTTTTATCCAGATACCAGTTCCGTTAACTTCACCGGCAGTTGTATTTAGGAAAGCAGGATTGTCTGTAGTCATACTATCATCCCAAAGTCTATGTGCTAATGGTAAACTACCACTTGAAGAAATACTGTAATCAGTTATGTCACATTCTCCTGATGTTGCAGAATAGGATGAATCACCAAAATCACAGGCTGTTGCAGAATTATCTACTTTAACATAATTAACTGTTATATCATTTGCAGGATTGGAATAATAAGAAATATTTTTGACTTGATAACCAACACTTGAGTTAACATTGGTATCATTTGTTCTAGACCATGTAGTTGATAAACTTTGATAACTTATTGCTTCAGAGGCATTATAATCATAAGTTATGTTAATTTTTGTTATGTTTAATTTACCGGCTGCATCTGAATGAAATAGAAAGGAGACATTACAATTTTGTGTATTACAAGAATCTAAAACATCTTGGATTGCTTGTCCTATACTAGAATTAGTAGCATTATTATATGTTCTTAATTTTTCACTCGATGATGTCCAGTCATAATCACCATCTCCGCCAACATCAATCGAAGTGTTTGTTGGGTAGTTGTTAAAATTTAAAACATACACATTTTGGTCCACAGAGACACCTACCGTCTCATTTAAAGAATCAGTAGTAACATCTCCAACAACAACACCATAAACATCATTACCAGTGGTATAACTCCAGATAAAATTACCAGAAGAATCCAAAGCATATATTTTGTTATTTCCAGAACCAACGGCTATCTCATTTCCTGTATCAGATGTTGTATCTCCCATCGAAACACTATAAATAGTATTACCTATATCATAAGTCCATTTAATTTCTCCCAGGTTTGTTAATACATGGACAGTTCCATTATCAGTTCCTATAACTATCTCATTTCCTGTATCTGAGGTAACATCGCCGATAGATATACTATTGATTGTATCTCCAATACTGATATTTTTAATGGAGTTTCCAGAATCATCAAAAATATATAATGAGTTTCCAGCGCCTCCAACAACAACTTCATTTCCAATATAAGTGCTATTTATATTCCCAATAGATATACTGTTTACAACACTGCCAATAGTAAAGCTCCATTTAAGTTCTCCAGAATAGTTTAATATAGAAACTTTAAGATCGTTTCCACCAAAAGCAACTTCATTTCCACTATCCGTTGTTACATTCCCAATAAAAACAGATTTTATTCCACTTGTTGATGCTGTATAATTCCAAAGTTGTTTACCACTAGAATTCAACAAATAAACCTTATTGCCACTAGTTCCGATAGCAACTTCCTCACCAGTTGAAGATGTATTAACATCCCCAATTGATACACTATTAACAGTCCCTGAAGATATGTTGAAGTCCCAAATTTTATTGAGTGAAGAATTATATAAGGAGATATGAGGTTCTCCTGCAGCTCCAATAGCAATATCATTTTTTGTACCACTAGTAACATTACCAACAGCAACACATTGAAAAGCAACACTGCTTCCTGTTGTTGAACTAGGTGTTATTTCCCCTAACATTGTAATATTTGAATCAAGAATTGTAGAATTCTTTGGAATAGTTATATATCTTGTAATATTTTCACTACTTGTAAACACTAAATCCTCACTAGTATTTGTATTGTTCAATGAATATGTCTCATACCTAAAAATAGGGTCATCTAGGTTTAAGACAAATGTTTTTTGGGTAGAATAAGCTAGCCTTGAAAACATCAAAAGGCTAAGAAAAAGAATAAGAAAAAGGCTAGCTAAATTCTTTATAGGTCGACCCATTTATATCTGAAATAAATTAGTTTCTTAATAAAATAAACTTTGTTATGCAGATTCTATTGTGTCTTGGGATTCTTCAATATCTTCTGGTTGAAATTCTTCAAGCCTTTCTTTTACTCTTGACATTATCTCCTTTCTATTTCCTTCCTTTTCTCTCTTACGGATTATTAAGAATATGATAATAAGGACTATTATTACAATCAATAACAATACCCATACTATTAGACTTAATTTCTTTAGTCTTGATATTTCTATGATAGGTTTACATATTCTTCCGTAATTTTTCTCTGAATAGTATCCTTCCAAAATATTTTTTTGTCCTTTAAGTCCTAGAACTGGAAATATTCCTATCTTATAACTTTTCAGTGAATCTATCTTAAGTTCTATTCTTATATCGACTTGGTTTATTACTTTATCATAACTTTCTATTGAATGCTTAAACCAATCTATAGATTTTTCATAATTTTTGCTTTGATAATTATTCAGACCTTTTTCACGGGATTTTTCTCCTTCATCAAATATTGGAATTATTTTTGAGAAATCAATACAATCTTTTGTTAAAGTTGCTTCAGTAGCAATAGTCCTTTTTTCTTCCATCTCTTCAAGCATAAGGTCAGCTGTTTCTTCTAAAGTTTTACCTATTATTAACTTTACAATTTTTGTTTCACTTTCTATCCTACTGACAGCTCTGATTTTCATCTCATAAATTCCTGATGCAGCGTTATTAGGTATATTTAAAACAACAAGGTATTCTTGTGATTTCATATATGGAATATCAACCTCATTTGGTAATATTTTTATCCAAGTAGATGGAACACCTTCCACTGATAGCTTAACTGCTTTCAAGTTGATATTACCTGTATTACCTATAGTCACAAGCAGGGTTTCTTTTTTTCCAGGGATTGATGATATAATGCTAGTTGAAGTGTCAATAGTCATGGAATAATTTAAGGCAGGTCCTCCTCCAGCAGCAGGTGCTCCACCTCCCCCACCTCCCCCACTTGGTGTTGGGGGTTCTTCACAATTTATAACTTCAAAAATATCAGAATCTTGCTCTGTCACTTCTTCATACTGAACTGATACTAAGTATGTATAATATCCAAGGATAGATGAAGTTGGTACAGTAAGATCCGAATTTCTTATAATGTTTGTATTTACTATGACACTTTCACTACTATTAGCAACTATTATTAAATCAGGATCAAGAATTTGATATGTCACATTCATTAGTAGTTCCCCTGGCGGATTATTTTTAGTAATGTTAACAGTTGCGCCAGCTACACTTCCACGGCAAACAGTTTTTTCTGTTGATACGACTGTTATGTTGACTTCAATATCTCTCATTGCAACATGAATAATAAGTGGTATTGATATCTTTTGTCCATTTGCACTTAGTTCAATCTGACCAAGATAATTTCCTAATGATGTATTCAAAGGAACAGTGATATTAACAACACTTGTATTTAGGATATTTGGTGTTAAGAACACATTATTTGATGAAAGATTAACCCAAACTCCTGGTTCTTCAGAACTAATACTAATAGAGACATTTGTATTTTCACATGCATCTTTTAACCATATATAAATTGTTTCCTCACTCGAATTCTCTCTTTTTATTGTTTTTTCTATTTGTGGGGGAGAAGCGGTTAATGTTCCTATACCACTCTTAAATCTAAAAGACCTAGTTGCGTTTTCGATTCCATTCCCATATTTAAAAGAGCTACTAACATCATATCCACCTGTTTCATTAGATGATATAAAGTCAAGAAAAGATTCAAAACTCTTCAATTCACCGGATAATAAATCCACATTATTCCACTTATTAGAAAAAACTTCAGAACCCGAAGGACTAGTAACGGCTGTTGAGAGATTCCCAGATGTATCATAAACTCCAGTATTTTCAGCAGTATTAGTTATTTTTACCTGCTCTCCAGGACAATAACTTGTTTGATTAATAGAAATTGTGAGTCTGATTCTAGCCTTACCTACACTAAGCATTATCGTTGCAGCATCTGAAACAAAACCAGTTATCTCTACCCTAAAATAGTAAAGCAAAGCTAATGATAGAAAAATAATATTAAGTATTAAAATAGTTTTAATCGAAACCATACACTCAAAAATAATTAGTTTTATGACTAATTAAATAATAAAACCACCTGAATTTATTCAGGAGATGAATTGTGATGCTACCAGTTTCCTTATAATCTCAACACGAGTAAAACAAATTATCTCATTTTTTTATCATCATTAATTCCTTCTTTTTATAAAAACAACACTTTTACTCCTTATTTTTAGTGTTCACTCCAACATTACCCTTCCAAAAGTTATATCATTAAATTTTGTAAATAGTAAATTATGCTAGCCAAGAAAACAATTAAATGTAAAATAATTGGGTTGACAAATATCAAGAAGGATACCCTGGATAATGAATTCAACAATCTCCAAGAATTTCTCCAATCAAAAATATCGATTTTTCTCAATTCAAAATATATGAATCCAAACTTTACAAAGTCAAGGATGATTTCTTTGTGAACATAACCATTCAAAAAGAAGTCGAAATAAAGTCATCATATTCTTCCATTCTTTCCATAGACTTAGGAGAAAAAGTAATCGCAACATCTGTGGTGTTAGTCAATCAGAAACCACAATTCTATGGCAGGGAAGTGAGAGGAATAAGAAGGAAATATGCATACATCAGGAAAAATCTAGGAAAAAGAAAGATGTTGAGAGAAATCAAGAGATTCAAAAACAAAGAAAAAAGAATAGTTAACGATATCCTACACAACATCTCAAAACAGATAGTAGAACAGGCAGAGCAAACTAATTCAATAATAGTTCTTGGTGATCTGAAAGGAATAAGGAAATCATCTAGAGGAAAAAGATTCAACAGAATTATCTCAAATATGCCTTACTTCAAGTTAACACAATACATTGAATACAAAGCAAACTGGAAAGGAATCAAAGTAATTAAGATCAATGAAAAAGGAACTTCACACACTTGTTCAAGATGTGGCTCAAAAGGAACAGGCCATATCAAGGACTATTCATCTGTAAAAAATGTGGTTACCAAGTAAATGCAGACTATAATGCTTCAAAAAACATCTTAAATAGTTCTTTGGATTATATATCTAAAGAAGGGGTTGTTGTGAACCAACCCAAAACTCATCCAAGAGATGGGAAACTTTCGAGTGAGTCAAGAACCTGTGATTTAAAAATTGTTTATGACTTTAGTCGGGAGTAGTTCACTAGAATAAAGATTTTACTTATTAACTTGCGTATGAGATTTGACTTCTAGATTTTTTTCTTCCTTTCTTCCTTGTTTTTTTAACTTTAGTTTTTTTTATATCATCTGGATTTCTTTCTATTTCTCTTTTGATATCTAAAAGTAGATTTTTTATATCTACTCTTTCTTCATTAGGGTTTATTTTCTTTTTTTTAAACCAAATTGCACCACCAATTGACACTACACTAAATATAGATATCAAAAAAGCCTCAAATGAAAAATTTGGGAGAATTATGTTGGCAGATGGTAAGTTAAGTTTAGATGATTCAGAAGAATTATTATCTTCAGTTTTTTTTTCTGCTTCTAAGATGGTTAGAATAAATTCATCTTCTAAGATACTATCATTATATTTTACTTTAACTTTTCCTGTGTAACTTTGTACACCAGCATCTTTTGGTATCTCAAAAATAACAGGAATCCTTTTTTCGATCCCAGCTTTTATCTCGTTAAACTCAGTTTCAAATAGAGTATAATAATTAGGTATTCCTTCTACTGAAATTTTTAAATCATGAAAATCTGTTTGACCGAGATTATTAACTAGAAATTCTGTTGTTGCGTTTTCATTTTGTTTTATTTTTAAACTACTTGGAACAGTTAATGTTAATTTTTTGCTTTTTATTGCTTCAAACTTTACTGTTTGTTCCACCTTGGCATATGATGATTTTTCTGCTGTTATAATTAACTCATGAGTTCCTTCTTCACTTGGTCCTTGAAATTCTATTGCAAATACACCGCCATTATCTGCTCTAGTTGTGAACTCTATGTCAGTTCCAGAAATTTTTCCTTTAATTATAGCTTCTTCAACTGGTTTTTGTTCTTCATCTTCGACTATACCAAGAACTTTTATTATATCATTAAGATAATACTGATATTTTTCCACATTAGCATCTATTATCATTTGTTTTTTATATCCAATGAGGAATGTTGATAAACTTGTTGTATTAAGTTTGACATAATTTCTTATACTATCAATATCTGTATTAACCTCGTTCCATTCTCCATTGCAGACTCTTTTCCCAAAATTCCAATTGTCACATCTATAAACATCTATCCTATCTTCATCTGGAATGTTGCTATCATCATATTTCATTTCCACATAAGCATCTTCAAAACTCAAGGCAAACTCATAAACAAAAATACCACCAACACCTATACCTTCTTCATTAACTTCAGAAGTAGATTCATCATATCTGATAGCGTCATTAAAATCATTTATATTAACTTCAGATAATATAACTGTTGATCTAGGGAATTTCAGTTCTACATCATAAGTTCCTATAGGTATTTCTGTTAAATAATGTCCATTACTGTCAGTAACAATTTTTTTTGTTAATTTGTCATTCCTGAATTCTATTGATGTGCTAACAGGCTTGCCGTCGGTATTAATGATTTCTCCAGAAATTGAGACTACATAATCAACCTTTTCTGTAAGTTCCTTAATAAAATCTTTATAAGTTAATCTTATCTTAAGATCATACTCACCAGGTGAAAGATTTGGTATTTTTATTTTAACATAGGAATAACTACCAACTCTAGACGTTTCAAGGATTTCACATTCATTGTCATTTATCCATATTTTGATGTTATTTTCTGATAAACTAAATGACTCACCTTTAAAAGATGCTTGAAATGTTAATGTTATGTTATCATCATTTTTAAGCCATTTTTTGTCAATGTTAACCAAATCAAATTGGAGTGGTTGTTTAATCTCTATTTGTGTTTTGGATGTTGCTTGGGTTCTATCATATTGTGATTTGACTAGTAAATCATATACTCCTGTTGATTCTGGTAAATCTATTCTTAGTATCCATCCTTTAGATCCATCATAAAGTGGAGGTGGGTTTTGATTGAAAATTTTTTCATAATCTCCTATTGTTATAGTAAAATTAACTCCAGAAGTAAGTTTAATATTATCTTTTCTAACAAAAACATTTATCTCAATTTCATCTCCTAGATATGAGGGTTCAGGGATTATTTGATTAATCTCATTTGTTAATTGTGATATCTTAAATGATTTTTTATCAGGTGTAATTTCAGTAATATTATTTTTACAGTATACATTAACAAGATAATCACCAGTTTTGTAAAGGTAGGAATTATCTATTGTTAATGAATAGACATTATTTTCGAGAATATCCATATCCCAATCTGAAATAAAAACATCAGGTCCAGAAACATTCAAATAGACTCTTTGAATAGTATTATTTTCATTATCATCTACACATTTTAAGGATATTGTAGCACTTTCACCTAACCATAAACTACTTGGATTAACAGAAAGATTAGAAATCACTGGTATAGCTTTTGAAATACTAAAGGAAATTAATAAAACAATTAGTAGTAACAATATTTTTTTCATATTAAAACCTTCCAAACAATCTCCTGAACATATTTCCTTTATTTTCATATCCTATTCCAATTAATCTTGCGGCAATTTTCTTATATGCTATTGATGCGGGTGAATATGGTTTCAAAAATACAACTGGCTCTTTTCTGAAAACGCTTTTTTTAACATTATTATCATAAGGAACAACACCAATAATAGGGAGTCCACATGCAGATTCAATCTCTTGTTTACTGATTTGATCCTTATCTTTTCTGTATTTATTGACGATAATCCCTATTGGCTTGATCTTCATGTCATTGCTTAATTTAATAATTTTCATGACATCTGATACTGCAGGCAATTCTGGTTCTGTGACTATTAAAATTTTTTGGCAGGTTTTCATGACAGATAAAGCATTTTTTTCTAGACCAGGAGGGCCATCAACTAAAATCATATGATTTTCTAACAAACTACTGTTCAATATTTTTTTAAGATTGGACATATCGCATGTCTTTAAAGAAATTGATGCTGGTATTATCCTTAATCCAGAAGAGTGGATATACATCGCTTGATAAAGATTTTTCATGTCCTTAAGAACGTCATTCAATGTTACAGGAAAATAATACATACCCAATTGAAGTCCAAGACCTGCCATTTTAACATCAGCATCAATTGATATAACACTTTTATTCATTTGACTTAAAGTTGCAGAGAGATTGATAACAGTAGTTGTTTTCCCAACACCGCCCTTCCCAGAAACCACGCCAATTATTCTTGAGTCCATATGTAATAGATTTTACTTTCTGTTATTATAAATTTTCAAAGAATCTCTTTATTTGTTCTATTGAGTAGTGAATAAACGTTTTCATTTTACCTTCTTTATTTATTATAAAGGAAGATTCTCCAAAATATTTACCATCTTCTGTTATTACTTGAAATGTGATTTTGTTATCTGGTTCCCATAAACTTGGATCATATAGTATTTTTACTTTCATTTTTTCATTTTTTTCAAGTTTTTCAATATTATTTTGGCTTACAAACCAACCAATAGGATAATTTTTAGGAATTATGATAATATTTTCAATATCTCTATCACTTTTTACTGTTAATACCATTTCATTATCATAAGTTTCTAGATTAAGTAATTGAATGGTTTCATCTGGTGATTTAGTATTTTTAACTTCAAATTCAATAGACCCATCATCAATCATTTCAGTGGTATAATATACTTTTAACAAACCCCTAAACCTTCCAGTTGTATTTTGTGGATACCAATATATTTTGATATTTTTTTCAGTACCAATGTTAAATGGAATTTCTTCACTCCAACCTGTAAATACATGGCTTGAGTCTTTAAAGATATCCAATCTAGCCTTAGCTTTGTATGGAACATTCCCAGCATTAACAAATATAAAATTTAATTTTAACGGTTTATTTTCAATATATTTTTCATAATCCAAGTTATGTAATTCTGCTAATAATTTTTGAGATACTTCTAATTTAACATTAGTTGCGTATACTATCGTT
>Ga0210057_1007958_pt1 | contig 12679 bp, 5 predicted proteins | sample CryGeyCG2114_010_2_FD_183968 | JGI IMG/M metagenome (GOLD analysis project Ga0210057, IMG submission 183968) | Groundwater microbial communities from aquifer - Crystal Geyser CG10_big_fil_rev_8/21/14_0.10 (SPAdes) (version 2) | ecosystem: Environmental > Aquatic > Deep subsurface > Groundwater ... | reverse complement strand
ATCTCCGGTCCAACTGATCAATCCCAGACCTTTTATGGCCGTTCTCAGGACTTTCTTTTTCTCTTCCCAATTGGCTCAGTTTATGGATAACGAGAACCCCCTAGCCGAATTAGAGCACAAAAGGAGATTATCAGCTACCGGTCCCGGGGGCCTGACCAGAGAGAGAGCCGGATTTGAAGTTAGAGATGTCCAACCCAGTCACTACGGCCGCATTTGTCCTATTCAGACCCCAGAAGGTTCCAATGTTGGTTTGATTTCCCATTTGGCCTGTTTTGCCAAAATTAATCCCTATGGATTTATTGAAACCCCCTATTTTAAAGTCAAAAACGGAAGAGTAACTCCGGAAATCCAATATCTCAACGCTTACCAAGAAGAAAAATACAACATCGCCCACGCCGGCGTGCCGGTAGATAAAAATGGCAAGATTTTACCCAAAAATGTTGAAGCCAGAATAAGGGGAGAGCCGGGAGTTGTCGATCGAGATAAAGTTGATTTCTTCGATGTTTCGCTAGCTCAATCTATTTCGGTTGCTACTTCCTGCATCCCTTTTTTGCAAAACGACGATGCTAATAGAGCCCTGATGGGTTCAAATATGCAAAGACAATCTGTTCCTTTAATCAGACCGGAAATTCCCTTAGTGATCACCGGGACCGAAGAGCGAGTGGCTAAAGATTCAGGAAGAGTCATTTTAGTCCAAGAAAATGGCAAGGTTGTCGAAGTCGATGCCAATCACATTAGGGTCAAAGGAGAAAAAGGGGAAAAAACCTACTTTTTACAGACCTTCCTTCAAACCAATCAATTCACCTGTTTTCATCAAACACCCCTGGTAAAAAAAGGAGATTTGGTGAAAAAGGATGATGCCTTGACCGATGGCGGAGGAATTCATCAGGGTCATTTAGCTTTGGGGCAAAATGTTTTGTTTGCTTTTATTTCTTGGCGGGGAGGAACTTTTGAAGACGCTATTTTGATTTCCGAAAGATTGGTCAGGGACGATGCTTTCACTTCCATTCATATTGAAGATTTTATCTGCGATGTCAGGGAAACAAAATTAGGTCCGGAAATTACTACCTCTGATATTCCCAATGTTTCCGAAGAAAAACTGAGAAATTTAGATGAAGAAGGTTTAGTCAGGATTGGAGCCGAAGTTGGTCCCAACGATATTTTAGTTGGTAAAATTTCTCCCAAGGGGGAAGTGGATTTAACAGCCGAAGAAAGATTATTGAGAGCCATCTTTGGGGAAAAAGCCAGGGAAGTCAAAGACACCTCTTTGGTAATGGAGCATGGGAAAAGAGGAAGAGTGATTAATGTTAAGATTTTTTCAAGAGATTTAGGCCACCAGTTAGAGCCCGGAGTGATCAAAAGGATTGATGTCCAAGTGGCTGAAATGAGGAAAATTCAAGCCGGTGATAAATTAGCCGGTCGTCATGGTAACAAAGGAGTGGTTGGAAAGGTTTTACCAATTGAAGATATGCCATTTTTGGAAGATGGAACTCCGGTTGATATTGTTTTGAATCCCTTAAGTATTGCTTCGAGAATGAATCTGGGACAAGTTTTAGAAGCCCACCTGGGTCTGGCCGCTAAAAAATTAGGTTATATTGCCATTTCTCCGTCTTTGGCTGGAGCCACTGAGGCTGAAATTAAAGAAGAACTTGAAAAAGCCGGTTTTTCTGAAGATGGTAAAGCTTTGCTTTTTGATGGCAGAACCGGCCTTCCTTTCCCTGAGAAAATCACTGTCGGTTTCATGTATTTAATGAAGCTAATCCATATGGTTGAAGATAAAATTCATGCGAGATCAATCGGTCCCTACTCTCTCATTACTCAGCAACCTCTGGGCGGAAAAGCCCAATTTGGTGGTCAGAGATTTGGAGAAATGGAGGTTTGGGCCTTGGAAGGTTATGGAGCAGCCCATACCTTACAAGAAATGCTGACTATCAAATCCGATGATGTTCAGGGTCGGGCTTCGGCCTATCAAGCCATTTTAAAAGGGGAATCGATCAAAAATCCCAATGTCCCAGCTTCTTTGAATTTATTAATTAATGAGTTGAAAGCCTTAGCCCTCAATATTGAGATAAAAGAAAAACCCCAAGGAGAGAATACTTCAAGAAATTTATAGAAATTTGCAGCCTTCGGCTGCGAAATTAATAGAAATTAGTTGCAATAAATTTCGCGAGCGAAGCGAGCATATTTCAATGAATTTCAATGAATTTCTATTAAATTATGAGGGTAACTGATCTCGAGTCAATCAAAATAAAATTGGCCTCGCCAGAGGAAATTTTGGCATGGAGCCATGGCGAGGTAACCAAACCTGAAACCATAAACTACCGGACTCAGCGTCCGGAAAAGGATGGTTTATTTTGCGAGAGAATTTTTGGACCAACCAAAGATTACCAATGTTATTGTGGTAAATACAAGAGAATTCGCTATAAGGGCATCGTTTGCGATCGTTGTGGGGTGGAAGTCACTAAATCCTCGGTTAGACGAGAAAGGATGGGGCATATTAAATTAGCTTGTCCGGTTTCTCACATTTGGTTTTTGAGAGGAGTTCCTTCCAGAATGGGAACGGTTTTGGACATTTCTCTACCAAAATTGGAAAGGGTAATCTATTTCGCCGCCTACATCATTACGAAAGTTGACCAAGAGGGTAAGAAAAAAATTTTGTTAGAGATTGAAAAAGAATACAAACAGAAAACAAAAACCTCCGCCTCCGCTAAAGCTTCCGCCTCCGTTCTTCGAACTTCGGCGGACAAGTCGGCGGACAAGCAAAAATCAAAAAATAAAAAAGAATTAAAAAAGAGTTTGGAAGAATTAAAATCAGCCAGGGACCGGGCCCGGGAAGAAGTTTTGAATTTACAACCCCTGAGGGTTCTTTCGGAAGTGAGATACCACGAGCTTTCTTTTAAATACGGTCAAATTTTTGAAGCTGGCACCGGAGCCGAAACCTTGAGAAAAATTTTCGAAAAAATCGATTTGAAAGCTGAAATTAATAAAATGGAAAAAGAACTCAAGGAGACGCCGGCCGCCAGTAAAAGAAAGATCCTCCGAAGATTAAAAATTTTTCAATCAATGCTCAATGCTAAAATAAGGCCCGAATGGATGTTTTTAACAGTTTTGCCGGTTTTACCTCCGGATTTAAGACCAATGGTTCAGTTAGATGGAGGAAGATACGCCTCCTCAGATTTGAATGATTTATATCGAAGAGTGATCAATCGCAATAGCCGTCTTAAATATCTTTTGGAAATTAATGCCCCCGAGGTCATTGTCAGGAATGAAAAAAGGATGCTTCAAGAGGCGGTCGATGCTTTAATTGATAACGGTATGAGAAAAGGAGTGATTACTAAAGCCACCACCGGAGGGAGGCGACTTTTAAAATCTCTGGCTGACATGCTTAAAGGAAAACAGGGTCGTTTCAGACAAAATCTTTTGGGAAAAAGAGTAGATTATTCTGGCCGATCAGTAATCGTCGTAGGTCCGGAATTAAAACTCAATCAGTGCGGTCTTCCAAAAGAAATGGCTTTGGAGTTATTTAAACCTTTTGTTATCAAAGGAATTTTGGAAAAAGAATTGGCCTACAATGTCAGGGCAGCTTCAAAATTCATTGAGGAAGGTAGCGAAGAAGTTTGGGCAATTTTAGAAGAAGTGGTTAAAAACAAATTAGTTTTATTGAATCGAGCCCCCACCCTCCATCGTCTGGGAATTCAGGCTTTTGAACCTCATCTCATTGAAGGAGAGGTGATTGAAGTTCATCCTTTGGTTTGCCGAGCTTTTAATGCCGATTTCGACGGTGACCAAATGGCAGTTCATCTACCTCTTTCCAAAGAGGCTCAGAGAGAGGCCAGAGAAATAATGTTTTCTACCCTGAACCTTTTAAAACCAGCCACCGGGCTCCCGGTTGTTACTCCCACTCAAGATATCATTATTGGGTGTTATCTTTTGACCAGAATAATTAAAGAGGGAGCAAAGGGAGAGGGAAAAATTTTTGCTAATTTTCAAGAGGCTTCCTTAACCTATGAATTTGGCCAGATTGATTTAAGAGCCAAAATTAAAGTGAGAATAAATCGAGCACATAAAAAGTTATGTGCTCCGATAAAAAATTCTCGCCCAAATGGGCGAGGCTCGCCCGCCTCGCCGAGCGAGAGCGAGGCTGGGCCAAAGGTGGCTGAATTTTTAGAAACATCGGTTGGAAGAATTATTTTTAACCAAACTCTTCCTGAAGGCCACCCTTTTGTTAATGAACTGATAAATTCCAAGAAATTAGAAAAAATTATTAACGAAATTGTCGCCGATTACGGACGAGAGAAGGCAGTAGAAAGTTTAGATAAAATTAAAGATTTGGGGTTTGAGTATGCAACCTTGTTAGGTCTCTCTTGGGGAGTTGATGATCTAAAAATTCCAGCCGAAAAAGAAAAGATTATGAAAGAAGCAGATGGGGAAATAGAAGTGATCGAAGGTGAATTTCGAAAAGGTCTTTTAACCGAAGAAGAAAAATATTCCAAAACTATCGAAGTTTGGCAAAAAGCGAAATCAAAAATCGAGAAAGTTGTTCCTCAATCTCTGCCCCCCGAAGGTCCGGTATTCTCAATTGTTGACTCCGGAGCTCGGGGATCTTGGGCCCAACCGGTTCAAATGTGTGGAATGAAAGGATTGGTGATCAATCCCTTGGGAGAAATAATCAGACTTCCAATTAAAAGTTCTTATAAAGAAGGATTTAATGTTTTGGAATACTTTATTTCTACTCACGGGGCGAGAAAGGGGACAGTTGATACTGCCTTGCGAACCTCTATGGCTGGTTATTTAACGCGAAGATTAGTCGATGTTGCCCATGAGGTGGTGGTTTGCGACCAAGATTGTGGCGATGAGCAGGGAATTGAAATTTTTAGAAAGGATGCCGATGAAATCGGCCAAAATTTTGTTTTTAAAATTTTGGGGAGAATAGTTTTGGAAGATGTTAAACCCCCCACTAAAACTTTTAGTGGGGGGAAAGATAAAAAAAGGGTTATTTTAAAGAAAGGCGAAATTATTAATTGGGAAAAAGCCGAATCCATTATTTCCTTGGGCATTGAGAAAATTAGAGTTCGTTCTCCTTTAAGTTGTCGGTCGATTAGAGGAGTTTGCCAAAAATGCTATGGCTGGGAGTTAGGAACAAATCAATTGGTGAAATTAGGCGAAGCAGTGGGGATTGTTGCCGCTCAGGCAATTGGAGAACCAGGGACTCAGCTGACACTGAAAACCTTTCACACCGGCGGAGTGGCTGGGGGTGGTGATATTACCTTTGGATTGCCGAGGGTAGAAGAGCTTCTTGAAGCCCGACCATTGGTTGAAAAAGGAGTACTTTCTCCGGTCGATGGGAAGGTCACTGAGATAACAAAGGATCGAATAGTTAGAATCAAGCCCAAAGGGAATCCTCGCTCGAAAAATGAAGTTTTAGAATTTAAAATCTCTCCCCGGATGGCAATCTGGGTCAAGGAAGGCGAAGAAGTGAAAAAAGGACAACAAATCTCTGAAGGAAATTTAGATTTGAAAGAAGTTTCAAAACTCCGAGACAAAATCGAAACTCAGCGTTACATTATTAAAGAAATTCAAAGAATTTATGTTTCTCAAGGTGCTATCATTAATGACAAACATTTAGAAATCGTTACCCGTCAGATGTTTTCTCGAATTAAAATTAAAGACGGCGGTGATAGTTCTTTTGTTCCCGGTGAAATTGTAGAGAGAGCGAGATTTTTGGAAGAGAATAAAACATTGAAAGAGAAAAAGAAAAAACCAGCTAAAGGAAGTTCGATTTTGCTGGGGATTTCTCGAGTTGCTTTAACCTCTGATTCCTTTTTATCGGCTGCTTCTTTTCAGGAAACAACCAGGGTTTTGATTAAAGCTGCCTTGGAAGGCAAAGAAGATAAACTTCAGGGCTTAAAAGAAAATGTGATTATCGGAAAATTGATTCCGGCCGGTACCGGTTTTCCCCGTTAGAAATTTGCGCAAGAAATTCAAGCCATACTAAATATTATAGTTAAACTTCCAATTCCTTCGCGACGCACGTGGCCGAATAGGCCAGTCCGCCAAAGGCGGACAACGCTATTCGCATTAGTGCGTCGCCCTGGAACTCATTGGCAAATTTCTAACGGGGTTTCCGGAAAAATAGTATAATAAAAGAGGATGACTAAAAATCAAAAAAAATCGAAAGAGACCCATCAAAGATTTAAATTATCCTCCCAAACAAAAAGAACAATTTTTGGAATTTTTTTGTTTTTAATTTCAGTGGTGATTTTGCTGAGTTTTTTCAATAAAGCCGGAATTGGAGGAAAGTTCATTTTTAGAAAAATTCTCATTACTTTATTGGGCAATACGGCTTTTTTGATTCCACTTTTTTTAATGATTTTGGTCTGGGCAATTTCTCACCCTGACTACTGGAAATTCAAAAATTCACTTATTTTGTCAATTTTATTTTTGATTCTTGGGATTTCCGGCCTTTTAGAAACGCTTGAGCCGGGGAAATCAAAAGCTGGAATTTCTGGTTCTGTTTTAGCATTCCTCTTCTTGAAGTATTTTACCGCTTTAGTTGGCCAAATCATTTTTGGTCTTTTGATTTTGGCTGGTTTTTTAATCGCTTGGCAGATTTTTCGAAAATCTATTCCTTCGGCACCGGTTTTGAAAGAAGAGAAGAAACCCTTGATCTCCAGAATTTTTAAAAAAATTGGCGAACCTAAATTGAGAGTTAAAGAGATAGAAAAATTGCCAAGATTTGAAATTAAAGAAGCCGTTGACTTTAAAAGCAAGCCGATTTTGGAAAAAGAGGCACCATCATTTCCCTATCAGTCCCCGCCCTTTGATTTATTAGATCAAGATCAGGAACTCCCTCATTCCGGCGATATTCGCAATAACTCGGCCATCATTAAGAAAACCTTAGAGAATTTCGGAATTTCAGTCCAAATGGGAGAAATTAATATTGGACCGACAGTCACCCAGTATACTTTAAAACCGGCTGAAGGAATAAAATTATCCAAGATTACTTCTTTATCTAACAATTTATCTCTGGCTTTAGCCAGTCATCCCATTCGAATTGAAGCCCCAATTCCCGGGAAGTCCTTGGTCGGAATTGAAGTTCCAAATAAAGTTAGAGCAAAGGTGAGATTAAGAAATCTAATTGAAGACCCAAATTTCCAGGGGGCTGCTTCAAATTTAACTATTAATTTAGGGAGGGATGTTTCCGGTTTGCCAGTTTTCGCTGATTTGGGTAAAATGCCCCATTTGCTGGTAGCTGGTTCTACCGGAACAGGAAAAACTTGTGCCGTCGATACTTTAACTTTTACGGAAAGAGGTCTATTAACTTTTGAGGAACTTTATCTTCTACCTTTAAATAGTGAAGCTGATTTTAAGGTTAAGGTTGTTACCAGAGATGGAATTGAAACCACTGAGAAAATTTATAACAATGGGATTTGTCAATTTTACAAAATTACAACTGCCCGTGGTTATCAAATTGAGGCAACAGCTGAGCATCCTCTCTGGGTTATGAATGAAGATGGTTCTTGTGGTTGGAAACCAGCGTCGTTGATTAAAAAAAGTGACTATTTGACAATTAGTCGGGGTCCGGTTCTATTTGGCAATAGAACCGATATTTCAGATTTCAAGCCAAGTAGAATTAAGGGTAATACTAAAAAGATTTCTTTTCCTTCTAAAATGACTCCTCGGTTGGCTCAGTTTTTAGGACTATTAACTGCTGATGGCGGTCTTTCCATAGAAAGAAAAGGAATTCATCGAGTAGTTTATACTCAGGCCGATCAAAAACTCCTTTCTTTATACAAAAAACTTCTCAAAGAACTTTTTGGAATTACTAAATTTATTGAACAAAGGAGCGGCTCTAATCCAAATAATAAAGCCAAAGACATAGTGGTAAATAGCATCCATTTGAAAGAATTCCTCGAATATTTGGGAATGAAATCTGTTAAAGCACCCAAGAAAGAAATACCGCGAGCAATTAGAGAGACGCCAAAAGAAATAATTGTTTCTTATTTGAGAGCCCTTTTTGATAACGATGGCTATGTTGGAGAGAAAACTCCGATTGAACTTTCTCTAAGTAGTAAAAAATTACTCTCTCAGGTTCAGATAATGCTTTTGAATTTTGGAATAGTTTCTTCATTAAAATTTAAAAAAGTAAAAAATTATCCTAAAAATGAATATTTTCGGCTTTCTATTTATGGGGAGGAAGCAAGAAAATTTATTAAAGAAATCGGTTTTCTTAGAAAAGAAAAGTATCAGAAAATTAAAAAATTTCTCAAACTATCGCCAAATTTCAATGTTGATGTAATTCCTCATCTACCCTCCCTGCTTAAAATCTTGGCTAAAAAATACCGTGATCGCTTTGCCTATTTAACTAATCAGGGATGGAGCTATCAGCCAGGAATTTTAATTCCCAAATACGCTTTTAATTCTTTAATGAAGTATAATTCGGGCGAAAGGAGACCAAGTTATCAAGCTTTAGAGAGAATCCTCGATTTTTATCAGCCGATTTCTCAGGAATTGGAGTATCAAAAGTTAAACGAGATTTCAAAAAGAAATTTTTATTGGGATAGAGTGGAAAAGATAGAGAGAACTTCTGGCGTTGGTTACGACTTTTATGTCCCAGGTTCAGATTCTTTTGTTGGAAATGGCTTTGTCAATCATAATACAATTTTCCTCAACAGTTTGATTTTAAGTTTGATCTATCGCAATTCTCCAAAAATCCTGAGATTTATTTTGGTTGACCCAAAAAGAGTTGAATTCCCGGTCTATAATGATTTACCCCACCTTCTGACCCCGGTAATTTTGGATGTTAATCGGACGGTGAGTGTTTTGCAGTGGTTAACAAAAGAAATGGAGAGAAGATTTGAAGTTTTGGCTGAGGTAAAAGTCAGGGATCTTGCTGGTTTTAATGAATTGGCTTTTAAAACCGAAAGCGAACCCCTTCCCTATATTATTTTAATCATCGATGAGCTGGCCGATTTGATAGCAGCCAAAGGCAAAGAGATTGAGGCCGGGATTGTGAGATTGGCTCAATTGGCCAGGGCAGTGGGAATCCATTTGGTCGTCGCCACTCAGAGACCGTCAGTGGAAGTGATTACTGGCTTAATAAAAGCCAACATTACTTCCCGCGTAACTTTTCAGGTTGCTTCTCAAGTTGATTCGAGGACAGTTTTAGACGCCGCTGGCGCAGAGAAACTTTTGGGTTTGGGAGATATGCTTTTTATTTCAGCCGAAACCTTGAAGCCAAAAAGAATCCAGGGCGCCTACGTTTCTTTAAAAGAAGTGAGAAGGGTGGTTAAATGGTTAGGGTCAAAAATCCCATCGGAAATCGTCGGAGATAAATTAGCCCAGGATTTAAAAGAAAATCTCATTCGGCTTCCTGAGGAAAAAACTCTATTTTTTCCAACCGAAGAGGACCCCCTTTACGAAGAAGCCAAAAGGGTAGTGATTGAAGCCAGAAAGGCCTCGGCTTCCCTTTTGCAAAGGAGATTAAAAATTGGCTATGCTCGAGCAGCCCGATTAATTGATATTTTGGAAGAAAGGGGAATGGTGGGCCCTTTAGACGGAGCCAAACCTCGGGAAGTTTATTTTAAAGAAGAAGAAAAAGACGAAGAGGATTGGCAAAAAATTTGAGCGGTAGCGAAAACCCCGCCCCCTATGCTGTTTGTATTTTTTAAAAAAAGAATTAAAATATTATAATAGCACTCAATAAGTCCTCGCAAGCAGAATTACTGCTTAGGGGGCGGGGTGCTCACTACGTTCGCATATGGCAAAAAAAGAGAAGAAAATTGAAAAAGAAGCCCTGGCCGAGACAATTGAGGGAATTAAGCAAAAATTTGGCGAAGGAGCAATTATGAGATTGAAAGAGGCCCGACCGGTTAATGTTGATGTGATTCCTACCGGTTCCATCTCTTTGGATACGGCTTTGGGAGTAGGCGGAGTGCCGCGGGGTAGGGTGATTGAAATTTATGGCGCCGAGTCGACGGGAAAATCTACTTTAGCTTTGCATATTTTAGCTGAGGCTCAAAAACAAGGGGGGGTTGGCGCTTTTATTGATGCTGAGCATGCCCTGGACCCTGATTATTCCAAAAAAATTGGGGTGAATGTTGATGATTTATTAATTTCTCAGCCCGATTCTGGCGAACAGGCCTTGCAAATTGTTGAAACCCTGGTTAAATCAGGTGAGGTTGATGTCATCGTTATTGATTCGGTAGCCGCTTTGGTTCCTCAGGCCGAAATTGCTGGAGAAATGGGAGAATTTCAAATCGGTCTCCAAGCTAGATTGATGAGTCAGGCCTTGAGAAAACTTTCCGGAATCATATCTAAGACAAAAACCGTTGTTATTTTTTTGAATCAAACCAGAATGAAAATTGGAATGATGTGGGGTAATCCGGAAACTACTCCCGGGGGTTTAGCTTTAAAGTTTTATGCCTCGGTTAGAATTCAATTAAAAAGAATTGCCCAGATAAAGCATGGAGAAGAAATTATTGGCTCTCGCATTAAAGCCAAAATTGTCAAAAATAAAGTGGCCGCCCCTTTTAAAACCGCGGAATTCGACATTTACTATAACGAAGGAATTTCTTATTTAGCCGATCTTTTGAATACGGCAATTAAATTGGGAGTAATTAAAAAAACCGGGAGCTGGTTAGAGTTTGAAAATGCAAAATTGGGACAGGGTTTGGAAGGTAGTAAAAAATTTCTAAAAGAAAACCCTCAAACCGTTGATAAAATAAAAAAGGCAATTTTTAATTTCGATAGTAAGAAAGCTGAAAGTTGAAAGTAATAAGTGGTCTATAAATAATAAAAAACAGCTAAAAACTGTTTTTTTATTTTTCTACCCTCTACTCTCCACCTTCTACTTACCAGTATAAGAAAGCAATCCCAAAAATCGAGCTCTTTTTATTGCTCGGGCTAATTTTCTTTGGTGTTGGCTGCAAAGGCCAGTTTTTTTTCTTGGTCTAATTTTGCCCACACCGGAAATAAACCTTCTTAAAAGTTCAGTGTTTTTGAAATCTATTTCTCCCACTCCTTTTTGGCAAAAATAGCAATTCATTTTTTGATTAACCAATACATTGATTACGCTTTTTTATATTTTTTATTTTCTCTAAAGGTTGTAAATTTTTTAGACTCCAGCATTGTTTAAATTCCAAATCATTTGGAGAGGTATAGTTAAACAAACTTTTCGGTTTTATATGATCGACTACCCAATAACTTCCGTAATTGTCCCAACTCATTTTATTATCAAACTGTTTTTCTAAATGTCTTATTAATTCTTCTAAAGTATAATCAGCGAGGACTTTCCACGGTTGTTTGGCTTTTTTATCTTTTAAAGACCTAGCGATTGCTGAACCCATATTCTCGTCTAGACGATATCTTGGGTCTATTTTTCTTTTATATTTTTGCCACTTTCCTTTATACCGTAATCTTTTCTCTTTATTTTTTTGATTATACTTTCTCTGACGTTGTTGTATTGCCCCTTTATTTTTCTGATAATAATTTTTATGTTGTTGTGATATTTTTTCTTTGTTCTTTTGATACCACTCTTTATGATATTGCTGCACTTGCTCTTTATTCTTTTGATACCATTCTCTAATTTGCTGTTGTCTTCTTTCTCTATTCTTTTGATACCAAATCTTATGATATGATTTCACTCTCTTTTGTATTTTTCCTCTATTTCTTTGATAATATCCTTTCTTATTTTTTGAGATCTTTTCTCTGTTTTCTCGATAATATTTCCTCTTATATTGTAGAATTCTTTCTTTATTTTTCTGATAATATCCCTTCTTATTTTGTCGTTCCTTTCCTTTGTCTTTATAAGCCATAATTTATTCGCGCTTTTTAAAAATTTTATTTCCGAGACGATTAGAATCTAAGAATTAAAAGCCTACTTTTTTCTGATTTTTCGGATACCGAAATTAACAAAACAAGAAAGTAAGTACAAAATCGCTGACCTAATTAATAATCCAATTCGATACATTTCAATATAACCCAGCGAAGATATTTTTCCTATAACCTTCCCTTTAATTAAATCCAAGGGTATATTTATTTCATATGATAAAGGTTTCTCTATATTATCCTGTTTTGCTGTAAATGTCTTATTGTTAAAATCTATCGATACAATTCTTCCTATAATAGCTACTCGATTTTTAGTGGTTGAAAACAAAACTGCATCGCCGCTTTTTAGTCTGTTGAAATTAAGCTTTTTTACAAATACAATATCATAGGGATTAAAAGCTGGAGACATACTATCGCCTACCACAAAATAATAAAATGAAGTGGTTCCAAAAACTAATCTTACAATAATTGCAAATAATACAAACAAAACAAACAAAATTATTATCTTATCTTTTGTTGGTTTTAGAAAACTTTTCCAATTCATATTATTTTTTCTAACCCCTAAATAACTAAATGTCTGGAGAACGAAAATAAAAGTTCTTCTTTATTGCACTATAATAATTTTGATAGACCCTCCTTAATTTAAAAGGGTATCTGAGAGATATCGATTTCTCCTTCCTCTTCGATTATTGGAATTTCTTCTTTTGAAACCTCAGGTGGAGCTCCTTCAGGAACCACTTTTCCAGCCGCCTTTGGTCCCAATTGTATTCTTTCAGCCACAATTTCAGTTCTTGTTCTTTGATTGCCAGATTGATCCTGCCAAGTTCGAGTTCTGATTCTACCTTCAATA
>Ga0210057_1007955_pt1 | contig 12680 bp, 14 predicted proteins | sample CryGeyCG2114_010_2_FD_183968 | JGI IMG/M metagenome (GOLD analysis project Ga0210057, IMG submission 183968) | Groundwater microbial communities from aquifer - Crystal Geyser CG10_big_fil_rev_8/21/14_0.10 (SPAdes) (version 2) | ecosystem: Environmental > Aquatic > Deep subsurface > Groundwater ... | reverse complement strand
GATTTCTGCTGTCAGCGAATTTGTTGAAAATGGGGCAGTTCCATTCCAAATTCCCGCCGTATCATTATTTTTTATTGATGGTGAAAATAATATTACGTTGGAAAAAACCCCTGTTGGGTGGGATGCGTCTATAGGGCGTGCAATATTCTCTCATGAAGATAAGAATTCTGCTTTAAAAAACAGTTATCGCTTCAATTATAGTGATTCAATTCATGTCAGTGATGATTTTAATTATGAAGCCGATATAATGACTTATGACACAAAAAAGATAGCGGTAGCAAAGGAAGTATATCAAGGTTCAATGAACCATCCAAGGTTGATGAAGAATAATGCTCTTTTCAGGTTTCCCATGTTAACAACAATATATCTGGCTAGGTTTGATGGTAGATTAGATCTCACTAGGGCCAGAAAAACTTCTGTTCAGGCTAAAATACCACTTGAAGAATTATGTGAAAGGCTAAAATATCAACCCCAACTTTTCACACCCGTAGTCGATAGATTTATAGGAAGGTATGCACTTAATCAAGCTCTTGTAAGATATCAATGATCTTTTTCTTCATAACAGGATGAACAAATTCAGGTGCGATTTCAGCTAAAGGTTCTAAGACAAATCTTCTTTCTTGCAGACGAGGATGAGGTATGATCAAATCTTCATCTGCAATAATTTCATCTCCATAGAACAAGATATCTAGATCGATTGTTCGAGGACCATTTTTGATTGTTCTCATCCGTCCCAACTTTTTTTCGATCGCTAAACAATGATCTAACAATTCTCTAGTCGTCAGTACCGTTTCTATCCCTACAACTCCATTCAAAAAATCAGGTTGCTCCAGAAAACCAACTGGTTTAGTTTTGATTAACGAAGACAATTTGCTGATGACACAATTTTCTTCTAACAATTTTAAAGAATCAAGAATATTTTTTTCTTTATCCCCTAGATTAGAACCTAGAGCAAGAAAAACTCTCATAGTTTAGCTACTTCTTGCTGGAAATCTCCTGCCTTCTTCTTCAAGTTTTTCAAAGCATCTTTCAATGCTTTTCTTGGTTCTAGGCCTTTAGTTTCCAGATAGAATTCAGGTACACCAATCAGAGGATGAGCGATAGTGTAAGTTGCTACTTCTACTCCTGCAACATGCAACAATTCTTCCTTCAGAATATTACAGAAAGTATGAGTTTCACCGATCAGCTGAAAAACCAGCCTTATCTTAGTCTCTTCTAATACTTTAAATTCCATAGTTAGCGTTTTATTCTAGTTTATTTATAAATGTTTTCCTTTTCCGAACGTATTTAGTTAGTTGGCCTAAAATTTGTCAACTTTGCTGAACAGTTCATAGACAAAGTTAATATACGAAAATCTTCTATTAGGACTTTACTCTTTCTGCGACTTTCTCATATTATGTAAAAATGGCTAGAAAACCCCTGGCTTTAGCCTGGGGATGTCCACAGAAAAAAATATTTTTCTGGGACGCTAGAAAAGTCGTTGCTTTTCTACGCGAATAGCATAGATTTACTAGCCATTTTGCATCCTAAAAATGCGTTGTCAAGAAAACCATCTTTTTTCAAACCCAGTCTTTTAAGGCTGGGTAAGATGGTTTTACGCATTTTTATGATTTTCGTCAAAGTTGGCGGCCAACTAAATACGTGCGCTTTTCCTGGTCACTAGCAAGATCAAAGCGGCTACTCCCTTAACGGCAGCCAGCATACAAGCGACAATAGCTAAACTCATGGTTACCCCCAGATCGCCCATCAGATTTAGTTCACCGAAAACCATGGCGCGGAATCCTACCACCGCAGCGATAACTGTAATTAGCATCGGCGGCAAGACACTGGCCAATGTATTTTCCATCGCTTTAACCTTATCTACTTCTTTCCTTTCATAATCGAATCTGGTAATGATTTGAATCCCAAAATCAATGCCGATTCCAATAATCATTGTGATGACCGATGACGTGACATTGTTGAAAGGTATCTGAAATAATCCAATCATTCCAATCGTCCAAAGTACTCCAAAAATAACTGTTACTAGGGGCAAGATCGTATTTTTTATCGAGCGGCTTAAGATCAACAAAAATGCGATGATAGCGATCAAAGCTAACATTGAAGTTTTATTAGAATCAGGACCAAAAAGGTTGTTTTGTTCAACCTCAGCAGCCAGACCGCCGATAGCTTCCACCTGCAGACCTGCTGGTCGCGTCGTATTATCGATGATTTCTTGGATCTGCCTTACAGTTTCTGGTCCATCCGCATTAGCTGTTAGGGAGATTTTGATCAGGGTTATAGCATAATCAGCGCTTAATAATTCTCCTTCAGTATCAGTGTAATCATCTGCTGTTAACAATTGCGGTAGATGACCATCATGTTTCTTTCGAGCAATTTCAGAGATTGAAGAGATAGAAGTTACACCTTGAATTAATTTTGCTTTCTGAGTCAGAAGGTCAATATAATGGATTATCTCTGGATCCCTGACATCTTGCTTCGTTCCCTGTACTGGATCAAGAGCAATCATAATCTCTGCTGAAGTTGCATCACCAAATTCATTTTGAACCTTTAAGAACGCTTTCAATACAGGTTGATCTTCTGACATCATATTCTCAAAAGACATATCTTGATTGTTCAGATGTCCTGAATTAAAAATCATAAATGCTGTAATTAAGATACCCAAAACTAGAAACAACTTCGGATGTTGCGTCAAAAATTTACTATACGCCCTGAAAGGCTTTTCATAACTAACCTTGATTTTACCTGGTTTGTCTTTCCAGAATCTTTCAAAAGCGATAATTACAATCGGTGTGACGATAACTGTTGATAATAGAAGCATGATAATACCAATCGCTAAAGTACTGCCTAGACCTGCTAAAATTGGAAAAATTGAAGTTGCTAAAGCCATGAAACCCAATGCTGTCGTTCCACCTGAAGAGAAGATTGCGCCGCCAATATTGGCAATCGCTTCTTTCAAACCTTCTTCAGCACCATTTTTTTCTTTCTCTTCCTTATATCTCTCAATCAAGAAAATATTATATTCTACACCTAAACCGATGAGCATGGCGCTGATTCCAGCTGTACCGATATTAATGGGGATCTCTAATAATCCTAGCAAGCTGAAGGTCCAGCTAATCCCTACTAATAAGGGGATCATTACTAATACAGAATCTTTCAAGCTTCTTTGAATAATCAGTAATAAGACAAAGATAAACACCACTGCAATAATTGAAGTTTTGATTGCATCACTGACCATTAAATTAAAAATTGTTGCACCTAACGGTGCTTCTCCAGTTGTAACTGTAACTACGCCTGCCGGTGGTGCTGATTGAGCTATGATCAGCGATACTTCTTCACTGAAATCCTTGATTTTTTTACTATCTTCCCCTAGATCAGCGTTAACGATAACTAGGGTTGTGCCATAATCAGCGCTGACTAAATTGCTAGAGAAAGGAATGTTGTCTAAGGTAAGTCTTACTGTCTCAGCATCAGGTACTTCATAGGGGAAAAAATTAGCTAAAGAATTTACCTCTTGTACGCTTGATATCTCTTGCAAATTAATCTGCAATCGTTGTAAGAACTTGATTACTTCTGGATCGCGGATATCATTTAATCTGGCTTGCCCTTGTGAATTTTCATCAAGATAAACAGCCACCACTACATTTCCTAACGAACCGAAATCCTTGGAGATATCTCTGGTTAATTTGGTAATCGGCGCATTTTCCGGCTCAAACTTGGAGAAATCTGATTCAAATTTTAGCTTGAACAAGCCACTACTCATGACTAAAGTAAGGACGATCAATATCAATAAAAAGGAGATAAAATATTTCCTTTGCCCAGCGCTAAATTTTTTTAGTCCCTGTTGTATATATTCCAACAATCCTTTCATAAACTAACTTTTTCAACAAAATCTTTATAAAACTTTGCCATTCCACTACTTAAAAATGAAAACAAATCCGATTTACTTTATATTAGCGATCTTGCTCCTCCTACCCTTAGTTCAGGCTATCGAGATCAATGTTGATGACTATACCATTGATTACAGTTACACTAAAGCTGTGAGTGGTGAAAGATTCTATCTCACTATAACTATCACTAACGAAGCAAACAACACTAAAGAAGATATAGACCTTAACTTTGCTGATTCATATCCTTTTAATTTCATCAGTGATGAAGATCTTAACATTGAATCTTTAGCACCAGATGAATCTATCAAGAAAACTTTTCAGATTGAAGTTGCAACTAATGCTGATTCTAATAATTATGACTTAGAATTTGAACTTGATAACGAAGACAGTTTCCTAGATATTGAAGTTACTTCCATCAAACCTGAACTAATCATTACTGACATTTCCGTTGAGCCTAAGATAATTTCCCCAGATCAGGAAGATGTTCATTTGACCCTAAAATTAGGAAATATAGGTGATGGGGAAGCTAATTTTGTTAAGGCAGAGATAATCCTGCCCTCAGGCTTTACTGCTTCAGACTCTTATAGCACTCAGGAATATCTGGGAAGCTTGTCAAAAAGCGATAATAAATCTATTGATTTCTATTTTGATACTGATAAATTGTTAGCCAGCGGTCCGCATCAAGCGCGTCTGAATCTGCAGTTTGAAGATGAAGATCATGAAAGTTATCAGGTTTCCTTACCCTTCAATTTGCCTGTAATAGGAAAACCAGTCTTTGCAGTAGTAAATAGTGACCTAGCACCTCAAGAATTACATTCCGGTTCTAAAGCAGTTTTAGGGATAACCTTACAGAATATTGGCACTGAAGATGGCAAAGAAACATCTGTAAGAATTTTTGAAAATAGTGATCTACCATTCAAATTTGATGAAAAAACAAATTATATTGGTTCAATTGATAGTCAAGAATTGGGCCGGGCTGTTTTCAACCTTGTAGTAGATTCTGATGCAACCCCTAACAACTATTGGGTAAAGATTCAGATCAGGACTGTTGATAATGGTAATGTACTAGTGACTGAAGATAAGATCAACATAGCTGTGGTGGCAAAAGAACCACTTAACCTGGATTCAGTTTTACTTGCTGCTTTATTGGTTTTGATTTTCCTAACAGCGGTCCTTATCATCTTCCTGTTGTTTAAGAAAGGCAAAAGAAAGAGAAGATAAATATTATTTTTTATAATTTTTAGGATTTATCATTCATCATCAATTTATCTTTTATTATCAACATTACTATTTTTCAGCAGTAAGATTTCAGTTCGGGTTCGGCAAAACATTTTCTTTTTAAGTGATTTTATCATTTCTCCCATTCATGGAAACCCTAAATTATACACGGACAGAACACGGCTCGGGAAAAATCTATACTGACCAGTGCATTTTTGCACCAGAATTAGGTGTTGTCTTTAGCCGTGAGATTTATCAGGAAATAGATGATGATCCTGGAGCGGCAGAATATCGCGTAATGAGGAATTCAGGCAAGATTCAGGAAGCCTGGAAAGTGGCAGAAAGAAGAACCGATCTTTTAAAGGATTCGTTGCCTGAACGTAATCGTTATTTTTCAGTAAACTTTTCTGCACCCGAAATAAGAAGTTATGCTACTGAAGAATTGCAATTATTGCTGAGAGCTGATCAAGAAGGAAATCAAGAAAAGTTGGCTGCAGGAATTGAAAGGTTATTAGGCTGACCTTATTTTTTATTTTTTTTATCCTAATCCGTCCTAACAAAACATTTATCTAGCTAAAAATATTTCTATCTGTATGCAAAAAGTTCTATTACTGATCCTCGATGGCTGTGGTTATCGTCAAGAAACAAAAGGTAATCTCATTAAACAAGCAAAAACACCTGTTTTAGACCAGTTATGGAAGACCCAGCCACATACACTATTACAAGCTTCCGACTCTGCTGTAGGGCTTCCCAAGGGTTTTATGGGTAATTCTGAAGTAGGTCATTTAACTTTAGGCGCAGGAAGAATAATTGGTACTGATTTGCTGAGAATTAATCGTGCTATCAAAAATGGCTCTTTCTTCAAGAATAAAGCATTATTGGAAGCTGTTGATTACGCCGCTAAGAAACACCAGAAACTGCACTTGCTTGGTTTGTTAAGTGATTCCGGAGTGCATTCACACATTTCACATCTTTTTGCTCTCTTAAAATTAGCGAAACGGAGAGGTGTCAAGGAAGTTTATGTCCATGCTTTTCTCGATGGTCGGGACACACCACCTAAATCTGCAGCGAAGTATATCAAATCTCTCCAACAGGAGATGAAAAAAATAGGCTTAGGTAAATTAGCTTCGATGATGGGTCGTTTTTATGCTATGGATCGAGATAACCGTTGGGGTAGAGAACATAAAGCCTATGATTGCATGGTCAATTGTAAGGGTCGTCATCGTACTGATCCATTGGCAGCTTTGCAGGAAGCCTATGATAAAGGAGAAACTGATGAATTTATCAAACCGACAATTTTCGGCAAAACATGTGTAGTGGATGAAGATGATAGCATTATATTTTTCAACTTCCGTTCTGATCGTGCCAGAGAACTTACTAGAGCTTTTGTGGTGGGTAAATTCAATCATTTTAAGCGTAGAAAAATTCTGGGTCTAAAATTTACAACTCTCACTCAATATGAAGTAGCACTAAAGGTTCCCGTTGCTTTCCCGCCATTAATGCCTCAGCAGACACTAGGTGAAGTTATTGCGGAAGCAGGCTACAAACAATTACGGTTAGCCGAGACCGAGAAATGGGCCCATGTAACTTATTTTTTTAACGGCTTGTGCGAATGTATTTTTCCTTACGAAAACAGGATCCATCTCAGAAGCAGGATGGTAACTACTTATGATAAGACACCAAAGATGAAAACAGAACAGATCACGCAAAAATTATTGCAGGATAAAGACAATTATGATTTTTTCGTCGTAAATTTCGCTAACTGTGACATGCTTGGTCATACCGGAAACATTGCGGCAACCAAACAGGGGATAGAATTTATGGATCAGCAGATTGGCAGGATCGTCAAAGAATTCAATGGCTTGATCTTTATCACAGCCGATCATGGTAATGCTGAAGATATGCGGTCTTCACATTTAACTTCCCACACGACAAATCCTGTACCTATGATCGTTGTCAACGGTTCGATGAAACTTAAGAAAGGCGGTTTAGCTGATGTTGCTCCGACGATCCTTAAGGTCATGAAACTGCAGAAACCTAAAGAGATGACAGGTAAGAGTTTGTTTTAGAAAAATGAATGAAAAATATTATTATCTTGATGAACTTATTGGAATGATAGATGAACCAAATCAGACACCTTGCAGAAGAATTTATCTTGACAATCAATTGATGTTTGAAACTGCTAAGGGTTCTAATATAAAACATCAAGCTTGGCAAGGTGGTTATATAGCTCATATTACTGAAGCGATGAATTTTGCTGTAAACATATATCAAAATCTGGGTCATCGTCGAACCTTACCTTTTTCGTTATCTGATGGTTTATTGATAACATATTTACATGACTTAGAAAAACCTTGGAAATATGGGGGAAGTGAAGAAGAAAAGAACGAGTTGAAAAAATTTAGCGATTATAAAGAGTTTATTCTTGACAAAATCAAAGAATACAATTTTCAATTGACTGAAGATCATTTCAATGCCTTAAGATATGTTCATGGTGAAGGTGAAGATTATAGTCCTCATAGAAATGTCCAATGCCCACTGGCTGCTTTCGTTCATATCTGTGATACGATTAGTGCTAGAATCTGGCCAGATTTTCCTAAAGAAAATGGCGGATGGTGAGTAACAAAAGTTTCTAGAAATTGACCTCTTTTTTCACAGCAATACCAAAATTTTCGCCATCGAAAAATCTATCCGCTTCGATCCAGCTGAATTTTTTGTTTTCTATAATTTTGATCAGGTAGGGAATATTCGGCAAGGTCCTTAAATTTTTGATCTCTTCTTTTTTGAACCATTTATTTTCGCCTTTGATTGTTTTTTCGATCAGATTTCCTTGCGGATTGGTGGCTTTGACAATAAATAATTGGTGACCGTAAGAAAATTCTTTATTGATATAGCTTTTAGAAGAAAAAATTCCTTTGAGTTCTAGATCACATTTTAAGCCTGTCTCTTTTTTGATCGATTCCTCAGCCTGCTCCATGATGTAATTAGTAGCTCTTAATTTTCCACCATGTGCAGCCCAGAAACCATAAAAAGGCTCTTTTTTCCTGTTGATGAGCAGAACTTTATCTTTATCTGTGATGACCATAATTACCGCGACGATAGGCAGCTCGCAACGGTTACCAGTAAAACTTTCCAGGTAAGCCACTCTTTTCTTCCCCTTTGTTGTCAATTGATACAACCCTTGCTCATTCTTTTTAATAAGCCCTGCTGCGACTAATTTAGTTATATGGTAAGAAAACTTATTGCTCCTCCCTTCCTTATCCCATAACTGATTAAATGAACAAGTTTTGTGATAAGTTAATTCATGAAGAATTCTCGATTGATAATTATCGATGAAATTTTTTTCTTCTGCAGCATAAAATCCTTTACTTTTCATTTATTGGCTTATTTATAGCTTGCAATATAAATATTGCCGCTATTTTATGCTAGCAGGCACTTGACTATTGATAAAGCACTATCTCAAAATTATTTGAGTAAAATTACATTAAAAAACCTGATCCCATTCTAGAATATATAAACCTAAAAAAATAAAAAAATTAAAATTGCCAATCTTTGGCTCTTTGCACAATCTGTTCGATGGTTTCTCCGCTATGGTTAACAGCGTTTTTGAATCCTTCAATATCAGAACCTCGAGGTAAATCATTTGGTTTGTTCAATCCCGTAAGCGCAGTAAAGTTATTTAGATACAAGGAAGAAGCAACCATGTTAGAAACTGTGGTCGGATTTTGCGCTCCAAAGGAAGTGATATCTACAAGATCCATGCTCAAAATATTATCAATATTAGAATTAGCAACGTAACCAGCAATTTTATCAATCTCCTGCTCACTTGAAGGTATCCACAGATTAGCAACTGAGGTTACAACCAATTCACCATTTTTAGTATCTCTGGGATCAATTCCCATGGCGTAAGAAGCAACCATGCTTGTCAACTTGTTGTAAGCATTAAAATTTAGATCATTACTTATAAGTTGTCTTATTGCACCCTCTGCAGTTTTTTCAAATCTTCTAACAAAAGAATTATCAATGTAAAGATCCTGTCGATTTCGTGGTGATTCAAAAACACCAAGAACATCGCCATGCGGTAGTCCATAGGCTCGGTTTAGGGCAGTTACTACTTCCCCTTTTGGTCCATCGAATTCATCCATTTCTCCTACAAAACCAGATGCGGCATAAGCTTGTTCTATCGTGATAATTCCTGCCTCTGCCAGCGCTATATAGGGCTTATCAATTTTACCACCTGCCGGCCATAAATTAGCGATGTCTCCTTTTTTTGTATCAGAATCACATTGTGCATCATCTTGCGTTTGGATCATCATCGTTACCTTGCTTGGTTGCTCTTGATCAAAAAGAACATATCCTAAAACGTCTCTTATAATAACCCCTGAATCTTTCAATTGTTCCCTAAAATCACTCAAGGATGAAGGTTGTAGAAAGCTATACCCACCAAACTGTTCTTTTACACCATAGCCGATTCCGGCCGCCACAATATTTACCATATTAAACCACCTTTCAATTTTGTCGCAGGACTATCGCAAGACAACAAACTAATCTTAGATTCAACTGCGCACTCAACTGCACTAAGTGGCTATTAATAAGGAGAAATCTCAATTATCTTGAGTGAGGATCTCTGAGTGGGGATGAGAAATATTTTTGACTGAGCAATTATTATTATCCTGATGAAAATCAGCTTCTATCAGGCTAAATTTTTCTTTTTCAACTATCTCTATCAGAAGATTGGTGTAAGATTTATTATTGTTAGCTAGAAGTTCCTCCTTGTTTACCCAGCGATTTTTTGAACTGCTTATTTTTCCCAGCGGTCCAATCCCTTTGATCACAAAGTAATGATGATTGGCGATAAGTTCTCCTTGCTCAAACAAATGCAGCGATAGAAAACCTTGTAAATGTGTCTGGCAGTAAAGTCCTGTTTTAAGTTCAATCAATCGTAAGGTCTGCTCCATCAGGTGTTGTGAAAAAGCACAGGCAACCATAGGAAATTGATAATCAGCAGTTACCAAATATTTGTTAGCTTTCATGATGATGGATAGGATGAACGTCTGCGGTGCACCATGATGATTTAGGTAAGAAATATGCCTTTTTCCGAGGACACTAAGCTTATAAGCATTGTCTTTTTTTTCAATTAAGTTTTTTTCTCGCAGGATCTTAATATGGTAAGCGAAAGTATTTGAACGTCCCTGCTTATCCCATAATTGATTAAAGCGAAGTTCATTTTGTCGTGATAATTTGCGAAGAATCCCCAATTGCAATCCCTTAATATTTTCTAGATCAAAATTATCTCTTAAAATATTTTCCATAATATAAATTTAGTTCAAAAATATATAAAAGGAAATCTCAATAACATTTGACTCAAAATGAATTGAGTTGATTAAACAAGTTTTCACTTCACTTCACGCCAATATTTTTCTATAAAACCAATAATATGCCAAGTATAATCGTCGCAAACAACAGTATTTCCCGTAAATCTTCTCCTACCATTTTTTTCAAAATTTCTTCCATACCATATTCTCATTGGACCAATTATAACAATGGAATTTACATCAAATTCATAACCTGAAGTATATAACTCAAACCCTTCAGATTCATCAATAAATTTAGTATACATTAAACAATACGTCTTTAACACTCTAGAATCATAATTAGAAAAACTTCCTTGCAAAGAAGCAACACGTTTATCTTCATATTGCTTAACTTCTCCTCTTAAGGCTAAGGAACGAATTTTTTCTTCAATTAATCTTTCTTCTAAATCATCACTCATTCTTTCCACTCAATCTTACCTTTAGACAACTCCTTCTTCAATCTTTTTTTCACTTCTGCCAGCAGCGGTTCTAATTCCGCAAAATTGCTGACAGCTTCATCGGCATAATTTCCATAAAAGACATTCTGCTTATATTCCTGATGTCCTGCTTCTAAGATAGTTAGAAAGGCTTCTAATTTATCTAGTGCTCTTACATATTTGGCTTCTCTCGTCGCTTGATCCAGATATTCCTGCCATAATTCTTTGATGTTTTTACCAAAAGAAAAATTACTGGTGATTGTCATGATCGCTTTTAGTTCATTTTTATCTTTACTTTTTTTGCTTATTTCTCCGGTAATAACTCGAAAAGCATCAATCTCTCCTGTTAATGCTTCCGCCAAATCATGGACTATAGCAATTTTCAAGGTTTGAGCAAGATTGAGATTAAGTTTTAATTCATCAGCTACTAAGAAACTTAGTAAAGATAGTCTCCAAGAATGATCAGCTACCGATTCCTTGCGGTCTTTAAAAGTTGCACTGAAGCGCCATGTGGCTTCCAGCTTTCCCACTTCACCAACAAAATCAATAATTTCACGTATTTTATCTTTATTCATGAATTAAATGATAAATTCTTCTATAAATACTTTTTCTCAATCTGTACTGAGAAAATTTATAAATAAATATTCAATTGATAGAAAAATGAAAATAGTCAATCCAGGAAACGAAGATTACCACATGCATAGTATGACTTATTCTGATGGCTTAAACACCATTGATGAAATCGTTAAGTTTGCTGGTGATATCGGCCTAAAAAAAATCGCCATTACTGATCATAGTGATGCAACTCTTAGAAAATATCCTCAAATGGGTGCAGCAGCTTGGAGAAGTTTTGTCTGCCCTAAACCAGGTCGTAAAAGACGTTGGGAAAATGTGTATAATAAGGTAGAAGTTGTTTTTGGTATTGAAGGTGATTTGTTGAATAAAGATGGTGATATCTGCGAAGATATACAAGGTATTAAGGGTAATTTTTTAATTCTATCTGCTCACGGTGGTATCTATGATGATGAACCAGCAACAATAACTGAGGCTTACCTTAACGCTTTAAAAAAACATCACTCCCAGATTGACTTATTGGGTCATCCCTGTATAACAGACTTTCAAAGACATCTGGATATCGAAGCGGTAACCAAAGCAGCTAACCAGTATCAGGTTCCCTTAGAATTTAATTGTGCTAACTTAGTAAATGGTAAAACAAACATGGAAAACCTTAGGATTATGCTTCAGCTTGCTGAAAGAATTTATGTCAACAGTGATGCTCATACAATGAAAGAATTAAGAGATAATCGCAAAATAGGTTATAGGTTCCTTAGGGAAAATCATTTCATCAAATAAAAGTCGTCTGCAATTTTCTCTTTGGTTTCTTCTCTGAAAAATAACCTCTTGTCTTGCTATACAAAGTAATCTCTGCATCAATTTTTCGGAATTCTTTCACACCGACTTCTGTTAAAAAAACTCTACCCTGATCATAAGACAACAGTTTTTTTTGCTCTAAGGTTTCCAGATTCATATACAACGCTCTCTCCTTCTTGTCAAACAAACCTGACTGGATGCATAATTCAATGAAAGTTATCTTGGAAGTATGCAGGGAAAGGACTTTCTCTAAATCATGATTCAAAGCATTATAATAGTGTCCTAAAGAGAACAACATCAGCTTCTGTGTTTTGGTTAATTTCAATTTATTATGGAGAGATTTAGCAGTTTATAATTTTTTATGTTCAGAATTAGTAGAATTTCTTTTTAAATACTAGCATCATCAGGTCAAA
>Ga0210057_1007953_pt1 | contig 12682 bp, 13 predicted proteins | sample CryGeyCG2114_010_2_FD_183968 | JGI IMG/M metagenome (GOLD analysis project Ga0210057, IMG submission 183968) | Groundwater microbial communities from aquifer - Crystal Geyser CG10_big_fil_rev_8/21/14_0.10 (SPAdes) (version 2) | ecosystem: Environmental > Aquatic > Deep subsurface > Groundwater ... | reverse complement strand
AGAAGAGGAAATTCTGTATATCCAGCTACCTTATTAAAATGACCTGCCTCAGATACCAAGATTAATTTTACATCTAAATTTTTAGATAAGTGTTCACCATTGCCAACACACACAAAAGGATCATTATCTGAATGAAAAACAAAAAATTTATGACAATTTTTCTTAATAGCTGCCCAGTCAAATGCATTTTCAAGAAATAATTTATCTGTTTTATAATTTTTAATAGGCTTAATTCCAATAGGAACAGCCACAAAAAAAGCAGCTTTTATTTTAATAGTGCTATTTTCTAAAAATCTAAGTAAAAAAGTTCCTCCCAAACTATGACCTATAATTATTGTATCAGAAGTTAAGTGTTTTTTATATTTTAAAAAAACTTTAAACCAAGATTCAGGAGTTTGGTTTTGTGGAGTAGGAAATTGAGGAACAATAACATTACAGCCAAGTCCTTCTAATTTTTGTTTTAACCAAGGAAACCAGTTTTCTTCAGGATAACCTGCAGTACCATGAATAATAAAAATATTTCTCATCATACTAAATAAATGTATTAATATTTATATATTCGACCATAATATTTCACCATATGACAGAACAAAAATATCCTGAACCAACAGTGGGACCATTAATATTCAACAAAAAAGGAAAGTTTTTTCTTATGAAATCTCCTAAATGGCATAATAAATGGGTTATTCCTGGCGGCCATATTGAATTAGGAGAAAAAATGGAAGATGCAATAAAGCGTGAAATAAAAGAAGAAACAGGCCTCGAGATATATGATATAGAATATTTATGTACACTTGAATTTATTTTTGATCCAATATTTGTGAAGAAAAAACATTTCATATTTATCAATTTCACAGCAAAAACAAAAAATGTTATCCTAAATCATGAGGCAACAGATTATAAATGGGTTACCTTTGAAGAAGCAGAAAGCCTTGATGTAGAGCCTTATACATTAGAAGTAATAAATAAATATAAAAAAAAATAATTTAATAAACTTAAGCAACAACTTGAAGTCTCACATTAAAATTCTTGCCACAGTAAACACATCTTTTTTTCTTGTTGAATAAGCTGTCTGCTTTTACAGGCATATATTTCATCCTGTTTTTACATTGAGGACACTGAACAAGAAAAACATTACTCATTTTCTTCTTTCTTTTTTTCTTCTGCTGCATGCTCTTGTGTTTCATCAGCATCATCTTCATATCCTTCTACAAAACCTGCTTCTTCAGAATCTATTTCATCCTCGTCTACCATTTCATCACGGTCCTGCGAATCCTCTAATTCCTCTTCTTTTTCTCCTTCTTCAACAGCTTCTTCGTGTTTATCTTCTTCACTTTTGTCTTCATTTTGAGATTCTTCTTGAATAATATCTTCTTTGCTTCCTTGATTATTTGTTGTTTCTAATGCGTGTTCTTCTTTTTTTTCTGTCTGTTCCATTGTTACCCCCTCTTCTACTGCAGCTCTTGCTTCTTCTAATTTCTGCTGTGTTTGTTCTGTTTCTTTGATATGTTTAAATAGATCACGCGCAGACTGTGCATCTCTTAAATCAAAATAATCAAAGAACTTCTGTGTTAATTTAAGCATATAAGTTCTGCCGTATTTTTCTTTAATCAAAAAACCCATCTTCTCTATTTCAGTAATATGGTCATATGCCTTATTTGTTCTTATAGCAATAACCTCGCTTTGTGTTATCGGCTGTTTCCATGCAATAACAGCAAGTGTTTCCATCATAGATTTTGTTAATTCTGTGTTTGGATTAATTTTTCTTACAAGGTTTATATGCTTCTCTCTTACAGCAAGCTTCCAAGAATCACCTTCATTAATAACCATCATTGCTCTTTGATTTTCATCATATTCCTTTTTCAGAGCGTTTAAAACCTCAATAATAACATCTGTAGAGCCAATAGATAAATGAATTTTTAACTCATCGACGGACATTTTTCTTCCTGAAGAAAAAAGCAAAGCCTCTACTTGTTTTTTAAGATCTTCTGACATAGAAAAAATCAACAGAGACAAATTTATATGTTTTTCGAATGAAAATAGCACTGGACAAACTAAAAAGTCTTGTGCTCCTTCCGTCTATAAAACCGCTTAAAAAATACTAAAAACTACACTAGACATCCTGCTGTGAGCTATATAAATGAAAAACTCCTACTTATATTTACACCACAGGCAATAGTATGACATACTTAGCCTGCTGAAATAAAAACCGAAAGGAAGGTGAAAAAAATGGAAACAAAACAAAACACACCTGCAAAGAAATTTAGGGCAGGAGCAGTTAGTGCAACAGTTTGGAACAACGCAAAAAAAGACGAAGAAGGAAATGAAAAAGGGATGTATAGCACAATTTCTATAGAAAGAAGCTATAAAGATAAAGATGACAAATGGCAGAGTACAAATTCTCTTCGCCTCAATGATCTGCCAAGAGCAGCATTGGTGTTGAACAAAGCATATGAGTTTCTCACAATGGAAAAGCAGAAAGGAGAAGCAGCATAATTTTTTATTTTTTTAATTATAGTTTTATTTAATAATCAAAGAAAATATAAACTCGGAGGAGATACAAATGAAACAAGAATTAGTATATGAGGAAACAGAAGAAATGGAAGAAACATCTGAGATCGAAATAGAGGATAAAGAAGATAATCAGATCACAATAATTGATTTGCCTGGAATAGGTGCTGCAACTGCTGAAAAACTCACTAATGTTGGCTTTGGAACAGTTATGGCTATTGCAGTTGCAACCCCTGGGGAAATTGTACAGGCCGCCGGAATTAGCGAAGCAGGTGCTAGAAAGATAATAACTGCTGCACGAAGCAATCTGAATATGGGTTTCGAGAGCGGAGATCAAGTAATGAAAAAAAGAGAACGCATTACAAAAATCTCTACAGGCCATAAAGGATTCGATGAAATGATGGGTGGCGGTTTTGAAACAGGAGCAATTACTGAAATTTTTGCAGAGTTTGGTGCAGGAAAAACACAGATAGCCCATATGATTACAGTTAATACTATTGCTAAAGATGAGAATGCAACTGTGTTTTATGTGGATACAGAGAACACCTTTAGACCTGAAAGAATAAAACAATTATCTGAAGCAAAGGGATTGGATTACAATAAAGTTTTAAAACAGATCAAAGTAGGACGTGCATACAACTCTGACCATCAAATGCTATTAATTGACAAGATTGAAGAATTGATCAATGAACAAAACCTCAACGTCAAGCTTGTGATTGTGGATTCTCTTACTGCACATTTTAGGGCAGAATTTGTTGGAAGGGGCACATTAGCAGAACGTCAGCAAAAGATAAACAAGCACATGCATGCACTGTTAAAGCTTGCAGATACGCATAATATTTGTGTTTATGTAACAAACCAAGTTATGGCAAAGCCTGACCAGTTCTTTGGAGATCCAACACAGGCAATAGGAGGCCATATTGTAGGCCATGCAAGTACATTTAGGATATACTTGCGAAAAGGTAAAAAAGGCAGCAGAGTAGCCAAGCTGGTTGACAGCCCTAACCTACCTGAAGCAGAAGTAGCATTCTATGTGACTGAGAAGGGACTGGATGAAATCTAGTTTTACTTTTTTATTTTTATTTCTCCCAAAAATAACTAATAACCTTTATAAACTGAATCTATCACCAGATCCATATTCGCATAAATTGCGAAAAAATAGAAAATAAGGTGAAATGAAATATGTACGGAAATGATAGGAACAGAGGAGGCCCAAGAAAACCAGTTGAAGTGGGCGATGAGTTAGAAGTAACAATAGAAGCTGTCGGCGAAAAAGGCGATGGAATTGCAAAGATGCAAGGATTTGTACTCTTTGTACCAAATACAAAGCAAGGAGATCACGTGAAAATCAGAGTCACAAAAGTTCTTAGAAAAGTAGGCTTTGCTGAAGTGATTGGTGAAGGTTCTGGACAAACAGAAGAAGCACCAGCTGCTGAGGAAGAAGCTCCTGCAGAAGAGGAAGATATTCCTAAAGGAGAAGAATCTGAAGATTTCGGTGAAGAAGAAACTTCTGATGAAGAACCAGAAGAAGAGAACAAGGAAGAAGAATAATTTCTTTTTTATTTTTATATTTTATTTAACCATCAGTTTTATAATCTACTTTGGGAGTTTTATTTGATACTACAATTACTTCTAATCTATTAAAAGATTCCTTTGTTTTGTAATAATCAATTACTTTCATAGTTGCTTCATAAGATCTCCTTGCAACATCTGGCACAACACTATAAGGTAGTCTATCAAGAATTACTGGGTCCCTATGATTATAAGGTAGCTATATAATAGATAAAATTATAATAACTATAAAAATCTAATGTCATATTCAACAACATTTATAAATAACCCTTAATTCTCAAGCAATATTACCCATAGTAGAGAATAGCTGAAAAGGACTATACTAACGCTTCAGGGTGCGAATAATGAAGCAATAAGATGCTAATTCTTATTGCTAGAGGATATAAAATGACAGAAGAACAATTTTTAGTTGATTCAAAAACATACCTTAAATCAGGTATACATATTGGAACAAAGTTCAAGACAAAACAGATGGCTGGATTTATTTACAAGACAAGGCCAGATGGTTTAAGTGTATTAAACCTGCAAAAAATAGATGAGCGCTTGAAAATAATAGCAAACATGATTGCTCAGTATGAACCTGAAGATGTGCTTATTGTAAGTAGAAGAGAAAATGGATGGAAAGCAGTTAAGCTGTTTGGAAAAGTAACAGGATGTAAATATTTCGCTGGCCGATATACTCCTGGGATTTTAACAAACCCAGAATTAGAAGAGTTCATTGAAACAAAACTTATTTTAGTAACAGATGCATGGCCTGACAGAAATGCAATTCAGGATGCAATGAAGATGGGAATTCCAGTTATCGCATTATGTGACACAAACAACCAGATAAACAATATTGATGTTGTATTGCCATGTAATAACAAAGGGAAAAAAAGTCTTGGTGTAGTATTTTACATCCTTGCAAAAGAATTCCTTAAAGCTAAAGGATTAATAAAAAAAGACGAAGAAATGAGTGTCCCATTGGATGATTTTATTGAGGAATAGGATCTTCTTCAATAAAAGAAAATCCTGCTTCAATAATTGAGAATAACATTGATTTCTCTTCTGGCAGAGAACGATGTTTGATTATTGTTGCTTTTCTCATTGTTTTATATTTTTGTAACCTCAGTATACATTTTGAGCCGTATTTTACTATGTCCCCTCCAACCATCTTAACATTATCACGTTCATCAAAGTCTGCATAAACTTGGCTTGTCAATAAGACAGGAATATTGTGTTTTCTTGTAATTTCAACTAAATGAGCTATCTGCAGTCCAAGTTCTGAATTCACTCCTTTAACCCCATCATGATTGCCTAATGCTACACGATAATGCATAGATATACTGTCTATTACAATTAAACCAATACTTTCGTTGACTAAATCCTTTAGTCTATGAATAGTTTTAATCTGATCTGAAAAAGACATTGGCTTTAACAAGAACAATTGATCAAGATCTAAGTTTATATTTTCAGTTAACTGCTTAAATCGCAGACTGGAAAATCCCCCCTCTGTATCAATATAAATAACTTTTTTCCCTGCCTTTAAAGTTGCAATAGTTGCCAACAAACATGCAGTTGTTTTTCCAACACCTGAAGGACCATATATTGTAGTAATTACACCACCTTCATAACCAGATAATAATTTATCAAAAACATCACTCCCCGTCGAAAAAACCAGATCTTCCATAGAAATGTGGAAAGTTTGCAGACTTAAAAACTTTGTTGTGATTTGCCTGTAAAGGTCTTCAACACCGAATAAATACAAAATTGTCATAGAATTATATAGGCACTAATTTATAATAAAGTCGATTGAAGAAAAATTGAAAATAATTTGATAAAGTTGAAAATGTTTCTAGTGGGTTGAAAATATTCCAGAAAAATAAGAAAAAACTGAAAAAGTTTCAGATGAGTTGGAAGATTTTTGGGCTATTTTTATAATTAATTACGATCTATAACCATTAGCAACTTCAACAATCTGTCCTGTTTTAGTGCAAGAAGGATCAAGCAAATCTAAAACAGCTTTAGAAACTTGTTTTGGTGTAACTAATCCGCCATCAGGTTGTCGCGCAACTATTTCATCATATCTGCTTCTATCATTCACTTGTAAACCATCTAAATACTTTGCAGTCAATGGTGTGCGACCATATCCTGGTCTTACAACATTAATTCTTATACCAAATTGATCAAGATCTTTTGCATCATACATAGCAAGTGTTTCAAGACCTCCTTTAGATGCACCATATGATGACATTCCACCAAAAGGAAATTTAACACCTATAGAAGATATATCAACAACACTACCAACACCTTGATCTTTCATTTGTCTCATTGCAGTTTGTCTGCAATAAAAAGCACCGGATAGATTCACTCCAATAATTCTGTCCCAATCTTCAATTGAAAGTTCTAAAGAGTTTTTACGAACATTGATAGCAGCATTATTAACTAATCCATAAACATTACCATAATTATCTTTTATATGACTAAAAACTTCAGCAACACGTGCAGCATCTGAAACATCACATTCATAAAATCCAAAACGATCAGAATCACTACTAACAATTCTTTGCATAGCATCTTCAAGTCTATGTATTCTAGTCCCTAAGATAACTACTTTAGTTCCTCTTTTATACAAATCACTAGCTATCTGAAATCCAAATCCAACAGCATCTGATTCTGGATCTGAACCTCCGCCAGTTATAACAATAAGTCTGTTTGTAAATCTTTCCATATCACCAAGAACCCAATCTTCTTTTATAAATTTTAGCACTTAAAAGTAACTACTTGACAAACCCACCAAACCCTTATAAACCATAATATACACTAGCAATACACAATGGAGAAAAAACGTATTTATGTGTTATTAACCCTAATAATAATAATTTCGCTAACAATAAGACTGTATTTTGCATTCTCAACAGCTTATTTCAGCGATGATACGTCTTACTTTCATTTGAGACAGATTGAGTATATACAGGCCCATGGATACCCTGAATTTCAAGACCCATTAAGCTTCAGCGGACGTTTATTCTTATTCTCACCATTGTTTCACTATTTTTTCGCAGTTCTTACTTATTTCGGATCGACCTGGTATTTGACAAAGATACTTCCCAACCTATTTGCAACTATGCTGATCCCTGTAATCTACTTATTAGCAGAGCAGATGACAAAGAACAAGCAGATAGCAGTATTTACGGCGTGCATAGCTGCATTCACACCAATTTTCTTTGTTGAAACTGTAAACTCGTTGTCAGTAAAATCTGTTTCAATACCTTTAGCATTCTTGTTCCTTTATTTTTTTGCAAATATACAACAGTGTAAAACATATTGTATAATTTCAATGATTTCATTAATATTATTGGATCATGCATCAATAATAATTATTCTTGGATTAGTAGTATATCTGTTCATACTTAAAATAAATTTTATGGAGCCAAAAAAAGAAGAGAAGGAGTTTATTTTCTTTTCATTATTATTAGCTCTCTGGTTTTACTTGCTGTTATACAAAAGCGCATTACTAAGGCATGGAATTGATATTTTATGGCAGAATATCCCTCAGCAGTTCATTGATAAGTATTATTACAATATAACAATAATAGATACAATATACCACATAGGTATTGTTCCATTAATTTTCGGATTAATTGTCATTTATTATACACTATTCAAAAAACCTGTAAAGGTACAGCATGAGCATCATGAACAGCATAGAAAAGCAATATATCCTATAATAAGCATAATAATTGTCACAACAATTTTACTTTGGCTAAAAATAATTGAGTTTACTGTAGGTGCTTTATACTTATCAATATTGTTAGTTATTCTTTCAGGTTTTGGTTATATGGAATTCCATAAATATTTACAAAAAACAAAAATAAAAAAATTGGGTAATATAATATTTGCAGTAGTTTTTATGGTGTTTGTTATTAGTTCTGTTGTGCCTGCAATATTTTATAGCCATGATAAAATTGAACAGACAATAACTACAAAAGAGATATTATTCTTAAGATTTCTGCCAGAAATAACACCTAAAGATGCAATAATCCTAAGCCTTGTAGATGATGGACACTATGTTGAATATTTTGGCAGAAGAAGAACAGTAGCAGACGCAAATTTCCTGCAAATAAGAGATGCCAAAGAAAGAGTTGATGATATCAAGACTATTTTTACAACAGAATCAAAAATAGCAGCAACAAAAATAATGAACAAGTATAATGCAGAATATATTTACATATCACCAACTGCAAAAAAACTTTATGGAATTGATTATTTGAACTATGAAGATAATGATTGTTTTAAGTTAATATATGTGGGGGAAGTACGTCTTTATGAAAGCACATGCAAATAATGGCCAAGATACAAAAAATAAACAAAAGATAATAGGCTGGACTTTATTGATGTTATTTTCTATCCTGTTATTGAGCATTGTTCCATTTTTTAGATTTCTGAATAATGATGGCTGGCCAACTGGCGATGAAACATATTATCACATGAAGATGGGAGAAGATTTGTTAGACAATATAATCTCTGAGAGATCTCTAAATTCTTTAAATTTATTTGATCCATTTCATATAGTTATAGGTTTAAGTGGAAAAATTGTTGGCATAAAAAATACTGCACTTTTTCTTCCACTGATTTTTGGATTAATTACAATAGCACTAATATTTAACATATTAAGCATCATTTTCCAGTCTCCAAAACAAAGATTACTTGCAGCAATATTTATAGCAACAAGCCCAATATTTTTAACTACATTTTCACAGATGATAACAATAACCTGGATAAGCCTCATCATGTCTTCTGGTATTTATTTTTTTATTCGCCATGATAAATATCAATGGCTGGCATTTATAATTCTCCCATTATTATATTTTTATAATATATTACATATAATTATAACTATTTTAGTTATTATTTTTATAGGACATAAATTAAACAAGAAAAACCAATCTACAATTTTATGCGGAATATTAAGTATATTATTATTGATATCTTTAATTAGTAAAGATATATTATTCCATATAAGGCTATTAAACATATTAGAGATAATAGAGATTATGTTTGCAGATGTAGGCGGCCAGTTAGGGTTTAGCTTGTTTGGAATTATTCTTGCAATTGTTGGGATACAATATCTTTGGAGAGAGAAAAAGATTAAAATATTCAGTGCCAGTATGTTTATATTTTTAACAATAATAACAATATTTTCATCACAAGTTTATGCAATTTATCTCAATATATTTATATCAATAACTGCTGCAATTGGCTTTTTAAAATTAACAAAAAGAGAATGGAGAATAATATCACTGCGTAACATAACATTATTCCTGTTGATACTTGGAGTAGTATACTCAGGTACTGCAATAGTTGCAAAGAATGCAACCGCAATGCCTGATAGTGAAACAATGTATGCATTAACATGGCTTGAGCAAAAGAGTGAACCAGATTCTATAATACTTAGCCAGCAAATATATTCCAACATAATACAAGAAGCAACTAAAAGAAGGGTAATAACAAATGATAAAAAACTGCCAAAAATATCAAATGATATTGAAAAATTATATCAAACTAGAAGAATAGATGTTGCGGTCTCTTTGATTGAGAAATATGATATAGATTATATTGTTATTTTTGAAGAGATGAAAAGAGGGCTTGTTTGGAACAAAGAAAATCAGGGGCTTCTATTTCTTCTCGAGAGCAGAGAAAACTTTAAAAAGGTCTTCGAGAATAACAAAGTTACTGTCTGGGAGATTAAGAAGGGAAAGGAAAAATGAATATAGCAATGACTATTATTTTATGGATAATGTATTTTATCTCATTATATTTTGCAGTTTTTTGGCTCATAATATTCGTAACAAGAGATGATGATAATGAAGAAGAAATACTGCAGGAATTCCCTTTTGTTAGTGTTACTATCCCTGCATATAATGAAGAAAAATCAATCAAAACAACAATTGAATCAGTTACTAATTTGGAATATCCAAAAGACAGGTTTGAAGTTCTTGTTGTAAGTGATGGATCTACAGACAATACAGAAAGTCTTGTAAGAGAAGCAATAGAAAGTAATAAAAAATACAATATACAATTAATAACTCAAAAGAATAAGGGAAAAGGTGCTGCATTAAATAAAGCACTTAACAAAGCAAAGGGTGAATTCTTTGTTTGTCTCGATGCAGATTCATTTATTGATAATGATGCTTTATTAAAAATGCTTCCTTATTTTAAAGATGAAAAAGTTGCTGCAGTTCTGCCTTCATTAAAAGTCCATAAACCTGAAAAACTACTTGAAAAACTGCAATGGTATGAATACATTATAAATATGTTTTATAAAGAATTAATGGGAAAACTAAACTGTGTGCATGTTGCTCCAGGACCCTTTAGTGTTTATAGAACTTCTATTATAAAAGAAATCGGCAAATTTGATGAGAATAATATTACAGAAGATTTGGAGATTGCCTTAAGGCTTCAATACAATGATTACAAGATAGTACAAGTAATGAATACTGAAGTAACAACACTTGCTCCTGATACAATTAAAGAACTTTATACACAAAGAAACAGATGGTTTAAAGGAGCATTGTTGAATGCATTTAAATACAAAAAAATGATGTTTAATAAGAAATACGGAGACTTTGGTTTCATACAGATGCCTACAATAATATTTTCAGGAGTTATTGCAATTACATTAGTCTCTACAATTTTATATTATGGAATGAAGCCCTATATAGAATATTTGTATAATTTAAGGCTTGTAAATTTTGACTTTATTACTTTTCTAAAAAATATAAATATAAACTTTGCATTATTTGATTTAAATTATGTTACAGTATTTATTGCAGTTGTAATGTTAACTGTAACTTTATACATAATGAAAAAATCAGAAGTGCGTACTAATGAAAAACTTTTGAAGTATGGTTCTTTTGGAGTTATTGTTTATTTAATATTCTACTTTCTCTTTTTAGGCATAGTATGGTTAGGAGTTCTGGTAGACATAGCTAGAGGAAAAAAACAGGCTTGGTAAAATGACAAGAATAGTAAGTAAAGACAAATATATTATCGCTTTAATAGCAACAACAGGGATATTTATTCTTGGATTGCTGCTTGGACTTGTAATTGAAAATGCAAGAACTGGATACATTGATGATAAATATGCAGATCAGGATCTTGATTTTCGTTCATCACAGTTGCAATATGAGTTTCTTAATCTATTAGAAGAAAAAGAAAATTGTCCTGCAATATATCAAACACTCTATGCTAATCTTGAAGAGCTTGAAAAAACAAGAGTAAGGATAGAATCTTATACAAAAGATGCAACAATAGAAAAGAGTGAATTTCAGGCGCTTGAGAGAGAATATTTCCTTACTGAAGTCAGATATTGGATGTTAGCTACTAAGGCAAAAGAGATTTGTGACCATGATATTGTAACAGTACTTAACTTTTATTCAGACGAAGAAGAATGCCCTCTTTGTAATCAGCAAAGCTTTGTTCTTGGCTATTTAAAAAAGAGCCTTGGAGAGAGACTATTAATTTTTTCTTTTAATGTGAAAACAGTAGATGAACCAATGATTGAAATTTTAAAAACAGCATTTAATGTTGAAACATATCCAAGCCTTGTAATAAATGAAGAATTGTTCACAGATCTTAATGATGTTGATGTTTTATTCCCTGTAATTTGTGATAGTTATGAGGAAGAACCTGAAGCATGTTTGGATTGGGAAGAATGAATAAAAAATATTTGTTTTTAATAATAATAGTGTTTTTATTATTTCATTTTTTTTTCTTCACTGCAAGACACCATGAAATCCATTGGGATGAAGCTGTTTATATTGGTATGGGCAAATATGTTTACTCTCTTGGATCACAAGGCCTATTTGAATCAATAAGACCACTTGGTCTGCCGTTATTGTTAGGATTTTTATGGAAACTAGGACTAGGAGTTTATAGTTACAAAACATTAATTTTATTGTTTGGATGCGGAACTTTATTTTTAACATATAAAATAGCTGAATTAACAATAAGCAAAGATTCTGCATGTTATGCTGCATTACTGCTTGCAATAACTCCTTTTTTTGTTCATGGAAGTTTTAGTATCTTAACAGAAATGCCAGCCACATTTTTTATTTTATTAACTCTGTTTCTACTAATTAAGAAAAAACACCCCTTGCTTGTTGGAGTTACAGCAAGCGTTGTCTTTTTATTCAAATTTCCTGCAGGAATTATTCTTTTTGCAGTTGTTTTAATTATATTAATGCAGACAAAGTTAAAGAAAATACTTTCAAAAAGATCTCCTTTGCTTTATGTTATTATAGGATTTATATTAGTACAAATCCCATTTTTTATTATAAATTACATTTTTTACAGAAAATATACCTCTGGTTGGTTTGATGCAATATTCAGACCTTTATTATTGGCAGGAAAACATGCAAATAATATGGTACATAGTATTGATGGGAGTCTGCAGAATATTTTATATTATAATGTAGAAACAGTTATGAACAATTCATTGCTTATTTTTGCTTATTTAGGTTTAATATTTATTATGATAAATAAACAAACAAGGAAGAAAATGCATTATTATTTAATTCCTGCAATACTCTTAGTAGGGTATTTTACGTTTATAGTG
>Ga0210057_1007951_pt1 | contig 12684 bp, 5 predicted proteins | sample CryGeyCG2114_010_2_FD_183968 | JGI IMG/M metagenome (GOLD analysis project Ga0210057, IMG submission 183968) | Groundwater microbial communities from aquifer - Crystal Geyser CG10_big_fil_rev_8/21/14_0.10 (SPAdes) (version 2) | ecosystem: Environmental > Aquatic > Deep subsurface > Groundwater ... | reverse complement strand
GAGTTGTAGAAAACCTTGTCTGAGTCATATAGTTGTGTTTAGTAAATATTTACACAGTATACCTCAGATGAGGTTTTTTGATACCCCATCTTTGATATGCTCAGACACAATGTATTGTACGGTACCAGAAAAGTTGTTAACCGGGTACCGTACAGTACCCCTAAGATCGTTTCTATCTTGTACACAATAAAAAAAACTGAAATCAATGCATCCCATAAAAAACCTCTCTCGCATCACCGAAAGAGGTTTTTTGTTTTGTGCGTCTGTGATCAATGGATGATTACTCCTTCTCGCGAAACCCTGTTCCGGCTGGAATGAGTCGACCGATAATCACATTTTCTTTGAGCCCATCGAGTGGATCTATTTTCCCGGTAATTGCAGCATTGATCAGCACCTTACTTGTTTCTTGAAACGAAGCAGCGGACAAGAAGCTCTGCGTTGACAACGAAATCTTTGAGACGCCGAGAAAGAGCTCGCGACCGGTTGCTTTCTTTCCTTTATTATTTTCTGCCACATCATTCGCGCTTCGGAACTGAGCTTTTTCTACGACTTCACCCGGAAGCAGATCCGTGTCACCTGAATCTTCCACATACATACGAGAGAACATCTGTCTCACAATCAGCTCAACATGCTTATCATTTAATCGCTGTCCTTGCGACGCATAGATACTCTGGATCTCAGAGAGAATATATCGCTGTACAGCATCGCGTCCTTTTAGTTCAAAGAGTTGCTGGAGTTCAATACTTCCTTCGGTGAGCTGATCACCCTTTGCCACTGTGTCACCATGCTTGACCCACAGCTTGTATCCAATTGGAACGATATATTCCTTTCGATGTTTGCCCTGATACGTGAGTGCCATTATCTTTGCGTTGAGACGAATCGTACCACCATACTCTGCTTTTATCTCTTCTCCAGTCGTCCCACGAACCAACAATATATCGCCTTTCTTTATTGTTTGTCCATCTGCAACACGAATATCATCAGATTTTCGTACTTTTATCTCCAGTTCATCAATACCTTCAAAATGAACCTTTACAATCTTTTGTCCTTTCCGTCCCTCAAAGACTTTTCGTCCTGTCGGACTTGTAATTACTTTCCCGTCTGCATCCTCTATTTCAACCATACCGCCCACTTCTGCCAGGACTGCCATGCGTTTTGGCTTTCGCGCTTCAAACAATTCTTCAACCCGTGGAAGACCCTGGGTGATATCGCCACCACCAGCAACTCCACCGAGGTGGAAGGTACGCATGGTCAGCTGTGTGCCAGGTTCTCCAATAGATTGCGCGGCAATGATCCCAACTGCGGTTCCTTTTTTTACCTTGGCATTGTTTGAGAGGTCTGCTCCATAACACAGCGCGCAGACACCCTTTGGCAAATGGCATTGCATGACACTGCGAACATGGACTTCTGTGATATCCATTGATTCAATCTGTCTCGCAACTTCTGCAGTGATCATTTCACCCGCTTTGAGAAGAGTCTTTCGTCCTGCTTTTACATCTCTGAGTACGAATCTGCCACCAACACGTTCGGATAATTTTTCTCCAATCAACTCAGAATTTTCCTTTGTAAACACTTCTCCAACATCATCTCCACAATCATCAATCGTTACCACAACATCTTGTGCAACATCCACAAGACGTCGCGTGAGATATCCGGCATTTGCGGTACGAAGTGCCATATCTGATAATCCCTTTCTCGTACCATGACTCGAAATAAAAAACTCAAGTACATCAAACCCTTCTTTAAAGTTGCCTTTGACTGGAAGCTCAATAATACCACCGCTTGGTGATGCCACAAGCCCCTTCATTCCGATGACCTGTCCGAGTTGCCCCCAACTGCCACGAGCGCCGGAGTCGATCATTGCAAAGACCGACCCTTCCTTATCAATGGCATGTTTATTATGAGAGACAATCCTATCTTTTGCATCAGCCCAAATTTCTATCACTTTTGAGTGTCGTTCTGAATCTGTGAGCAACCCTTCGGTATACTGTTCTTCGACGAGCGCGACATTCTCTTCTCCTTCTGCAATGATTCCTTTCTTTTCATCAATATGACCAAAGTCATCCATGCCAAGAGAATATCCTGACTTTGTCGCATATTTGAATCCAAGCATTTTTATTTTGTCGAGAATAACGGCTGTTTCCTCTTGTCCATAGAATTCCAACATGAGCGCGATAATCTGTGATAAATGCTTTTTTGTAATAGCTTCGTTAAAGTATGGTATTTTGTCTGGAAATACCTCGTTAAAGAGGACGCGACCAACTGATGTTTCGACCAGCGGACTTTGTCCTGCTTCAAACTTACTCAGATCTGAAAATCGTACATATATACGTTCACGAAGCGTAATATTTCGTGTCTTGTACGCGAATGTCGCTTCTGTGATATTTGCAAAGTATTTTGTGGGCTGTTCAGTATCATCTTCCTTATACCGTGTCAAATAATAACTCCCAAGTGTAATGTCTTGTTGCGGTGTAATAATCGGCTGTCCTGTTGCCGGCTTTAAAAGATTTTTTTCACTTGCAAGAATGTGCTCTGCTTCCCACTTTGCTTCCTCTGTGAGTGGCAAGTGAACGGCCATTTGATCTCCATCAAAGTCTGCGTTGAATGCAGGACAGACGAGCGGGTGAAGTTGAATCGCTTTCCCTTCGATGAGTCGTGGATGAAATGCTTGGATACCCAAACGATGCAACGTCGGCGCGCGATTGAGAAAGACACGTGTCTTTGATGTCAGACCCTCAAGAATATCCCAGACTTCCGGTGCATTTGATTCGATAAATCGAGAAGCACTACGTACATTGTGCGCAAGTTCTTGCTTGATTATCTCACTCATGATGAATGGTTTGAACAATTCAAGCGCCATGCGTTTTGGGATACCACATTCACTCATTTTCAATTTTGGACCGACCACAATAACACTTCGACCGGAATAATCAACACGTTTTCCAAGCAAATTTTGACGAAATCGTCCTTGCTTTCCTTTCAGAATGTCGGCAAGACTTCTGAGTTTTCGTTTTTGTCCTGTTGACGCAGTGACGGTTTTTGCACTGCGCGCGTTGTTATCTATCAATGCGTCGACTGCCTCTTGGAGCATGCGTCTTTCGTTGCGACAAATGACTTCTGGGGCATTCAATGCAAGCAAGCGCTTTAGACGATTGTTTCGGTTGATCACGCGTCGATATAAATCATTCAAATCTGACGTGGCAAATCGACCTCCATCAAGCGCTACCATTGGACGAAGATCTGGTGGAATCACAGGAATCACCGTCAATATCATCCACTCTGCTTTGATATTATTTTGATGCAAACTTGAAAGGAGTTTTATGCGACGAACCAAACGATCACGCTTTGCTCCCTTGCTTTTCGCTGTTTGTTTTTCAAGACTTTCGATGGTTTTTGGTACATTCAATTTTTTCAACAAATCCCGAATCGCACTGGCACCAATACTTGCTTCAAACAAATGTCCATAGCGATAGGACAATTCCTGATACCGATGTTCTGAAATGATGTTGAGCATCTTGATATCTTTCAGCTCCTCTTGTACCAACGCAACATCCTCGTCAAGCGATGCCATTTTTTCGGCAAGCATCTTCTTGTCGCTTCCATATTCTTTTTCAATTTGCTTTTTGGTATTCTTGTATTCGTCTTTAAGTCCTTCTGTTGCTTTTGCAACTGCATCAGTGTCTACCTGCGTAATAATAAAAGATGCAAAGTAAATCACTTTTTCAAGATTCTGAATTGAAAGATCAAGGACAAGACCAATTTTTGATGGGATTGAACGAAGAAACCAGATATGGGTTACGGGGCTTGCAAGATCAATATGACCCATGCGTTCTCGACGTACAAGTGAATGAGTGACTTCAACGCCACATTTATCACAGACAATACCCTTGTATCGAATTTTCTTATATTTTCCACAATAACATTCCCAATCTTTTGTCGGACCAAAAATTTCTTCGGCAAACAAACCTGCTTTTTCCGGTTTTTGCGTTCGGTAATTGATTGTTTCCGGTTTTGAAATTTCACCAAACGACCATTCTTTGATAACGTCCGGTGATGCAACGGAAAGTGATAGCGCGTCGAAATCCATTGAGTGAAGTGTGTCTCGTGACATAAGAGAAATATTAAGATAAGAGATGAGTAGGGGGGTACTTAGTACTGTCTCCTTCCCTCATCGTCCTCTGCAGAGTCGACCGTTTGTGGATGTTCTGCCTGGACATACCCGCCACCATCTTGGTGCTTCATCAGTTTCACGTCAAGCGCGAGTCCTTTCAATTCACGAACAAGCACGTTAAACGATTCCGGCAAATTGACACGCGTAATCGGGTTTCCTTTGATAATTGCTTCGTATGCCTTACTTCGTCCAGGGACATCATCGGATTTAATTGTCAAAATTTCCTGGAGTGTATGTGCCGCGCCGTATGCTTCGAGTGCCCACACTTCCATTTCTCCAAATCGTTGCCCACCAAACTGTGCTTTTCCACCGAGTGGCTGCTGGGTGATGAGTGAGTATGGACCTATTGATCGCTGGTGCATCTTATCTTCAATCATGTGGTTGAGCTTCAACATATAGTTGTACCCAACCGTTGTCTTGTGATCAAACGGCTCACCGGTTCGCCCATCATATAGTTGTGACTGCGCATGTGTTTCAAAACCCGCCTTTGCAAGTTCTTCTTTTATTTGCGCTTCAGTAATCCCATCTAACACCGGCGAGGCCACTCGATACCCAAGTGCGTTTGCCGCAAGCCCAAGATGCGTTTCGAGCAATTGTCCAAGGTTCATACGAGACACAACACCAAGCGGGGACAAAATAATGTCAACAGGTGTACCATCTTCGAGAAATGGCATATCTTCTACAGGAACCACACGTGAAATAACACCCTTATTTCCATGTCGTCCTGCCATCTTATCTCCAACTTGGAGTTTTCGCATATCAGCGACAGTCACTTGCACCTGTTTGATGACACCTGGCTGCAGTCTGTCTCCTTCGTCTGCAGAAAATACTTTGATATCTGTTACTTTTCCATGCTCTCCATGTTCGAGGTAGAGGGATGAATCGCGCACATCACGTGCCTTTTCCCCAAAGATCGCACGCAACAGTCGTTCTTCCGGCGTCAACTCTGTTTCACCTTTTGGTGTGATTTTTCCAACCAAGATATCTCCTGATTGTACTTCTGCGCCAATACGAATAACCCCCTCGGTATCAAGATTTTTCAGTTTTTCTTCACTCACGTTTGGAATATCTGATGTCACAAGTTCCGGCCCAAGCTTTGTCTCGCGTACGTCATTACTATAATCCTCAACATGAATAGAGGTATAGCGGTCCTGTTGTACCAGACGCTCAGAAATAATAATAGCGTCTTCATAATTGTATCCATCCCATACCATGTACGCGACAAGCACATTTTGTCCGAGTGCAAGTTCCCCCTGATCAATACCGGGTCCATCACAGATCGGTTGTCCCTTTTTTACTTTGTCGCCAACTGCCACGACAGGACGCTGATTTATAGAGCTTGATGCATTTGAGCGAACAAATTTATTTAACATATACGTGTGGGTATGCTTTTTTTTGTCTGTAATCTCAATACGTGCTCCATCTGCGTATGTAACATCCCCATCGACATCCGCGAACAACACATGTCCACTATTTTCAGCGGCAATCTTTTCCATCCCCGTGCCAACAAACGGTGCGTCGGGCTTGATACATGGGACAGCCTGGCGTTGCATGTTTGTTCCCATGAGTGCACGAGTCGCATCGTCATGCTCGAGAAATGGAATCATACTCGTCGCGACAGAAAGAATCTGATTTGAGGCAACATCTATATAATTAATTTCATCTGCTTGTACAGTACTTGGTTCCCCATGAACACGAGCGGCAAGACGTGTGCCAACAATCACACCATGTTCATCCATGGGTGTTGTGGCGCTGGCTGTTGTCACTTTTTCTTCTTGAAATGAATTCAAATATTCGATGGTAGTAGTGACACGTGGCATCACTAGGACATGCGTCATATCTTTTTTTCCTTCCAATTTCTTTGCCATGTCTTTTGTAATTTTTTCGCCCACCTTTCCAACACCTACGATTGCCTCACGCAAAAATTCTCCTTCGGTAAAGCGTGCTTCGTTTGGTGCGCTGGTGACCACTTTTCTATACGGTGTCTCTACAAATCCAAAGGTATTAATTTTTGCATAACTTGCAAGGTGTCCGACCAAACCGATATTTGGTCCTTCCGGTGTAGCAATTGGACAGATACGTCCGTAATGAGTCGTATGCACATCACGCACTTCAAAACCTGCGCGATCTCGAGACAGTCCTCCGGGACCAAGTGCGGAAATACGACGCTTATGTTCGAGCTCTGCAAGCGGATTGACCTGATCCATGAATTGTGAGAGCTGTGAACTCATGAAAAATTCTCGAATCGCGCCAATAACAGGACGAGCATTGATCAATTTGTTTGGCGAAAGACTTTCGAGTTCGTACGTACTCATGCGATCACGAATAATACGTTCCATACGAGCAAGACCAACGCGGAATCTGTTTTGTACCAATTCACCAACCGCGCGGATACGTCTGTTTCCCAAATGATCGATATCATCGGCATCGTCTTGTGTTACGTTCAATCGGACAACTTCTTTGAGGACAAGCAATAATTTTTCTGGAGAGAGAACACGTTCTTCTTTTTTTTCATAATCATCGTCACCAAGTTCAAGCTCGAATTTTTTATCAAGTTTATACACACCGACCCGACCAAAATCGTATCGTTCAAAATTAAAAAACATTGAATGAATCAAGCTCTTTGCGTTATCAGCTGTTGCGAGATCACCCGGTCGAATACGTTTGTAGACCTCGATCAATCCCTCTTCTTCGTTTGACGCAATATCTTTTTTCAGCGTGGCCTCTATGTAATCTATATTTGGGTGTGTATTCACGTCTGCGAATCGCTTGAAAATTTCTTCGTCTGTTGCCACACCAAACGCACGCAGGAGTGATGTCGCGGCAACTTTTCGTTTTCGGTCTACTTTTACCCACACAACATTATTTTGGTCTGTTTCTATTTCAATCCACGCGCCACGATTTGGAATGATTTTTGCGCCGTAGTAACGTCGTCCTCGCACTGTACTTTCGGTAAAAAATGCACCCGCGCTACGAATGAGCTGTGATACAACCACACGCTCGATTCCATTTACCATAAACGTTCCACGGTCTGTCATGATTGGGATGTCACCCAGATAAATTTCCTGGACGTCTTCTGTTTTTGTACGATTATTTGCCAATCGAACCTTAACACGAATTGGTGCTTCAAATGTGACGTTTTTTTCGCGACACACGACCTCATCAAATTTTGGTTCGTCAATCGTATAATCTTCAAAATATAATTCAAGATCTCGTCCGGTAAAATCTTTGATCGGAGAAATTTCTTCAAATAATTCTTTGATTCCTTTTTCAAAAAACCAGTGGTATGACGCTTTTTGGGTCTCGATAAGATTTGGCGCTTCAATAGCGCTTCGCAGTGGAGTAAAAAATTTTCGATCTTTCTCAGACTTGTATTGACGTTTGTATATAGGCATAGCGTGTACGGCTATTAAATAAAAAACAAAAAACCCAAATCAATGATTTGGTGAATAGTGAACGTTAGATTGTGCGCTTCGAGAGGGTGTGCATGGTACAACGTGCACACGTCACGAATAGGACAAAGGATTCTCCCCGGATGGACACCGAGTCAGGTCGGACAGATTGCCGAAGAAGCGTTTTAGATTCGTTCCGTGGATTGTTATTCATCCTGAACGAGGTGAATACCTGCATCGATATGCAAATTTTTTCAGAGAGGGGCACGCACCAAGAACAAAGCATTCCCCCACAGTTTCACAACGGTCGGATGGATCAAATAAATCAACGTTTGAAATTTTTTCTCTCTATTCAGAGAAAAAATCGATAACCTTAATTTATACGGACGGCTACACTATATAAAAATACTGTCTCTTTGTCAAGAGATGCAGGTGTATAACTATTTGTCAAGAAACCAAACTTTTTAGCTTATTTTAGCAAAATTTGTATTTTTGCTAGATACAGCAAAAAAATGTTATCCATAGGGTTATCCACATGCTTTGCGATAGGTTTCATTTCAACGAAACCACTCAACAACAGTCCCATATACCTGCAGATGTTTCATGTTCCCTGCGAGCGTGATACAATATACTATATCTTCCTAAAGAAAAACTTTTTTATCCGGTATGCCCCGAAAAAAACAACGTCGTGTCTCTCATTTTGATCCCACACTTTCCAAAGGCATCATCAGCATTCTCCTCGTCGTCCTCGCGCTCATCATCACACTGAGTTTTTTAGATGCAGCAGGTACTGTGGGAGTAATTTTGAATGAATGGATTCTGGCATTTTTATTTGGATCCATGCGGTATGCAACACCGATTATTATTCTTGTGTTGGCGTGGTTCATTGTAAACGATGACAAGTACGATTTCAAACCGACCCATGGTATTGGAGCAATTCTTTTTTTTCTTACACTTTCCAGTTTTATACATATATGGCTTCCTCCCAATGAAATGTGGCGCCAAGCACTTGAAGGACATGGTGGCGGTATGTTTGGAATGCTCGCCTGGCCATTAAAAACATATCTGAAAACTCCCGGGAGTGTTGTTCTGCTCATTGCGTTTGCCATTATTTCAATTATTTTATTATGTAACACAGCAATTTTTACATTTTTTTCTTTACACAAAAAAGTATTTCAAAGCATAAGTACCTTTGGACAGTTGCTCAAAAAACAAACATACGGAAGTGACAATACGGAAGCATACGAAGATGATTATGATGAAGCTGATGAGACTGAAGAGGATGCCCCCACATCAGCAAGACGCTTTGCCGTACGCAGTATTACCTATGACGACGCTGATGAAGAAGAAACAGAAGATATAGACGATGATACAGAGGATGAGGATGATGCTATTGACGAAGATGAAAAACCTCTCCCAAAACGTACAGTACATACCGTGAAAGCGGAAGACGACATTCCGGATTGGGTAAAGCATGTGGTCATAAAGGCACCCCCGGAAGTGTCTCTCTTGAAAACAAGTAGATCAAAACCAACAAGTGGCGACATAAAATCAAATGCAACGGTCATTCAAGAAACCCTTGCCGAGTTTAATATTGAGGTAGACATGGGAGAAATTCGAGTAGGTCCGACAGTGACACAATACTCACTCAAACCGGCAAAAGGTGTTAAAATTTCAAAAATTACATCACTATCAAACGACCTTGCCCTTGCGCTCGCAGCCCATCCGATCCGTATCGAAGCACCGATTCCAGGCAAATCACTCGTCGGCATTGAAGTACCAAATGAAAAAACAGCCATGGTGTCATTCAAAGAATTACTTCAGTCACAGGAATATGCAGCACGACCGCACAACATGATGATCACCCTTGGAAAGGACGTGGGGGGAAAAATTTGGATGGCAGACCTGCCAAAAATGCCTCACATGCTCATAGCAGGAGCAACCGGATCCGGAAAAACAGTGTGCATGAATACGCTGATTATGTCACTTTTATTTCAGAATACGGCTGAGACACTGCGCTTTATCATGGTCGATCCAAAAAGAGTGGAATTGACGCTGTATAATGGTATTCCCCATTTACTCACACCGGTCATTACCAACTCACAAGATACGGTACATGCATTAAAGTGGACGATAGGAGAGATGGACAGACGATTTGAATTGCTCGCAAAAGCAGGAAACAGAGATATCAATTCCTACAACGAAGCACATCTCCAAAGAAAAATTCCATATCTTGTGTTTGTCATCGATGAGCTTGCAGACCTCATGGCAACAGCAAGCAACGAAGTGGAAGCTGGCATTATCCGACTTGCACAGATGGCTCGTGCTGTCGGTATACACCTCCTCGTGGCAACCCAACGTCCGAGTGTTGACGTCATTACCGGACTCATGAAAGCAAACATTCCAACACGTGTGGCATTTTCTGTTGCGTCTATCACTGACTCACGTACCATTTTGGATGTTGCAGGAGCGGAAAAATTACTTGGTCGTGGTGACATGCTATTCTCTTCTGCGGAATTAAGTAAACCGGTTCGTATCCAAGGTGCATTTATCACAGAAGATGAAATGAAAAATGTTGTACGATATTTAAAAGGTGGAACACAGCCAGTCTACGATGAGTCAATAACAAAAAAACCAAAGGCTGGGACAACCAATATGTTTGGCGGTCTGGCCGATGACCAAGACCCTATGTATGAGGAAGCAAAACAAGCCATTCTCGAAGGCGACAAAGCGAGTGCATCCTTTCTCCAGCGTCGGCTTCGTGTTGGGTATGCACGAGCCGCACGAATTCTTGACGAACTCGAAGAGGCAGGAATTATCGGTCCGTCTGATGGAGCAAAGCCACGCGAGATTCTCGTGACAGAACGGGAAATATCACGTACCATGGATATGGGTCAACAGTACAATGTGTATGATGATGTGCAAGACGATAGTACTGAAAAAGAGATGGAAAATGCGGAGGAAGAGAGTGAGAAGACAGTGTCTAATGATGAAGATGGAAAACAAGAAGATACAGAGGAAGAAGAGGGTGGGGAGGAGGAACATGAAGTGACAAATAAAGAGAGCGAAAAAATAAACGATGACGATGAAGAAACACGTACCGTGACACCAAGATTTTATCGGTAACAAAGCACAACATGTCCACATTTACACGTAAACTAATCAAACCGACATCTCGCGTCTGTTTGCGACTCAAAGAAGCTCGTGAACAGGCCGGTTTTTCTATTGACCAAATGGCTACGAAAACACGTCTTGGAAAACACTATATTACAGCACTTGAAACGTGTGAATTTGAAAAACTCCCAAAAGGATCTGTATATCAAAAAAATTTTATAAAGCGCTATCTTGCCGTCCTCGATATTCCATGTACATCATTTATACAACAATTTCTTATCGAAGAGGGATACAAAAAAAAAGAAGAAAAAACCATTCATCCACACACCGCACAACCGCTGAGAAAATTTCATGGACTGCCTGATCTTATAAAATATCTTTCTGTGGCGGTTGTCCTGCTAGCAGTCTTTGGCTACATCGGATGGCAAGTCAATAGAATTCTCGAACCACCACTGCTGACACTTGCGTCCCCGACTGATGGACATATTACATCGGACGAACGAATCACGATTCGTGGTACATCTGAACCGGAGACAAGCATCACAATCAATGGGAGAACCGTCTCCATAGGAGGAGAAGGACGCTTTGAACAAGATATTGATCTGGTGGAAGGACTGAACACAATCGTCGTGTCTGCAACAAAAAAACACGGAAAAACCACGACACAAACAAGATATGTCACCCAGCGTCCGGTGCAACGTGTGTCCGTTGAACTGAGAAAGGATGACAACAGTTGACCCATCGTTCAAAGCAAGGTATCCTGTGTAGCAGAGGGACATCCTCTGTTTTTTATCTGCCTGTTACCCTAACACATACTAACTACCATTCTATGGCCACAAAAGAAGAACTCCAGGGCAAGATGAACGCTGCAGAAAGTGCAATTGAACAAATAAAACAAAAATATGGAGAGAGTGCTATCATGCGATTTGGTGAAGCACCAAAATCTGATGTAGACGCTATCTCTACAGGATCTATTTCACTGGATATCGCGCTTGGTATTGGTGGCGTCCCACGCGGAAGAATTATAGAAATCTTTGGCCCGGAAGCGAGTGGAAAAACAACACTCGCCCAACACATCATCGCAGAGGTACAAAAAACCGGCGGTCTTGCGGCCTTTATTGATGCCGAACATGCACTTGATCCGGAATATGCCACAAAAATCGGTGTACAGGTAAAAGACATGCTCATTTCTCAGCCAGACACAGGAGAGCAGGCACTCGAGATTCTCGAAACATTGGTACGATCAAATGCCGTCGATGTGATTGTCGTTGATTCAGTTGCGGCACTTGTCCCAAAGGCGGAAATAGAAGGTGAGATGGGAGACAAACACATGGGGCTCCAGGCACGTCTCATGAGTCAGGCACTTCGAAAACTCACAGGAATTGTCAGTAAAAGTCATACTGTGGTTATCTTTATTAACCAAATTCGCATGAAAATTGGGGTGTTTTTTGGCAACCCTGAGACAACCACCGGTGGAAATGCATTAAAATTTTATAGCTCTGTTCGCATAGAAGTTCGCCGAAGCGCACAGATAAAACAAGGTGATACGGTGATCGGAAACAGAGTGAAGGCAAAAATCGTAAAGAATAAAGTAGCTGCACCATTCCGCACGACTGTCTTTGACATTATGTACAACGAAGGAATTTCGGTTTCAGGTGATTTGATAGATACCGGCATTGAATACAAAGTTGTACACAAATCCGGAAACAGCTACAGCTTTGGAGAAGAAAAACTCGGTGTAGGACGAGAAAAAGCAAAACAATATCTTCGAGAAAATCCAAAGCTCATGAAAGAAGTTGAAAAACAAATTTGGCAAGCGGTAAAGCGAGGGAGTGCCCCAGATGAGGAAGAAGGAACGTCAGGAGAGAAGGTAGAGGTGGACGAGTAGCACGAATCATACAGCATAAAACAGCCCCGACTGAGTCGGGGCTGTTTGTTTATTGATCATCTATGCACATAGAGTATGACTTGCGTGCATATTCAAAACAGTCGCATGCTCTTACTGTC
>Ga0210057_1007950_pt1 | contig 12687 bp, 10 predicted proteins | sample CryGeyCG2114_010_2_FD_183968 | JGI IMG/M metagenome (GOLD analysis project Ga0210057, IMG submission 183968) | Groundwater microbial communities from aquifer - Crystal Geyser CG10_big_fil_rev_8/21/14_0.10 (SPAdes) (version 2) | ecosystem: Environmental > Aquatic > Deep subsurface > Groundwater ... | reverse complement strand
GAGGCACGAATGAAGGCGGCAAGTTAAAAGGAACAACTATTTGCGGTTTATACCCCTGTTGGAATTCTCCCAACGAGGGCGCTACAAATTCCAGCGGCTTTACGGCTTGGGCGGCTGGCTACCGCGATACCGGTGGGTCGTTCTACTTTCGCGGCGCGCGCGCCTACATCTGGTCTTCGCTTGAGAGCGGTATTGGTGCTTGGAGTCGGCACCTGAATTCGGGCTACGCCGCGGTCGCCCGGCGTGCCATCGATAAGTTGTACGGCTTTTCTGTCCGCTGTATCAAGGACTGATTCGACTATTTTGACTATTTGACTTCTTCGTTTTCGCGAAAAATTTTTAACAAGATATGGCAACCTATAATCATTTGCCGGTTTATAAAGCGAGTTATGACCTTTTGGTGGAACTGTTTCGCTTTACCAAAGATTTCAACCGGGAATACAAATATACTCTTGGCGAAAACATTAAAAAAGAAACAGTAGAAATGATTACCAATATTTACCGCGCTAACAGCAGTTATTCCAAAGAAAAAATCATCCAGTCGGCCAGAGAAAACGTAGAGGTGATTCGTTTGTTTTTAAGATTGCTTAAAGACCTGAAACAAGTAAATCTTGAAAAATTCGTCCAGCTTAATGAAAAAATTGAGTCGGTTTCCAAACAACTTTCAGCATGGCAAAGGTCGAGCACATAAATTTTGGGCCGGAGTTGCTCTTTGTTACGGCAAGAGCAAGCGAGCCATTTATCAGTCCAATAATCTTCTCGCCTTGGGGCGAGGTATCTAATTTTTGTTTTTCGTTCAAGAGAGGCAAAAAGAATAAAATGATTATTTTTAACAGCGGGCTTTTGGCTGGCTACCGCAATACCGATGGGTCGTTCAACAATCGCGGCACGCACGCCTACATCTGGTCTTCGCTTGAGAGCGGTACTAATGCTTGGAGACGGAACCTGAATTCGGGCAACGCCACGGTCAACCGGAATGCCAACAATAAGTTGAACGGCTTTTCTGTCCGCTGTATCAAGGACTGGTTTAGCAAGGGTTTAACCTCTTAGAGATTAAGCCCTTTGCTTTTGATTATTTTTTTTTATGGATAAACTTTTAATTGACTTGTTCAGGGCTTATTATGACGCTCGCAGAAATAAACGCTCTACTGTTAATGCTTTGGCTTTTGAAATAGATTACGAGAGAAAACTTTTTGAACTTTACGAAGAGATTAAAAGTAGGAAATACAAAATCAGTCCCAGTATTTGTTTTATATCGTTTAAGCCGGTTCAGAGAGAGATTTTTGCCGCAGATTTTCGGGATAGAGTTGTCCATCATCTCATTTACAATTATATCAGCCCGTTTTTTGAACGGCTGTTCATCAACGACAGTTATAGTTGCCGAATCGGCAAAGGAACTTCATACGGCATAAAACGATTAGATCATTTTATTCGCTCTTGTTCTGATAATTATAAGCGGGACTGCTATGTTCTAAAACTGGACATCAAAGGATATTTCATGGCTATAGACCACTCCCTTCTGTATCAAAAAGTTGAAAAGACATTAAATCGTTTTCAGGAAGAAGCAAGTTTTGATATTGACTTAATATCGCGTCTTACCAGCCAAGTTATATTTCACAATCATATTAAAGATTGCCGCTTAAAAGGGACAAAAAAAGATTGGCAGGGACTCCCCAAAACCAAGAGCTTATTTGGGGCCGGAGAAAATAAGGGTTTGCCCATTGGCAATCTTACCTCGCAGTTATTCGGCAATGTTTATTTAAATGATTTTGACAATTTTGTTAAACACAAGCTCGGCTGTAAATATTACGGACGTTATGTGGATGATTTTGTGATTGTCTATCAAGACAAAGAATATTTAAAGGCCATTATTCCTGTTTTGAGAAAATATTTACAGGACGAGCTTTTGCTTGAACTGCACCCTAATAAAATATATCTCCAGCATTTTTCCAGGGGCGCGCCATTTTTGGGGACAATAATAAAACAGCATCGCGTCTATATTCGCAATCAAACCAAGGGAAATTTTTATAAAACGATTCGATACTGGAACAATTTTCTTGCTGAAGAACGCAATCTCGCAAAAGAATCTCTTGCTCAATTCTTGGCCAGCGTAAATTCATATCTGGGGATTATGAAGCACTATAACACTTATAAACTTCGCAGAAAAATACTGACTGAAAATCTATCGCCCCGTTTTGGCGACTATATTTATATTGCAGATGATTATGTCAAACTGGTTTCCAAAACTTTGATTTAAAACATCTTGGACATTTTATTCTAAATCGTTCCCGAGAGAAATTATATCATATTTGATACAATTTTGGTCCGATTTTAGAGCTTTACCCTTTAGTATACTCAAATTATGGTCCCGAGTTATTTAATAACTCGGGACCTTCTTTATCTTGGGGATTTTTTTACTTTTTGTTTGACAAGATTCGCTATTTTGTTAGAATTTTAATTTAGGAATTTAAAAATTATGAAAGTTGCTTTGGTTCATGATTTTTTGACTCAATACGGGGGCGCGGAAAAGGTGCTTTCACACATTTGATAAAATATAGGGCTTAACACCAAGAACATAATTGATAAGAGGCATCTTTTATTATATAATGTTTATTAATAGTTGTTTAAAGCAACTAAATCTTTAAAAACAAAGGAGGGGAAAACAATGGGATGCGGAGCTGAAATAAGTGATTGGGACGACAAGGCAGTTCAGGATTCAATGGCAGGGAAAAACACAGATTTTGATCCGAAAATATTGGCAGAGACGATGCCACAGGTGAGAGAAGCGATGGAACATAGATGTATTGAGTGCTTGAAAGAAAATGTGGAAAATGCAAAAGACAGGTTGAGAGAAACGTTGGACATGGAAATGAGAAATCCTGCTTCTCTTGAAAAACTTGATTTGGGAGCAACGCCTACGGTAGAAGAATACGGAGAGTTTTTTAGAATTGGTATGGAGAGAGGGATCCCGGAATATGAAATTGCCAACATGCCAGTAATAATGGGAATTAAAGATCCCGAAACATTAGAGAGAATGGATATAAAAGAGATAACTAAAGATTTAATGGAGAGCCTTCACAAGAGTAAACTCTCGGTAAGATTTAGAGATGTAGAAGTGGCAGATAGGATAATGTTTATTGATAAAGCTAAAGGCAGAACCTTAGGTGATGTTCTTGGTTGGGGGCCGTTTGTGTCAAGACCAGATCTCCCTAGAACTATTCATATCTATCAAGACCCTGGCGCAGGAAAACTTCCTGAAGGGAAGCAAGCGCAACGGGTTGTGATACATGAATTTGTTCATCTTAATTTGCACAAAACTGAATCTGGTGGATTAGGAGAAATGCATAAGCCGAAAGAGTTTGGAAGGATATTTATGAATGAAAAATGGCAAACATCAAAAGAATGGGCAGAAGTTTGCCATAAGCAGTTAGCAGTCCTTGGAGCAGTAACTAAGGAGGCAACAGAAAATTTTGGAGAGTATGAATCAAGAGAAGAGGCATATGCTGATCCAGAGTTTATTGCTGAGCATGTTGCAATGTGGGACACGGGGTTAAAACCAATTTGCTCGGAGATGAGGGATTTTTTTGAGAAGCATTTGTCATAGGCATCCCTAAAATTTAAAACGCCGCTTTTAGCCAAAAGCGGCGTTATTTCTACTCTAAAATGCGCTAATTAATAAAAATAAGAGTCGAGATAATACCATTTTCTTTTCCCCATTTCTAATTCTTTTCTCTTTTTAGCCAATTCATCTCTCATTTCATTTTTATAATCTATTTTTTCTTTAATTTTTGGTTTTATCCAAAAATCCATCCAAGTACTATCTTTATCTCTTTCTATTCTTCCTACAAATCTTCTCAAAAATTTTTTATAATCTCTGTATTTTTCTCTTAATTCTTTTATCTTTTTATTACTTTTTTTGCAAGATTCAATTCCTTCTCGAAGCCCTTCACAACCTTCTTTAATTAGTTCTAAAGTAGTAAAGAAGGATTGTTTTCGATAATATTTTTTAGCTACTGAAACTACCAAGGGTAATTTCGTTTTAAATATCTTTTCTTCCGGCTCTTTTTCCTCTTCTGCAATTTTTTCCCAAAGACTGTTTTCTCTTCTCTGTGTTAAAGCAGGCGTTTCTTTAATTTCTTTTAAATATCTTCGAAGTTCTTTAAATTGCTGGACCTGCCGTATTTTTCTCTTCTTCTCAGCCCTCTCTTTATTTTTTCTGATTCTTTCTTTTTCTCTCTTTATTTCCTCTGGCGATTTTGTGGTCCATCTTGCTGAGTTTGTAATTTCATCTATTTTATCATTAAGATTGTCAAGTCCCTTGAGTATGGGTTCTCTTCTCCCAATTTCTGTTTCATTTACAACTGTTTTTATTTTATTATTAATTTTGATAGAAGTTATTGTAGAAGGATTGTCTGTCACTAGTGCTTCATATTTCTCTTTTAACGAAAAAAAATCAATTTTATAAAATTTATTGATTAATTCCTTAACTTTTTTTTGTGATATTTTTGCAATTCGTGTCCCAACAATTTTTACATAATCCTTGCCATTGTAAACAACTCTGCCGTCTCCGTAAATGGTTAATTTATAAGCAGGACAAAAGCCAAAACACATGGTCCTTTCCATCATTATAATAATACTCTTACTATCCCTTAGATGTTCTTTTTTTATTTCTTTCATTGTCATTTTCTCAGAGACATTTTTTTTATTTTCTTCTTCAGTCATATTTCTATATTCTAACATCAAATTATATAAAAATCAAGTCTTGACAGAGATCATCTTTTGTTATATTATGCTTATCAATAGTTGTCAAAAACAACTAAATCTTTAAAAACAAAGGAGGGGAAAACAATGGGATGCGGAGCTGAAGTTAGTGATTGGGATGACAAGGCAGTACAGGATTCAATGGCAGGAAAGAACACGGATTTTGATCCAAGAATATTGGCAGAGATGATGCCACAGGTAAGGGAAGCGATCGCCCAGAGATGCGTTGAGCTCTTACGGGAAAATGTGGAGAACGCAAAGAATGAAATACGCGGGATGCTGGCTCAAGAAAAAAGAGAACCAACGGAGATTGAGAAGGTTGACTCAAATATAGAACCAACTGAAAAAGAATATCAAGAAATGTATAGAGTTGGAGAAGAATTAGGGATAAGGAGAGGGGAGATTATAGATATGCCAGCGATTACAGGCATTAAGGATCCAGAAGAAATAATCACTCAAACTGAAACAATGAGAGCAATCGATAAAGGAGAGATAAAACTAGGCGACGTGGATCATCTACTAAATCAGATAGAGCAGAGAGCCTCAAAAAATCATATAGACTTAGATACCATGCGACTCCTAACAAGAGAGACGTTGAAATTTCTCCGAGAGAGTAAAATCCCCTCTGAATTTCGGGATCAAGCTACGGTTAATATGATAGTATTTGTAGATAAGCAAGAACCTGGGCAGACAAAAGGGCACATCGCCGTAGAGAAAGCTGTTAAACCCGAAGAATTGCAGAAGACCGACCCTAAAACTTTAAAACGCTCTAGAAATCTGTATATTTTCCAAAGTGGATGGGAATTAGTTCCTAAAACAGAGAAAGAAAGAAAAGAGTTCCATTGGAAAATAGCTCACGGGATTTGTCACATTAATGATGCGAGAGAAGGAAGATTCGACTCACGAATTCAAGAAGAGCGTCAAGACGAATGGATAAAGGCTTGTGAGTCCCAATTAAAAGCAGGGGTAATTGACAAAGAGCCCGGCAAAGAAGAAGTACCATACTCTCTATCTGATCTTGATCCTGAGGTACGTGATAGCCCAGAAATTGTTGGGCATGGTAAAGAGTTTCGAGCTCAACATTTCGCAGCCTGGGCGACGGATTCACCAAAGCTTTGTCCAGAGATGAAAGAGTTCTTTGATAGATATTTCAAAGAATAATTTCCCAAAGTTTAAAAGCCGCTTCTTTATAATAAGAGCGGCTTTTTTATTTTAATTTATGATTAAGTTCTACGTATCCAGGAAATCCAGCTTTTTTCTCTATGGCATAATCCATTGAGCTTTCTATAAGCACCCTGGCATACCATTGTCGAAACATATATTGGGGGAACTCAGCTCCATCTATTTCAGGGCAGAAGGAATTGATTGCTTTCCAAAGACCCTTTTCACCTTCTTGGATTAATTCTAAAAGAGTGAAATAAGGATATTTTTTTCCTTTTGTTTTTGCAGTCTCTTTGGCAATTTCAACTACCAACCTTAAATGTCCTTCAAATATTCTTTCTTTAGTTTCTGTATTTTTTTCATATATTTTTTTCCATAACTGTTTTTCTTCCTCGTAAGTTAAAACTGGGATTTTGTTAATCTTTTCTAGATATTGTTTTAATTTTTCGAATTGTTGTTTCTCTCTTATTTTTGTTTCTGCTAATGCTTTTTTTCTTCTCCTCTCTTCTTCTATTAATTTTGGTAAATAGGATAAGTATCTGGTAATTGTCTGTTCTATCCACCAACCGGCATAGGTTGAAAATTTATAACTCTTTCTCCAGTCGAATTTTTTTACTGCTTTATAAAGTCCTTCGTTTCCTTCTTGAATCAGATTAAATAGAATTATATTTGGCGAGAGACCAACATATTTTTCAATATATTTTTTATATTTTTTAGCGTATTTTTTGGCAATTGGGATGACCAGTCGCAAATTTGTTTCAATTAGTTTTTTCTTCGCTTCTTTATCCTCCTTTTCAATTCTTTTAGCTAATTCTTTCTCTTCTTCAGCGGTCAGCGAAGGATTTTTTTCAATCTTTTTTAAATATTCTTTAATTCGTCTATCTTCTTTTTTGGGTTTCTTAATTTTTTTCATAAAGCTATAAATTTTAAATTATCATGGGTAGCACCTTAATTATTTTATCTTATATTTTATCACCTAATTTAAAAAAACCAAGCCTTGGCAGAGGCCATCTTTTGTTATATTATGCTTATCAATAGTTGTCAAAAACAACTAAATCTTTAAAAACAAAGGAGGGGAAAACAATGGGATGCGGAGCTGAAATAAGTGATTGGGATGACAAGGCAGTTCAGGATTCAATGGCAGGGAAGAACACGAATCTTGATCCAAAGATGCTGGCAGAGGTGATGCCGCAGGTAAAGGCGGCAATAAAGCAAAGATGTATTGACTGTCTAAAAGAAAACGTGGAGAATGCAAAGAATGAATTGACTGGAAGGCGATCTCAGGAAGGTCAAGACTTTACTGATATTGAGAAGCTCGATTTAAACGTAGAGCCAACTGAAAAAGAATATCAAGAAATGTATAGAGTTGGCGGAGAATTAGGAATGACAAAAGATTTAGAGATTATCGATATGCCAGCGATTACAGGGATTAAAGATCCGGAGGAAATAATCACTCAAGCCGAAACAATGAGGGCAATCGAAAAAGGAGAGATAAAACTAGGCGATGCGGATCGTTTGCTAAATCAAGTGGAACAGAGGGATCAAAAGAATCGCATAGACGTAGAAACAATGCGAGGATTAATGAAAGAGACACTGGATTTTCTTCGCAACAGCAAGATACCTTATGAATTTAGAAATCAATCTGCGGTAAATATGGTAGTGTTTGTAGGTCAACAGGAGCCTGGACAAACAAAAGGGAAGATCGCTGTAGGAAAAGCTGTTCCTTCTGTAATATTACAGGCCCAACCAGAACGCTCGAGAAACATTTATGTTTTTCGAGACAAAACAGGACAATTTTTTCGAGGAGGAGATTTACATTGGGTTCTGGCTCATGAAATCTTTCACATAAGTCAGGCGAAGACAGATAGTTTATTTAGAGAAGACTTTCTAGAATGGCAAAAAGCTTCTATATCTCAAATGACGAAGGGAGTAGTTGGCGACAAAGATTATACACTAAGCGACCAAGCAGAATTTCGCGCACAACATTTCGCAGCTTGGGTGACAAATTCACCAAAACTCTGTCCGGAGATGAAAGATTTTTTTGATAGACATTTTAAAGAATAAATGTCTCAAAAATAAAATGCTACTTTATTGGATAAAGTAGCATTTTTTATTATTTATTCCTCGTTAATTTTTTAATAATTAACAAATTTAATCTTCGTTCCGCTTTTATTAATTCTTTTGTTTCTCTTTCATATCTTCCTGCAAACTCTTGTTTTTCTTTATCTGTCCCTATAAATTCTTCTAGAACATGTATATCTCCTTTTATCCCTGAAAATTGAATGTCAGTAACACGGCCGTTCTTATTTCGATATATAAATACACTTAGACCTGCGTGTCCAAGAATTTTCTGTCTTTCAAAAATAATAGCGCTTGAAATAGCTTCATCAATAAAAAAATGTGGTGTATTTGCTATATTTTTGAAATCATCTTCTGAAAAATGTTTGTTTTGAGGCAAAAATTCATTTAATATTTTGTATCCGAAGCTTTCGATTGCTTTCCACAGACCCTTTTCTCCTGCACGAATTAATTCTAAAAGAGTAAGGTATGGACTTACAATATATTTCTTTGCAATATCAATTAGAAGAAATTGGTAGCGAGAAAAAATTCGATACTTCGTTTTAGTTGTAAGATTGATAAAATTTACGCCTGAATTTAGTTCTTTAGCAAGTTTCTTCCATAATTTCATTATATTTTTGTCTTTCTTAATTTTTATATCTTTAGTTTCTTTTAAATATTTCTGCAACTCGGAATTCTGTGATTGTTCTCGCTCTAATTTTCTTTTAAACGCCTTTTCAACTTTTTTTATATTTTTTTTCATAATACTCTAAATTTAAAATATTGCCGTAACATTAAAAATTTTATCTTTTTGTATTCTAACATCAAATTATATAAAAATCAAGCCTTGACAGAGGCTATCTTTTATTATATTCTGTTATTAGTTGTTTAAAACAATTAAATCTTTAAAAACAAAGGAGGAGGAAAACATGAAAACAGAGAAATTTGTTAAGATGTTTGGAAGAAGTCTCGGTGTTACATTTCCAGGTGCATATGTGAAGTTTCTTAATGAGAGGGGCTCGGCGATTGTAGATGGATTTAGAGTGGCAGGGATTCCAATAGAGAATGTTTCTATGGATGTGGGGACTGCAACAAATTTGTTACGATTGAAGCGACCTGATTTGCCTGAAACTTTGGTCGCGATTATCCCCATTAAAACCTTCGTCTGTTGTCTTGATTTATCGCGAGCGACCGAAGAAGATGCTCCACTGGTTGAAGTTGATTTGGAAAGTAAGGAGACACCAAAGCCAACAGGCAAGACTTTTTCAGAGTGGATTGGATATCACGAGAAAATGGATAAACGTTTTCGAAAAGCATGGGCAAGAATAAGAAACCGTCAAGCTGAAGCAAAAGGGAAAAATCGAATTCAAGACTGGAGCGCGCCAATTTTTAGAGTGAGAGATTACATCATCGGTATTGGGGCATTCCGTTTTAACTACAAGCTCGGCTGTTTGGAAGCAGATGAGTTTTTACCGCTGGATCAGCCACATGTAAAAAAAGGCGAGCCAGTCAAGATTCTGCTCAGTGAAGCATTGGCAAGAGCTAGGGATTACAGTGGATCTTTGAATGTTCAATTCACAAGAGATGTAAGGGAAAATGAGAATGGGACTATAAATCCGGAAATTGGGGAGAGAAGAGTTGCTGCTCCGATTCCTGAGGAACTGATGGAATTAGCAAAAAAGTACTTGATAGATCTTCCTCAGCCGGAAAAAGGTTTTATTACTCATGAAGACGCGAAAAATCTTTGGTTTGCTTCGTTTGAATTTCCCAAAGAAGTTGAAGAGAAGATAATCAGGTTGGAGGAAGTCGGGTACCTTAAACGAGAAATAGTTACTGAAATTATTTCTCTCGGCTTCTGGACTAGAGAGGAGACGATCTGGACATTTCTGAATGTACCAAGGCCGGAAGCATTAATTATGGGTTCCGACTGTCCTGAAGATAGACTCTCTTATGTAGAATCTATGAATTACGGCCGTGCCGTTATAATGGCTACGAGACTCAAGTATGCGGTTATGGCTGAAATGAATGGAGGATTTACATTAGAGGAAATTGAAGAAGTAAAAATAAATTGTGAGATTGAGCCTAAAAAAGATTTTTGGTATCTCTGGTGCACAGAAAAATTTTATTTTCCTGAGCTCTGGTTAGCGGATAATATTTCAAAGCGATGGTTTGAAGCTAATAAACCAGTTTTATTGCTTTGTCGTCCTCATATACCGGGGAACAGAGAAAGTGAAATGGAAAGGTTACAGAAATACCTTGATATTTTAGTCAGCGCTGAAGAATCCGTTCAGGCGAAGTGTCTGGTCTTGAGTAACGAGTGCATTTCACCGTATTATTGTAAGTTTCTTGATGAGATAAAAAGTTTCGTGAAAAAAGCGCAAGAAAAAAACATTCAAGTAATTTTTGCGCCGACGAGGACAGATTTGTATCTTGATCAAGAGATTCAAAACAGGATGCATAAAGTAAAAAACTTGACTAAGCTTCCTTCTAGACAGGAGGTGAAAAGACTGCAGATTTTTGAAGTAACCAAAGAATGGTGGAGAGTGCCTGAAGATTCAAGGATGTCGCGCGCTATTCAGAACGCTTCACAAAGTGCTTTAATTTTTGCCCAGCAACTGGTTAAAAGAAGGGACGTAAAAAGATACGAGATGGAGTTTTCTCTGATGTGTGAAGTTGTTGAAAGAGAGGCTTCTCAAAATCACAAAATGATTGCCGAGGTGGATGGAGAAGAAAGCCAAGTCCTATCAAACGCTTTAAGGCATGATGAAGAAGGCTTAAAGGGAGTTTCTTTTTCTTTCGTTGCTCCAGAGGAAATGCCTCTTTTTATAGCGAAAGTAAAGAATGAGAAATTATTTTCAAAATTGAAAGACATTCAAGGTGGCATCGTAGTGATTGTAAAAATTTGGGAATATCAGTTTATGCCTCCGAAAAAAATTGAAAATAGTTTCCATAAAACATTTTTCGTTCTTCCCTTAGAGGTTGAAAAAAGGATTGACGCCGACATAAAAACAAATAAGGACGAAAAAAAGTATGCCAGCAACTGGGACGAGATTGAGAGAGCGCATTCTATTTTGAGGCAATCGCTCGAAAAAGCCGTACCTTTTGCAATTGCTTCAATAATGGGAAGGGTGAGATCAGGTGTTTTCACTGAGATGGTCAGAGACTACATTTATCAAATGCCAGAAACAGCGCCAATTATGTTGCCAATTGCTTATGGCGACGGTAGCCAGGGCGGACCATTTTCTTTATTTTCACTTCCCGAGATAGAAAGATCCAAGAAAGACCAGTTTTTCGTTTACAATGTAGGCCTAGTTTCATTGAGACATTCAGAGTCAGACAAATATGTCGACAGGCATTTAGTGCGAAATCGAGATATTCAGAATCGCGCAAATGCTACTGATCAGGAAGAACTATCATTCAATAAAACTTATGAATGTTTGGACGAGCTTCTCAGATATATTAGAGGCGAGATAGATGAGAAGGATAGTCTTAGCTCAAGTCTGAGAGTTCTTTTAGGTTGGAAACAGGAGTTAAAACAACATCGATGGCTAGGTTTGCATCTAAATGTTTTCCACACAACCGGACTAGAATCTGCTGGTATTGGAACGTATCGGGCAATTATCGATATTTTAAAAAAGTATCGAGGCGAGGTTATTATAACACCACGCATAATGATACCGAACGGCCAATATAAACAAGGCAGAGATTGGTTTTAGTCCAAATCAAGGCCCTACAATAATTTGTAGGGCCTTTCCTATTGACAAGAGGTCTAAAAACTATAAAGTATAGAAGAAAGTTAGATCTTTAAAAACTAAATAAAGGAGGGAAATAAGATGGGAAATGAATTGAGGTACCAATGCAAAGATATCGGTAAGTATTCAGACTGCAAAGGAGAAATTGTTATTGCAAGGAAAGTTTATGAGTTGATGTCTGAGAAAGGCGAAAGTCTTCCAGAAAGATGTGAAAATTGCAGAAAGAAGCATCAGCAAGAGAAGAGAGAAACTAGACAAAATTATTTCCAGCAGACCATTAATTTGGCGCTCGGAGATATTTCCAGGTCCGGTTTTTTGGCTAACAGCTTCACTGCCCATAATGATCGAAAAAGAAATGAAAAATTCATTAAGCCTGATTCTTCCGGAATGCAGATAAGAATAACCGATGACCACATAAAGGAACTTTACGAAAAGATATATGAGAATCAGGTGGTGGTGTTGGCGAGCCCGACTGGAACCGGAAAATCTGTCTATGTGTTGTACCGATTATTAGAAGCGCCGACAGATTACAAAGGTAATTTTGTTAAGGTACTAATACATCAAGGACAGGTGATTCAAACCCAGCCGCTAACTTATGCCACAGCGAGTATCCCAGAAACAGTTAGTAGGAAAGAACTTGGAGAAACGGGTGTTAGACCATTAGGAATGCTCGGCATTCGTCATCGAGGCAGAGAAGATTATAGCCGGAATAACTTAGGAGTTGTAGTGACTGATGGGTCGTTAAAAAATTGGATTAGAGACGGTCATTTGGGGCAATATAGCCTGATTATGGTGGATGAAGCGCATAAAAGAAGTGTTAACATAGATAATTTATTGACACTTCTACGCTATAAACTACCGTTATATCCTCATCTCAAAGTGATTATAGCTTCGGCGACAATTAATCTTGAAGAATTTAAGGAAGCCTTTGAACGCCAGGGTATTTCTACGGGAG
>Ga0210057_1007948_pt1 | contig 12687 bp, 21 predicted proteins | sample CryGeyCG2114_010_2_FD_183968 | JGI IMG/M metagenome (GOLD analysis project Ga0210057, IMG submission 183968) | Groundwater microbial communities from aquifer - Crystal Geyser CG10_big_fil_rev_8/21/14_0.10 (SPAdes) (version 2) | ecosystem: Environmental > Aquatic > Deep subsurface > Groundwater ... | reverse complement strand
AATAAATGTTGTAAAACAAATGAAACCGAGAATATTTTATGCAATAACATAGAAAAATGATATCCAAATTAGCCAACCCTATAATCAGATTTCTATTATTAAACTATGATTTAACTGGTTTTTGTGTTTCAAAGAACACAAAAACATGAGCAAAGCTATGAAAAAAGCTTTGCCAATAGACATTTGAGCATATTAGGCTCAACCTCCAACTAATCATTCGGAGATACTGTATAAACCCAAACATTTATAAATGGCTCAATTTACCACATAGGCAAGAGGAATTTAAAATGGTAAGCAGAATAGGTGGATTTAGAAGGAAAACAAGATCTAAATTAAGAAAAAATGTTAGGGAGCATGGTAAGATTAGCTTGACTAACTTTTTCAAGAATTATGAAGTAGGTTCAAAAGTTATACTTGTTGGTGAACCTGCAGTCCAAAAAGGCATGTTTTTTCCAAGATTTAAAGGAAAATCTGGTAAGGTTGTTGGAATGATGGGTGCATGTTATAATGTAGAAATCAAAGATGGTAAAAAAGTAAAAACTTTGGTTGTACATCCTGTTCATTTGAGGGAAATTTAAAATGGGAGAATTTGAAATTGTCGAGGAAAATCCAGTATCTTTAATTGAGATGCAAGATAAGATTAAGAAAGTTGAAAAGAGAGACAAAGAATTAAGTTTTAGAGGAAACAAAACTAAAGAATATTTATCATCTTTCACCGATTTTAAATCAAAAGAAATTAAGGATTTAATGAAAAAAATTGATGATCTTAACATTCCAAGAATTAAAGATAGACATATTACTAAAATAGTAGACATACATCCAACTGATATGGATAGCCTTAAAATGCTTTTAAGTGCTGAAACTATAACAGTAAAAGAGGAAGATTTAAAAAAAATATTAGCTATACTATAGGGCTATGGGAAAAGAAGAATATGCAATTATACTGGACTTCCTACCAAACGGATACCCCTTTGATACAAGGGCTATGCATAGGAAGAACTCAGTAGCTATAGCTTTAGGTAAATTACATTTCACACTCCTTGAGATCGTCCCTAAAAAAGACGTTACCTTACAACCCGGTGAAGAAATTTATATCGGCGAGGGAAAACGGGATAAAGTCCACCATATTGTTGGCAGAATCCCGATAAACAAATTGACAGAAACTGCAAAAGGCGAAATGGAGTTTGTTGTCAAAGAACTCGTAGAAAAGAACAAAGAAAAGTTCTTAGATTTCTTTAATAAGGCTGGTGCTATAAGCACAAGGAGACATCAGATTGAGCTTTTACCTGGTATTGGTAAAAAGCACATGTGGGAAATATTAGAGCAAAGGAAAGAGAAACCTTTCGAAAGCTTTGCAGACTTAAAATCACGTGTTAAGCTTTTGCCAGATCCTGAAAAAGCTGTAATAAAAAGGATATTAATGGAAATAAAAGGCGAAGATAAATATCGAATATTCATTGATTAAACAAAAAATATATAAACTACGTCCAATTCCACAACTAAAAATGGTAGAGCAAAAACAAGAACTTAGGCCTATGGTTAGAATATTGAATTCTGATATAGAGGGAAATAGGTCAATATTTATGGCACTAAGAAAGATTAAGGGTATTAGTTTTAGTCTTGCTAACGCTGTTTGTAATGTTTTAAAAATAGATAAAAATAAAAAAGTTGGTTCTATGTCCGTCGAGGAATTAGCAAAAATTGAAAAAGTTATAAAAAATCCTGAAAATCACAATTTTAAATCTTGGCTTTTTAATAGACAAAAAGATTATGAAACTGGAGAAGATAAACATGTTTTATCAGTTGATTTAAAATTAGCTAAAGAAGCTGACTTAAAGAGACTTAAGAAAACAAAATCCTACAGAGGAATGAGACTTCAAGCTGGTTTACCTGTTCGTGGTCAACGTACTAAAGCTCATTTCAGAAAAGGTGCAGCATTAGGAGTAAAGAGGAAGAAATAAAATGGGCGATCCTAAAAAACAAAAAAAGAAGTATACTACTCCACAGCATCCGTGGGAAGCTGAAAGGATTAAAGATGAGAAAGTTTTACTTAATGATTATGGTCTTAAGAATAAGAAAGAAGTTTGGAAAATGCAATCTGTTCTTAAGAAAATCAAAAGACAAACAAAAGAACTTATTGGTCTGAGGGGAACTCCTAAATATGAAGAACAAGAAAAACAATTTATTGAAAAACTTGCTAAGCTTAATTTAATTAATACTGGTGCTAAAATGGAAGATGTTCTCGAATTACAAATCAAAGATATTCTGGAAAGAAGATTACAAACACAAATGTTAAGAAGAGGTTTAGCAAAAACTCCAAAGCAAGCTAGACAATTTATTGTTCATGGTCATGTTTTTATTAATGGTAATAAATTTAACGTTCCTTCATATTTAGTTCCAAGAGATGAAGAAAATACAATTAATTTTAATGATACTTCTGCTTTAGCAGATGAAGAACATCCTGAAAGAGTTGACAAAAAAAAGAAAATGGATATGGAAGCTGCAAAAGCTTTAAAAGAATCTACAGAAGCTGAAGAAGCTCCTAAAAAAGAAGAAAAGGATGGTGAAGAATAATGGCACCTAAAAAAGAATATCCTAAAAAAGAATACCCTAAAAAAGATTTTAACAGGGGAAGAAATTATTCTAATGAAAAATTAAGATGGGGTACTGCTCATATTTATTCATCTTATAACAATACAATAATTCATATTACTGATTTGAGTGGTTGTGAAACAATTGCAAAATCATCTGGTGGTATGGTTGTTAAAGCTCACCGTATGGAATCATCTCCTACAGCAGCAATGGCAGCAGCAAAAATGGCAGCAGAAGGTGCAAAGGAGAAAGGAATTAATGCTATTCATATTAAAGTTAGAGCTCCTGGTGGTCATAATGGTCCAAGCAATGCAGGTCCTGGAGGACAAGCAGCTATTAGGGCCTTATCTAGAGCAGGTTTAAGAATTGGTATAATTGAAGATGTTACTACAATCCCTCATGATAGATGTAGAAAAAAAGGTGGTAAAAGGGGTAGAAGAGTATAAAATGGAGATTAAAAAACTTAAACTGGAAGGTAACAAAGGGTCTTTTATAGTAAAGGACACAGACGCTTGGTATCTTAATGCATTAAGAAGATATATAATTAATAAAGTGCCAACTATGGCAATCGAAGATGTTACCTTTATAGAAAATAGTTCTGCATTATATGACGAAATAGTTGCTCATCGTTTAGGATTAGTTCCATTAACTACTGATTTAGAAACTTATTTTGAAACTTTAAAATGTAAATGTAAAGGTGCAGGATGTGCTAGATGTACATTACAGGTTTCAATTAACAAAGCAGGTCCTTGTATTGTTTATGCTGAAGATATAGTAACAAAAGATCCTAAAGTTAAACCAGTATATGCTAAAATGCCAATTGTTAAATTATTAGAAGGTCAAACTTTAAAGCTTGAAGCAGTTGCATTTTTGAGTCACGGAAAAGACCATATTAAATATTCACCAGGATTATTTTATTATCAACAATACCCAACATTTAAAATTAAAGAACATAAAGACGCAAAGAAGTGTGTTGCAGTTTGCCCTAAAAATATATTAGAACTTAAAGGGAACAAATTAAAAGTAACAGACGAAACAAAATGTGATCTTTGTATGGCTTGTGTTGATGAATGTCCTGAAGCTATTGAAGTTAAGGGTAGTGATAAAGATTTTATAATGAAAATAGAAAGTTGGGGTCAATTGTCTATAAAAGAAATTTTAGGAAAGGCATCTGAAGTTTTCAATGAAGATTTAGATGAGTTAGCAGAGGAGTTAAAAAAACTGAAATAAAATGGTAAAGAGAACAGGTCCAACAGATGTAATTTTAAGGAATCTTATAAAAGATTTGAATACTTTAAGTACTAAACAAAAAGTTAATATTTGGAAAAGAATTGCAAAAGACCTAAGTAAATCAACCAGACAAAGAAGAGTTGTTAATGTTTCAAGATTAAACAATTTTGCTAAAGATGGTGAAACTGTTATTGTTCCTGGAAAAGTGTTATCAGAAGGGGACTTCACAAAAAAAATTAATGTAGTTGCATGGAATTTTTCAGAAGTTGCAAAAACAAAAATTAACTCAACTGGAAAAACAATGACCATTAGGCAGCTTATGAAAGATAATCCAAAAGGTCAAAAAGTGAGGATTTTAGGATGATAATTGACGGAACAAATTTGATTTTAGGAAGATTAGCAACAGAAGTTGCTAAAAAAGCATTACTAGGAGAAACTATCGAAATAGTTAATGTTGAAAAAATTATAATCACAGGAACTAAAGACCAATTACTTGAAAGATATAAACTAAGAAGAGAAAGAGGAACTCCTACATCAGGTCCTTTTTTTCCAAGAGAACCTCATTTGATTGTTAAAAGAACAATAAGGGGGATGCTTCCATATAAGCAAGCAAAAGGAAGAGATGCTTTTGATAGAATAAAATGTCATAAAGGTATTCCAGCAAGATTTGATGGTAAACCTTTAGAAACAATTAAAGAAGCAGATTCTTCAAGTCTTAGTACTAAAAAATTCTTAACAGTAGGATTATTATCAAAATTAATGGGTGCAAAATGAGTAAAGTAGTACATGTTTCAGGAAAAAGGAAAAAGGCTGTTGCTAGAGCTACAGTTAAAGAAGGCAAAGGTGTAACTAGAGTAAACGGCAAATTATTAGATAATGTCACTCCTAAAGTTGCGATGATGAAGATTATGGAACCATTAATGATTGCAGGAGATTCTGCAAAAAAGGTTGATATTAATATTATAGTAATGGGTGGCGGTTGGGCTTCTCAAGCTGATGCTTGTCGTCTAGCTGTTGCAAAAGGTTTAGTTAATTATACCGGTTCAAAACCTTTAAGAAAGGATTTTTTAGAATATGATAGGCACTTATTAGTTGCTGACGTAAGAAGAAATGAACCACATAAACCAAACGACTCAAAGCCTCGTGCAAAACGCCAGAAGTCGTACCGTTAAAATAATAATATTTTTTTATTTTTATAATTTTTCCGAGAGTGATTTGTAAAATATATTTTCTAAAACCATTAGTCATGTCAAACACGCGTGAGCTTTAAGTATAAAAGTAGATTATTAATATTAATGGAAATTTTAAGTTTTGATATGATAAATTATCTTCCTAAAGAAGTAATTTGTGGAAAAAATTTCAAGAAATATCCTTTAATATTTAATAAAAATGAAAATCATTTATTTTTATTTTACCTTGCATCTATTTCTAAAGGGAAATATCAGGCTAAAAGAAAATATTCTTATATAATTAATCGTCATATTAAAATAAATTCAGAAACTTTTGAAGTTGTAGGTCTTTTACAAGCTGAAATGGGAAAGACTCAAAATGGCTGTCTTAATTTTGCAAATCATGAATTTAAAATAATAAATAAAGTGATGAATTGGTTCGAAAAAGAATTGGAATTAAGATGTTTAGTTGAGACAGCAAATCATATGATTAAATCAAAATATTCCCATAAATTAAAAACTAGGACTGATACATCTCAGATTAACGAGATTCTTATGAAATGTCTTTGCCATAATCTTGCAGTTTTAACATCTGAAAATTTCAAAAATGGATTAGAAATTGACCTTAGTTTTTGTGCAGAAGATTATCCTGTAGAAATACATGGCTAGTTTTTCTGCAAAGCCAATCCAACCGAAACCTTTATAAATGCCTGCTAGTCTTTGAGTGATATTAGAGGATATTTACAATGATTATACCAATAAGATGTATGAGCTGTGGAAAACCTATAGGTCATCTATGGGAAGATTTCAACAATAAAGTTGAAAAAGGCGAAAAAGTACAAGATATTTTTAATGATTTAGGCCTAGATAGATTTTGTTGCAGGGCACAGTTCGTTGGTCAAGTTGATTTAATTGATGAAATAGCTAAATTCAAAAAGAGCTAATATTTTCTTTTTTATATATAAATTTATTTATACTTCTTATTTAATCTTTATTCTTAATGAGAGATGATGAATGGTTAATACAAAGAATGAACCAGATTTGGCAGCTTCTTTTTCCAGAAGTTGATAAATTAAACAATGTAATAGTTAGATTTAAAGGTAAATGGAAGAACAAGTTTGGCCATATTAAGAGATTAAAAAATAAGGATACAGAGATTGCTATTAATTCTTTATTTAAAGACTCTAGAGTCCCTGAATACATCATAGATCTGACTCTAGCACATGAGCTAGTACACTACTGGCACGGTTTTAATTCTCCTCATCAACAAAAATATAAACATCCACATTTAGGGGGAATAGTTACAAGGGAACTTAATAATAGAGGTTTTGGTCATATACTAAGAAAAGAGAAGGCTTTTATTAAAAAGCAATGGTGGGAAATCTATAGATGTTATGAAAAACCAAAGAAAAAACCTTCAAGAAGATTTTTTTTCCTTTAGATAAGGAAATCTCATAAATTTTTTACATTCAAAACAATAATACACTACTTTTCCTTCTTTTGTTCTAATTCTAACATTAATTCCTGGTTTTAAGAACTTATAACAATGTTTACAGAACTTTCTTTTTAATTCTCTAGTGAATCTCACATTAGATTTCATAGATATCTTTCTAGCAAGTGTCACATATCTATTAGCTAAAGATTTATTTTTATTAAAAACTTCATCAGCTTTTTTCATAAGTATTTCGATTCTTTCTTTAGCGATTTCTTTTTGGTTTTGTTTATCTTGTGTTCTTACCATTTTTTCCAAACTGTTATTTTAGTTTCATAAGGTTGTAATCCTACACCTAAATCTTCTAATAAATAATCATTCCACTTAAAACCTTTTCCTTCCATTATCCCTTTTATTGTATAAAAATCATATTTGGCATTTGTAATAAATATTCCATTTTCAGTTAAACAAGATAAATCATCAATAATAATTTCCTCTAATTGTTGAAATCCAAGAATTTTTTTGGTTTGAGGAATTTCTTTTCTCATTCTTCTTCTTATTGCACTATTAATCTCTAAATAATGCCTTCCATCTTTCATCGAATATTCGTCTTCAACTATTTTTTTATAAGTATTTTCTGATTCTCCTTCAAAAGTTCTAATACAATTCATAGCTCCACCCCAATAAATTATTACATCTGTTTCATTTACTATAGAACTTAATTTTGTATTAACAATATTTACCCCACCAACATATTTCACACTTTTTTTAAATTGTTTTATTGAAAATCTTAATATTTGAGCATAATTGGAAGCTCTTTCATCATAGGTTTCAGTTTGTTCAATTAAGTTTATTGCTTGATAATATAATCTACTTCCAAATGATTTAAAGAATAATGATGAAGATTTTGGGTTATTTCCTGCAAGTTTTTCTACAACAGTTAGAGGATTTTTTTGATATAAATCTTTAAGAATATGTTCAAATTTATAGCATTTCATGAAATAATCAATGTTTTTGTTATTTATTTAATTTACCAAACAATTATAAGTTAATTTTACTCATTAAATTATTAGATGGCATCTCAATATCGTTCTGAAAGAGTTATTTATTACCTAGAACAAAATCTTAGGGACTTTAATGAAGTTGAAGAAGAATATCAAGAAATATATAATGAAACATTTGATTATATAATTAGTAATATAGCTGAGCTTCCCGAGGTTATGGATGATATAGATGAGTATCATAATTTCCAACAAGATACATTTGATAAAGCAATTCTTTTAGATTTTGTAAACTTCTCTAAAGGTTTTAAAAGAGATTACAACTTTTTACCTCTTTCACCTACTTTAATGTTTGATAAAACATGGAATAATCTTGTATGTGCTCTTGATTATGAAAAAGATGATATATATGGAATCTATTTCAATTCATCTTTATTTAAAATAAATTCATTTTCCATATTTTGTCAAAATCTTTCTAAAACTGGAATAATATTTATGAAAAATCCTAATAATGAAAAAGGTCTTATTAGAATTTTAGAACATGAACTTTTACATTCTGCTATAGAAAAATATTCTTTAAGTTTTCAGGCTTTAAAATCTATCCCTTACTCTTCAGATTATGAACATTATGTTAATGCACATAAAACTGAAATAAAAATACTTGAAGAACTTATTGCAAATCAACGATATCTAGTTGAAGATATAAAATATAGTATTAAATTTATGAATAATTATTATTTACTAGAATATATTAAAGATATGAAAGAAAATTTTAAAGAAAATCATTCAGAGATAGATAGAGTTAAAAATTACATTATTTCAAGAGTAAATGTTGATACAAAAAATTTAGTTAAAATTTTTGAAGATTACCCTAGTCACATTATTACTCCAATTTTAATTAGTGTAGGCCCTACAGTAGAAAATATTAAAAATTTACAAACAACATCACCTTTTGACGATTTCATAACTTGGTCAGAGATATTAGGGAATCATAAAATATATAAAAAGGCAAAAGATATTCTTAAAAGTAAAGGTTATAATACATGAAAATTTCAGAATTAGAGTTAAGAAGACAATTATTCCATTTAATATTTGGAACAAGTTTAGTTATTTTGATATATTTTGACATTATAGGAATAAAAGTTCTTTCATTAATACTTTTTTTAGGCTTAATCATTTCAATGGTAAGTCGTTACAAAGATATCCCATTAATCTCTTGGTTTCTAAATAAATTTGACAGGAAAGATACTCGTTTTCCAGGAGAAGGTGCATTTTTTTTAATTTTGGGAACAGCATTAGTTATTGCAATATTTCCTAAAACAATAGCATTAGCCTCTTTACTTATTTTAGCATTTGGAGATTCATTTGCACATCTTTTAGGCAAGGCATATGGTAAAAAACGTTTTGCACATAAGACTGCATTTGGGACATTATCTGGAATATTTTTTGGATTTTTAGGAGCCTTAATCTTTGTAGATCCAGTAACAGCATTATTAGGTAGTGGTTTTTCAATGTTTTTTGAGGCATTTAATTTAAAATTTTTAAAATCAAAAGTGGATGATAACTTATTTATACCTGTAGTTTCATCAATTATAATGTATATTTGGGTGATATTATGATATTTGCAATACAAATGACTACAACTGAACAGATTATGATTTTAGGTCAGAAAGTTATGGAAAGATCATTTGAGATTGTTAAAGCACCATTATCTGAATCAACCATGCTTTGGATTCTTGGACCTATGGTTATAGCCCTGTTATTAATGAGTTTTTATTTTGGAAGATATAAATCAGAAGAATTAGGTTGGAACACTGCATTTGGTAACAGTTTAATTTTAATTTTTGCATCTGTTGATTTGCTTAGATATCTTTTCAATCACGGTGGATTATTTAGTTTTAGTATACAAAATGCATTGGTTTTTGCAGTTATTGCTCAAGGTATATTGTTAACATTCCTTAATTTTTTCCATTTATTACCTAAATCATTTGCATTTGGTATGTCATCAGGGATGACTGTTAACATTGTTGTATTATTTGTAATTATTTTGATATATTCACAATTACCATTAGATTATATTACTGCTATAGCTTGTGCAATTTTATCGGCAGTAATCATTGGGATCATAAGTATAATTCAACTCCTACAACCAACAGTTATTGAGGAAGAGTAAACTTTTTTGCATAAGATAACTTATGTTCTTTTTCAGAAGTAGATATGCCAGCAATTTTTATTCTTAAACCAATTTTTGATAATTCTTTTTTGATATATTCAGCTTGTTTTTTGATTTTAGCCTTATCAAATTTTAAACCTTCAAATTGAGTTTTAGGTTTTCCAACTAAAGGATTAAATGAAACATAAGTTTTACCTTTAAATCTTGTTTTTAACTCTTTTATAAAATCAACAGTTTCTTTTAAATCTTTTTCAGTTTGTTCAGGAATACCAATTAAAAAATAATATTTTAAAGTTTTAATATTATACTTATTTCCATATTCAATGACTTTAAAGAAAGCTTCATCTTTAACAAATTTATTTAATTTCTTTCTTAAACTTTCATTACATTCTGGAGCCAAAGTTAATGTTCTTTGCCCTCCTTTCATAATAAGTTCAACAGTTTCTTCATCTAATGTTTCAGCTTTAATGGATGGTACAGAAAACTGCAAACCTTTTCCAATCATATATCTTAAAATTTCTTTTCGATCCTTATGCACAAAAGAAGGTGAATAAATAACTACTTTATTTCTTTTATTAACTTTAATTCCTTCATCAATAATTTCTTTAATTTTTTTTAAACTTCTCATCCTTATTCCTTTATAGAAAGTAGCTACAGAACAGAATTTACAATTATAAGGGCATCCTCTTTCTGGTTCTAAAATGAAACAATGTCCAAACACAAAATCCTTATCCATTTTTTCAGGTAATGGTTGATAGATTGGGTAAGGTATAATATCCAAATCTTTTACAAATGTATGGCAAGCATTTTTGGTTTTACCAGGGACATACACTCCCTGGATATTTTTGATTTTTTCTAAAAACTTTTCTTTATCTTGTTCTTCTTCATAAATCTCTAAAACTTTTACTATACTTTCTTCTGCTTCTCCTAAAAATAAGAAATCAATATAATCAGATAAAGTTTCAGGATTAGTTATTACACAAGGCCCTCCAGCAAAAACAATTTCTTTTCTATTTTTATTCAATGGGACATTATTTTTCTTTAACATATCTAAAACATTTTTATAATCAAGTTCATAATGGATAGTAAATCCAATAAGATTTGCAGTTATTTTCCCTTTATCTAAATAAACTCTTTCACACATCCAATTTTTCATTTTATTAATTAGATTATAGAATATTATTGATGCTAAACTATAAACTCCACCATAGTAAAGGTTAGGATAGACTATGTCTACTTTGAACATACCTTTTTTCCATTTTTTTTCTATTACTGGGAATTCCATTTTATAAAAAATTAGAAAGAAAAAAATTAACCTAAATAATCTAGGTTTTTCTGTTTATTATGCTTCATTGTATTTTTAGTATTTTCAAGAAGCTCTTTCAATTTTGATTCAAACTCTTCTGCAGCTTTTAGTAATGGTTTGTAATCAACATTTAATCCAAGATATTTATCTAAAACTTCTATAGCTTTAGCTGCACTCCTTGAATCTGGAAGCTTTGAATGTGTTCCAACAAATATTCCTGTTGAATTTACCCCTTTATCTTTAAGCATTAAAGCAGCAGTAACACCCATAATGATTCCTTCTTTTAATTCATTAATTTGTACAGAAACCATTTTCTTTTTAACTTTATTATCTGATGCAACAAAATAAGCATCAGCATTTTCATTTTTTGACATGATTCCCTCTAAACTTATAATTTCCTTAGCTCCTAAATCTTTGTAAATTTTTACAAGAGCTTCTGAAATTTCCCACTCCATTCCCTTAATATCACTCAAAGCATGCACTATAACTATGTTATGTTTCTTTGAATAGAATATTTCAAGTGGCTGCACAATTCTTGATTCATGGACAGCTGCAATTGGCATAAGATTTTTTGACCAAATATTTCCAATTGATTCTGCTCCAAGATGTTTGATAAGAAATTCTGTGCTAATTGTACCTATTAATCCTAATCCAGGGAACCCTTCAATTATAATAGGTCCCTTTGGTTTTTTATTTAGTTTGATTTCCATCATAATAATAATATATACTTAGTATTACTTATAAATTTTATGTTAGAACAATAAAAAGATGAAATTTGGCCAAATAAGCGTTATTAACGTTCCTAATAGTATAGATGGCACAAAAGCAACCCCGTCTTTTATCAAAATTTTCTTGATTTTAGCTTTTTTGAGTGCCTTTATCTGTTCTTTATCAATACCCCAATCTCTTGGTCCACAAATCATTTTTCCTCTAATTTTTATTTCTTCAGCAACCCAATCTCCTTCAACTAACTTACTCGGAGAAACAAACTTTAACATCCCAATATTTTCTACAGATTTTATTGCTATATATATATAAGGATAAACAAACAATAAAGCAGATAATAAAACAAAAAGTAACCATGATTCTGGATAAATATACAAAAATCCTAAAAACAATATTGCAATAATACTATATATCATTCTTGTCAATCTTTTTTTCTTAATTAAAATTTTCATTTCTTCAAAAGTTTCTTTTCTTTTTTTAAGAAAGAGGACAAAAGCCCAAATTAAACTATAAACTGCACCCACAATTAATATATTTACTAATAAGATTAATAAAAATGGTAAATTTAAGTATGTTTGAGAATAATAAGGGGCAATTCCAAAAACAGCACCAAGCCCAATTAACAATTTGGTATCTCCTCCACCCCATTGTTTTGTATAAAATAAAACCATTCCTAATGCTAACATTGCTCCTAATCCAATTAATCCATATAAGAAATAACTCCATTCTGTAAATATAATTGCATGTATAAGTCTAATACCTAAAGCAATTGATATTAATGCAAAATTCAACCAATCTGGAACTTCTTTTATTTTCAAATCAATAATGGAAGCAATTATTAAAACAACCATCACGACTACAATTAAAAGAATATCTGCAATAATCATACTTTCTCTATGGCTTAATTAGTTTAAAAAGCTTGCCTTGCAAATGCTCTGTCGGACAATTAAATGGGTTGTTTTAGGATAATGTCGAAAATGTGGATTTTTGCCCCATATTTCTTAAGAAGTTTTTGTACTTTGATGGAATCTTCTTTTTTTGTGATGACTACTGATCTT
>Ga0210057_1007947_pt1 | contig 12689 bp, 16 predicted proteins | sample CryGeyCG2114_010_2_FD_183968 | JGI IMG/M metagenome (GOLD analysis project Ga0210057, IMG submission 183968) | Groundwater microbial communities from aquifer - Crystal Geyser CG10_big_fil_rev_8/21/14_0.10 (SPAdes) (version 2) | ecosystem: Environmental > Aquatic > Deep subsurface > Groundwater ... | reverse complement strand
GCGCGGCCGCGACGCGAAAGGAAGGGAAGTGCACGCAACCGGCTAGAGGGGGTGCCAACGAGCGTTGTTGCTAATCTCGGTTCTGTCGCTAAAGTCTAGAAAATGTTGCTAAAGTCATTCGATTAAGTTTTATCCTTTTATTTTTAATTCCTCGACAATTGCGGGATAAAGTTTGTCGAGTAAATGTTCTATTTCTTGTTTATTAAAACCTAAAACTTCAAGAATTATAGAATCAAGCAAACGTCGGTCTTTGTTGTTGTTTTCGTATTGTTCAAGAATAGATGGGAAGCTTGCACTTTTTAGTTTTTGAAAGAGCATTTCAAGTTCGGCAGTTTGGGCTTTAGTTAATTGAGAAAAATTAAATACATCGAACGACCTTAGTTCGCTTTCCATAATGTCTGTAAAACCGCCAGTTGTTTGTTCTCTAAAAGAAAGTATGTTAGCTATCGTAATGCTACTGTTGAGAATAAGCGTTTGCACTAACGCTTCTTTTGCATTTTCAAAATTCAGATTTTTGAAAGTGTGCGGGGATAAAAGCTTGTTTTTGGAATAAAACGCGAACAAGTGGGTATTTTTTGAGTTTGGTCTGAAACGTCTTCCGACTACCACGAAACTCATTTTTTTCTCTACGTTTTTCTTGTGTTCAAACCAGTTGAAATCGCCTTTCCACTTTGAAAAACTTAGTATTTTGCTGAATTCTGCGGGTTGTTCAGTCAAAATGTAATCAACATTCTCGGCGTTGAAGCTTTTAATTCCAGTTAGTGTTCTAAGTGCAGGTTTTACTTTAGAAACGGGTATTTCTAAGATAATTTCACTATTTTTTATTTGCGCTTCAATAGAATTATTTTTTTCTTTTTTAAGAATCATAAACGCTCGTTCTATACGCGCATCATCGGTATGCCGAGTTACGAAAACCAGTTCGGATAGTCCTGAAGGCGAAGCATGGAAACCTTCTGAAACTAATTCGCTATTTATTTTGATAAGTTGTTTTCTTGATTTTTTCTTAATCGTGTCTAAAAAGTTTTCGAGAACTCGCCTATTTTTTTGAGTTGAAAAGCCAATTAGCGGCATTAAATTTTGTTCATAATTCAATAAATCTAAGGTTTTGATAAATGTTATTTCAAATTCGGTAGTCTGCTTGTCTGTTTTATTTTCATAACAATCGCTTAATTGCTTAACGAGTTCAAGAACCTCTGTTTGTTGAAGATTTTTTATAGAAACTCTTATAGATACGATTCCAGTATAGTCGTTTTCATCGGGTTTTTTCTTTTGTGCGATATATAAAATGTCTTTGAAAGATGCCCCTTCGCTGAACGCATCATCAATTAATGGCTTGATTATGAATTTTGCAGTATAGTTTTTAAGCATAAAACTACGAATATCTTGAGTTGCTTCACCTCTCGCAATATTAATCGGTATTACCGTGCCTATTTTGCCGCCTTTCTTAAGCAATAAATCGGACAAAACAAGAAAAAGCCCCCATAAATTGACTTGACCGCCACAGGTTTTATTTAGAATTTCATTACCGTTTATCTTGTCGCGCATTTCTTTAGGCATTTTTTCCCTGTCTGAAAAAGGCGGGTTCATTATAACAATGTCCGAAGGCGTTAAGTAGAACTCGCTACCTTTTCCTTGCATAGAAACAGAGCCTTGTTTTTTAGTTAAAATTTGAGCGCCTGTTAAGGTATGTTGAATTGATTTTTCAAAACCAGATATTTTGAACCCCTTTCCTTTAACAAAACTTTTTGACTTTAATTGTTTTGCGAGCTCTAAAGAATCAAGCGAAGCAATCCTAACTAAATTGGTTTGTTGTTCGATATCTTGCATAGCTAAATTAATTGTTGTAATGTGGCTTGCAAACGGCATTATATCAATACCCGAGATATCTTTTTCTAAAAACCGCCTGTGAATTTTCTTTAAATCAGTATAGCCGTGCATATTTTGATGTGCGCGAAGTTTAGTTTGATAGCTTGAAACGAGCAAAGTTCCAGAACCGCAGGATGGGTCTATTACTGTTTCTTCCGCAGAATCTATAGTGAGCCCGCTAAGCAAATCTGCTGAATTTGGATGCGTATAGAATGCAGCAAGTATTTTTCGAACCTCAAAAGGAATAAGGTCGTGGAAAAAGCGCCCCGCCAAATCGTGAGTAATATACTCAGCACGCAAAAGTTTTATTGCGCCGATAACGTCGTTTAAAATGTTTATTACTGACTTTTCGTTTGGAATATGACTTAATATATTCGGTCTATAGATTGACTTATAGTCAATATCAGTAATTGCGTCAAAATACTTTTGAATGTCTTTAATATTAGTAATTTCATCGAGTTCTAACAGTTTATTATTTTTACTTAGTTTTTGATAAACGTGATAAAACAGTAATTGGTTAAATAGTAGGTATGAAGAAAGATTTGTTATCTGGTTTCGTGCGGCTTCCTTATCTTTGAGTTCACCGATTGCAGTAAAAAGGTCAAGCTTTTCAACGACTTCCGAAACAAGTTCATCATTTTTCAACTGGTAGGTTATAGAATTGAGTTCTATGACGAATTCTTTGATTTGCTCGACAACAGTATTAAAATCAATTTTCCGTTTATCTCCCTCGATTAATTGCCGCAAATTTGAAAATATTTTTTCGGGCGTTTCTTGTAAGTGTTCAGTCCAATAATCTGAAAAAACGAGGCAAGTTACTTTTTCCCTTAGAGCCAACCGTTCAAGCATCTCTCCGCTCGTTATAGGTTGATTTCTATAGGCTTCGGGAAAAATCAAAACCATATAATTTTTCGTATCATATCGTTGCGCATACCTCGCAGCTTGCGCCATAGCGCCTAAACTCAAAGTCGCCGTAGGTTTTCCAAGCTTAACTTCAACAACAAAACTAACGCCTTTAATTTTGACGAGCAAATCAGAAAAAGCTCCCTCACCGATACCCGATTCTCCAATTGCTTCGAAACCAATACTCCGAGCATATTCTGCTAATGGCGGATAAAATGTTCGTTCAATTATTCGAGGTAAAGACATTAAATGGTCACTTTTTTCTATTCTTACTTTAACGGTTTTCCCTATAAAGTCTACTATTTGTCGCTAAACTCGCTTTCCCGTTGCTAAAGTCGCCCGTTTTGATGACTTTAGCAACAACGCCGTGCCAACGCAAAACTTTAAACTCCCGCCGCGGTAAAGCAGGGCATGAAGAAATTGTTTGCTTTGCTGCTGGCTTGCGCGCTCCTCGCGATGGGGTGCGTGGGAGAACCCGAAAAGAGCACGGATTGGACGCCGGAAACCGGCGTGACGCCGTCGCCTTCAACCGAGGCGTTAAACGCGACGCCTTCACCCGCCGTTTCGCCGACTCCTTCAATCGCGCCTTCGTCTTCACCCAGTCCGGCGCCATCACTGCTGCCTTCGCCGTCGCTTTCGCCGGTTCCTTCACCTACCGCCGCGCCCGCGTGCTCGCTGACGCTGCAGTCAATCGGCGACGCGCAAAAGCGCGTGATTGCCGAATTCACCGGAACCAACGCGAGCACGGTTTACATGCGGTGCAAGGCGACCGACGGGTGGACTCAGCAGACTCTGAACGCCCAAAAGCTCGCCAGCATTGACTGCATTTACGCGCAGAACGCAACGGCGTTCACTTATGCGGCGGGCGCAATGCTGGGCGACGCGGAGTGTGCGGTGAACGTTTACGTGCCGGTTTCCACGGCGAGCTACCTGTTCACGGTCGCGCCCGCAACCGACGCCTTCACGATTTACAAGAACGTTTCCAACACGACGATCAGGTATTATTACGTGAACAACACGGGCACGGCCGCGCTGGCGGCGTTCAACTGCACCGCGAGCGACTACGCTCTTGCCAGGCAAACCGCCTGCCCGACGAGCTACGAGATAGGCGGCGGCTCGAACACCTCGTTCACCTACAACGTCTCAAGCTTCGCCGAAGGCGTACACTATGTTGTGCTCAACTACGGCGCGACCGACGCGACCAACGCCACGATTTCGGTGGTAATAACTGTTTACAACGGCGCCGCGCCGACACCAACGCCCAGCCCGTCGCCGAGCCCTTCGCCCAGCCCCACGCCAACCCCGGCTCCGGCTTGCACCACTGTTTCGGCTGCCCCGTCCACAATCAACACGAGCGCCGGGCCGAACACGACTGCGATAACGACGAACTACTTCAATTTCACGGGCACGCTCTCGCCCACGGCAAACTGCGGGTTCGGCTCGCCGGTCACGGGAAGCTGCGGAAGCGCGCCCGACGGCTCGTGCACGATTACCTGCGACTACACTGGGCAAACAGCGGGGCCTTACTCGGTGAGCACCAGCATCAACGGCACCGCGTGCGGCGGAAGCTTAACCGTCACCGTGCAAAGCTAGAGTAAGCCTTTGACAATTCCGCGAAATCCTCGAGCGCCAGCGACCGGACTTTGCGGTCGCGCTTATCCAGCGACGCCGCAAACTCGGCGAGCCGGGCCTTTGGCAGGCCGAGAGCGCGTTCCGAGTGGAGAAGCGCGTTGCGCACCGTCTGGTTCTTGTGCTGGAATAGCGCGGTTACGAGCGAGGCGTCCAAAATCTTCTTTTTGCGGCACACCAGCTTCACGACCGCGGAATCTACGCGCGGAATGGGCTCGAAGCAGTCCGCGGGAACAAGCGCAATCCTCTCGACACCCACCGCGGCTTGCGTCATGACGGACAAACGCGAATAATTCCTCGAGTCGGGCTTCGCCGAGAGGCGTTCGGCGAACTCTTTTTGGAGCATGAATATCGCGAGCGGCGAATCGGAGTCGAGAAACTTGAAGAGTATTTGCGAGGACAGGTGGTAAGGCAGGTTGCCGTAAACCGCGTCATAGCCGTTGAACGGCATTTCAAGCGCGTCGCCTTGCACTATTTCGGCGCGCTTGTAAGTCTGCAGCGCCCTCTCGAGGCGGGAAATCAGGTCCTCGTCGATTTCAACGGCCGTAACCGATGCCGCGCGTTCGGCGAGCTCGCGCGTGAGGATGCCGCGGCCCGCGCCGACTTCAAGCACGCGCTTGCCCTTCAGCGGGACCGCTTCGGCGATGAGGCGCGCGACCGCTGGCGCGATTAGGAAAACCTGGCTGAGGCGCTTTTTGGGTCGCATTTGCTAGTAGCGGTCCTCGACCTTGATGGGCTTGGAGAACAGGTAATACTTTGCCGCACCCTCGAGCTCGTGGATTATGCGTTCGGCGATTATGTCCTCCACGCGGCCCAGGTGGGGCACGCGGGCGTGCACGTCGTCGAACGACTCGAACGGCTTCAGCGCGCGCTGCTCGAGGATTACCTTGAGGTGCTTCTTGCCGACCGCGGGCAAATGCTCGAGCGAGTGAGAACGGAGGTTTATGGGGCCCGCCTTGTTCAGGAAATCCACGAACTTCTGCTCGCGCTCCTTGATGATTTTCTTGAGGAGTTCGCGGCACTCGTGCTGGGCGGAGTTCGTCAAATCGTTCCAGGTGACGCGGCCCTTGATGCGGTCGACCTTGTCGCGCTCGTTCTTGCCGACGTAAACGCGCTCGCCGGGCACGATTGAGGCGCCGGGCTTGGGCGCGGCTTCGAGGAGCGTGAACTGCTCGTCGCCCAAAAGCTGGACTACGGGCTCCTTGCGGGCCTCGCCCGACTTGCCGTAAGGTAGGAAATCCAGTGCGTAAGCGTACTCTTCCCTGTTGAACATGGCAACCAACCCGTCGGCATTTAACCCCGTAGGATTAAAGCCGAACTTGAATAAAAAGCCTTAAGCCGAGCTCACTTCTTGGCGGGGCGGTACGGCTTCACCGCCTCGATGACCGCCTTGATTTGCTCGTCCGTGAGCGCCTCGGAACCCGCGTCCACCGTGAGGATGGTCCGCACTTCGATTGCCTTGGACGGCAACAGGTTCGCGAGCAATGCGATTTGCGCTTCGGAAAGGAAGCCGAGCGACTTCAACTCCTTGCACAGCTCCTTCGCCTTCTTGTGCGGCAGGTAAGAGAACTGCTGCAAATAGTCCAGCGCGTTCTGCTGCTCGTAACTCAATTCGCCGTCCTTCTGGCGCTTCTCTAGAATCTCGCGCGCTTCCGCCAGGACAAGCGGCTTTTCCTTCACGGACTGCATTTCAGGCACCCTCGACCCGCGTCAAGTGCAGGTTGGTAACGAGCAGGAGCTTCGGCTTGTCGCCGTCCTTCACGACGACTTCGTACGCCTTGCCGCGGCGCGCCTGCACTATGCCCGTCTTGTTCTTGAAACGCAGGTTGTTCGGCCTGCCCTTCTTGAAAGCCGGGTCGGGAGTGATGCGCACGCGGTCGCCGACCTTGAACGAGCGCAACAGGCGCGTTATGGTCGCGCGGCCCTGGCTGCGAAAGTTGCGGCTGTGCTTAGAATAATTGCCTTTTGAACGCCTCATGACAAACCACCCGCTAAAAACAGGTGCAACGATATGGGCGCGCGGATTATTAAAACCTTCCCGCGGCAACGAAGGCGCCAAACGAAAAGGCGCTTAAAATAGGTTTTTAAAGGGCGGCGGGGAAAAGTTTTTATAGGGGCTAAAAAGGGGTGGGCTGCCGTGAAAAAGAAAACGCCGATTAAGATGGACGTGAGCTTCAAGGTCGAAAACATAGTCGCCAGCGCGAACCTGAAGGTGGAGCTCGACCTGTTCGCCATCGCCACGAACGTCAACAACGTAGAATACGAGCCCGAACAGTTCCCCGGCGCCGTCATGCGCCTGAAGGAAATCGGCACCACGCTGCTATTGTTCAAGAACGGAAAAGTCATCTGCTCGGGCGCCAAGAGCGAGAAGCAAATCGCACAGAGCATCAAGCGCGCCGCGGAAATCCTCAGGAAGTACGTGCGCAAGGAAAACTGATTCGCACCGGTTGCCGCAGCCGAGCCAACAAAACCGTTTTAAATGCGGGCGACCGAATAGATAGCGGTCAGCGGCCATTGGAGAGGGGCATACGCTCGTTCCCGTTCCGAACACGAAAGCAAAGCCCTCTTACGACCGTGCGAGTACTGCCCTACGGGCGGGAAAGCTGGTTGCTGCTGCCACTCTTTCACTTCCCACCGCGAGGCACGGCCCGCAAGGACGCTAGGTAAAAACCTTTTTACTTCGGGGAAGGTTAAAAAAGGCGGGCACGTTAAGCACAGGGAGAACGTCTTATGGCTTCGGACTTGAACGAGCTAGTCACTTACCTCTTCGGCTTGGCCGCCGTGCTAATGTCGGCCCTGTTTTACCTGCAGGCGCACAAGACGCACTCGGATTACGGCGAAAAGTTCCGCGAATGGGGCGGTCGCGCCGACGCGTTCGTCGAGCGCTTCTCGAAAATCAGGCGCAAGGCGAAACAAGTCCGCCTGATGCAGCAGACGAAGGCGAGCGTGCGCGAAGCCGAAACACTGTTCTCGAAAGCCACCGCGAAAGCGCTGGGTAAGGTGGCGGTAAAGGCGGTTGGGAGGTCCAGGAAATGAGTTTCGACACTACTTCGCTCGGCTTGATAATCGCGACGGTGCTCCTGTTCGCGCTCCTCGCGCGGACGACTTACCAGTACCGCAAGCAGACGCGCAGGCTGGGCAGGAGCGTAGAGGAGAAAGTCGAACACCTCGAACGCGAGCTATCCTCGCTCGAAAAGGAGTATGAAGCCCTGCTCGCGGAAACCAACAAGAAAGTCGACAAAAAGTACCTGGAAAACCGCATAAAGGGCTTGAGCGAGCTGCTCGGTTAGGCCGCTTCAAGTCACTTATTGCGGCGCACCCTGAAATCAACCGCCACTTGCGAGACCTTCGGCGCGTAAGGCCTCACTACGCGCTTGTTCACAATCCTGCACTGCAAGCCCGCGGCCGCGCACTTTTTCCGGATTACGCGCGAAACCCCGGAATACAAGCCGTCAATCGGCGCGAACGCGTAATAGTGCACCGTGCAGCCATCCGCCGCGCCAGCCAGCGCGGCTTCAAGAAAGTCTTCACCCGTTTGCGGCAAGGGCATGGTGATGCGGTTTGCCCATTTGGCGTATTTTTTGGGCACGATTTTCTTGACGTCGCCTTGGACTATTTCAACCCTGTTTTCGAGCTTGTTTAGCTTCACGTTTTCGCGCGCCAACCTGCACGCGTGCGGGTTCAACTCGATTGCGACGGCTTTCGCGCACCGCGAATTACGGGCGATTACGAGCGCGTACGGCCCGACTCCCGCGAACAGCGCGAGCACGCGCTCGCCCTTCTTCGCCAGCTTCGCGATTCGCAGGCGCTCGGTTGCTAGCCGCGGCGAAAAATAGTCTCTCGCCAAATCCACGCGCATCGTGCAGCCGCTCTCGCGGTACAGCGCCTCGGTGGTGTGCCTGCCGGCGAGCCACTTGAACTGCCGCACGCGGTATTTCCCCGCCATCGCGGAATCCTTGCGCAGCACGGTCTTGATTTGGGAATGCGTTCGCATCAGCGCGTTGGCGATGAGCCGCCCCTTCGCGCGGAGCGCGGGTCTTATTTCCAATATTGCTATGTTGCCGACGGTGTCGAATGACGCCACCAGCTCTTCCAGCTCGGCTTCGGACAGCTTGCCTTGCAGCGCCTCGCGCAGGCTGCGCGGCGCGTTGTGCTCCTCGAACCGCGCGGCAACCACGGGATAACCTCGCATCGAGACGCGCTTCGAGAGCGGGAAATACACGAACCGCTCGTCGCGGCGGATTTTGACGCCGCGCGCGAGCGCGCCGCCGCGCAACAGCTCGGCGAGCGTTTCCTGCGCGTTTCGCTTCGGGACCTTTAAGGCGAGCACGATTGTTTTTTAACGGCTCCGCGGTTAAATTGGTTATGGCGGACTGGATTGACGAGTTCTTCGTTGCGCCGATGCGCGAGCCTTCGGCTTACGCGCCTTACAACTGGGTGAACACGCTTGCCTACGCGCTGGTGGCGCTAGTCGCGGCGTACATAATCTACCGCCTGCTGCGGCGCTTCAAAATCGCGGTTGACGAAAACCTGCTCAAGACCGTGCTGCCGTTCGTGGTTTTCGGGAGCGCGCTGCGCGTGGTCCAGGACGCAAACATCCTGCCGAGGCAAATCGAACTGCTCGGCTGGACGCTTTACCCGTTTGTCACGCCGGGCATTTATTTCGTGACCTTCGCGCTGCTCGCTGCATGCTTCATCGCCTTCCGCAAGGAGCCTGCGAACGCCCAAATGGCGGGCTGGACCGCCGCGCTCCTGTGCGTCGCGCTGTTGTTTCCGCTGTTCGAAAATTGGCTGCACGCGGCCGCGATTTTCGCCGTGGCTTTCGCCGCGCTCAAGGTTTTCGAGTACGCGTGGAGCAAGCGCGGGTTCAAGGAGGGGCTGCTGGAAAAGGCGGTGATATTCGGGCAATCGCTTGACGGCGCGGCGTCGTGCATCGGGATAGCCTACCCGCCCGCGGGAACGAGTTACTTCGAACAGCATGTTGTCGGGGGCGCGCTGATGGGCGCGTTCTCGCCGTTCGCGTTTTTGGCGCTCAAACTGGCGTTCGCATTTGCCGCAATATGGCTCCTGCGGCGCGAAAAGGAAGAGGAAAGGAACTTCGTGCTCATACTAATCGCGGTGTTCGGCCTCGCGCCGGGATTGAGGGACGCGCTGCGAATCGCCGCGGGCGTGTAAAAGCGGTTAAATACCACGACCGCCCCGAAACCAGTCATGAGCCTTCCGCTGGACCTGCTGAAAACGGGCGCCGTACTCGTGCTCTTCATCGAATCGGCCCACCGCTTCGAGCACTTCAAAATCAAGACGCCGGAATGGCAGCGCAACGCCTACGCGGCCGCGGCCGGGTTCATACTCTTGTTATGAAGCGGTTTCGCGCGGCTTCCGCGTCGCGGGAGAGCAGGACGACGCGCGACTCGACTTGCTCGTCCGTAAACTCGTAGCCCGCATTGCCCGCCAATTCCGCGGCGAACGCGCGGATTTCGTCGTGCGAAGGCATGTGCGCCTGCGTCAGCCGCTGGGTCGAGAAGCCGACGTTCATGTATGACTTGCATTCCACGTAGTCAACGCCGGAAACTTTGACAAGTTTGGCATACCGTTCCGGCGAATGGAAATTCAGGCCCTTCACGAGCGTAAGGCGCAGCACCTTGCGCGTTGCAAGCGAGGGCAACAGCATGAGAGTTTCGTTCAATTTTGTCCAATTGTCATCGCCGACCGGAAGGTTCGTCTTTTCGTAAGTTTCTTCGTCGGGCGCGCAAAGCGAAACGTAAAGCTGGGTGGGCAGCGCGTCCTCCGCGGCTAGGTGGCGCAGCGCTTCGGGGCGCGTGCCGTTGGTCACCAAAAAGGTCGTGAAGCCGCGGCGGTGGAATTCGCGGATGAGTTCGGCGAGTTTCGGGTACATTGTCGGCTCGCCGTCCAGCGAGATTGCCGCCTGGTTCGGCTCCTGCGCTTCCAGCCATTTCTGCCGGTCGGCGGATGCGTTGCCCTTGAAGCCGATCAAGAGCAGGCGCTGGGCCGCGACTGCGCCGTCGATTATTTCGCTTGGCTCGTCCGCGCCGTCAAGCGGCCACGCTTCCGAGAAGAGGCTCGTGTCGCGCCAGCAGAAAAGGCAGCGCTGGTTGCAGGACGGCATCGCGGGCGTCATCTGCAGGCAGCGGTGCGACTTGATCCCGTAAAACTTTTGCTTGTAACAGCTGCCCTTGCCGCAGAGCGCGCGGCGCGCCCACAGGCAGACTTTGACCGCGGAGTGCTTCCTGTTGCCGACGAAGGCGTAGCCCGCCTTGCGCAGCCGCGGGAGCGACTGCAAGTAGCGCTCGTAAAAATCCATCAAAAGAGACCGGCTGCCGCGGTTTATTTATTTTTGGATTCGGCTTCGTCCGGGCTCTGCTGGCCCACGGGGATTTCGAGGAACCTGATGTTGGTGCCGTCGGCGGTGTAAATCACGCGTATTACGCCGGAGACGAGCTGTTTGGCGTCCAGCGAATCGAGGAACGCGAGCGTCTGGTCCTCCTTGACGCCCATCGCGCCCTCGAACACCGCGTCCACGGGCTTGAAGCCCGCGTCTTCCAGCCCCTTGATCGTTTTCAGAATTTCGTCCTTAATCTTCAAGCCAACCACCCGCTTCAGTTTTCCAACTAATTAACGCAATGTATTTAAATACTCGGCGGGAACAACCTTTCGTAAACGCTTACAAGGTGGTTCTGGGAATGGTAAAGTACGTAATCGCCAAGCAGCTCGCGGGAAAGAAAATCATCACCACGGACGGCGAGGAAATCGGCCGCGTAATCGACTTGTACTTCAACACGTCGAGCGGCAAGCTGGAGAGCGTGCTCCTCGAGCCCAACCCGGATTCGAGCATGGCGGCCCGCGCGAAGCGCGAAATGGGGGGCAACGTGACCATCCCGTACGCCGCGGTGCTTGACGTCAAGGACGTAATGGTCGTGGACAGGCGCAACTTGGGCGCCACCGACTCCGCCGAAACCTCCTTCTAGAGTCCAAATTAGTTTTTAGATTTTTACGCGCCCCAGCGTATAGCGCCTATTTTTCCAGGACCAGCTTGACGCCTTCGATGCGTGCCTTGAGCCCGTGCTCCGCGGCAGCCGCAGCGATGCGGTAGCCGCCCTTATTGCGGGCGACCGCAATCAGCTCGTCAACGAGTTCCGCGTTGTCCGAAATCCATGCCGCAGCCGCGCGCGCCTCGGCGGCCTTTGCCGCGAACTGCTGCACCGCTTCCTCCTGCTTGGCCAGCGCAGCCGCCGCGCGGTCCTTGGACTTCGCTCCAATCCTGGGCGCGAGCGCGTAATAGTGCTCGAGCGCCGCGCTGAACGACGGGAACACCTCCGAAAGCGCGTCGCCCGTCTTCTGCAACGCGAAGGGCGAGAACGCGAACGGCGCGTCGTTCTCGAAATACACGCGCGGGGACGGCGTTTGCGCCAACAGCGACCGGATTGCCTGCACCAAGCGCGTTTTTTCGCCTTCACCCAGGTCGTCGGCTTTTTCGTCCAGGCCCACGCCCGCGCGGCGGCATGCCTCCTCCAAATAGAAGGGTGGAAGCGATATTTTTTTGGAGAGCGCGGAAACGACCTTCACGCCTCCGGAAACGTCCTCCCCGCTCGCCTGCGACGGGTGCTTTTGCGTTTGCGGCGGTTCAGCATACAATTCGCCGCGGCGCAGGGTGCGCGCGGCGTAGTCCTCCGAGCGGTAGGGCATCAGGATTTTGCCTGACGCATCCAGCGCGAGCAGGTTCCCGCCCTTGAACATTTCTATCACTATGGAGCCGGCTTCCCTGAAGTCCAGCCGCAACAGGCGGTCGAAATGGAGCTGCTCGATTTTGGCGACGCGCTTGCCGCAGTAGTGCTTGCGCAGGAGCATGGCGAACGAGGACGGCTGCTTGGGTGCGTCCTGCAACTTCACGGACAGGTGGCAGCGCACGCCCAGCTCCGCAAGCAGGTCTCCGGAGAAAGCAGCACCCTTCAGCTTGAAGCGGAACAGCCCCGGCGCGAGGGAATACGCCTGTTCGAGGTGCGCGCCTTCGGCTGCCGCCAGCTCGCGCACGAGGTAATAGTAATCCAGGTTGCCCATCTGCTGCATGAAAAACTATTGGCGGCGCGAATTAAATAACGTAACCGAACGGCAAACCTCGGAAAAAAGGGGCGACCGAACAAGATTATTAAATAACCGTGGCCTAAAGGCCACGGATTTCTCGTTTAGTATGCCGCCAGTTTTTGCTGGCGGGGATCGTTGTCCTCGCGCACGTAACGCGTAATTGTTGCGAGGTCCGCATCGCCAGCGCTGCG
>Ga0210057_1007945_pt1 | contig 12689 bp, 12 predicted proteins | sample CryGeyCG2114_010_2_FD_183968 | JGI IMG/M metagenome (GOLD analysis project Ga0210057, IMG submission 183968) | Groundwater microbial communities from aquifer - Crystal Geyser CG10_big_fil_rev_8/21/14_0.10 (SPAdes) (version 2) | ecosystem: Environmental > Aquatic > Deep subsurface > Groundwater ... | reverse complement strand
AACGGTAAAACCCCTCTTGAATTATCAAACATTTACCTTCCAAAATACTATAATTTTATCAAGCTTTTAAGACAGCAACTTAACTTAAATTTTGAGTAAAAAAGCCGTTTCTAGCCGACCAGTGCCTATTTTTTAAACATTTCAGTATCAAAATATCCTTCAAATCCTCTCACATCATTTCCTACTTTATTTATCCGCCCAATAATATACGACCCTCTTTCCACGACCTGTTTACTTATTATTGTCTTATTCTGGCCAAAAGATGTAAACCCCTGAGGGTTCGTATCAACATAATTATTGATAATTAACCGGTTGCTTAACAGAGCAAGAAGAGGCACAATTTCATACGATCCGTAGAGCGGATAATGTTTTGGTAATTTTTTTATTCCTTCTGCAATTTCTATCGCATTAGAAAACTTTCCTTTTGGAATAAGATTATTTGAATAATCAAACCAATTGAAAAGCATAAATAAATAACAGAGAATGACTATTCCTCCCATTAGTTCTTTACTTATTTTATAGTCGCTATACAGTGCTGACAATCCCTCAATGAAAAAAAATATGAGGAACGCAATAAGTGTATCTAAGTACAAATAATATAAATCAGGGAATATAAGGAAAAAAATGAGAATGAATAAAAACGGAAATAACAATTTCTTTTTTCCAACAACAATCCCGATAAAAGCGCCGATTAATAATAACCATTCGTGTTGAAAAAAATATTGATAAATAAGATTTTTATCAATACCTAAGGGCCGATTAAAATGAAATAAAATAATATAAGAAACTACATGGGAAAAATCCATAATAATAAATGGCAGCAACAGTATTAAACAGGCGACTATAAATCCTATTAATAATGTAACTAGTTGTTTTTTATCTTTTTGGAAATAGGTAACGATAAACCATCCGACTATCAAGGGTATCGCATATAATTTCGTACATACTGCCAACCCCCAAAATAATCCAGAAATAAACGATTTTTTATATTCCATACACAACAGTGCAAACCAACAAAAACAAATGACCAATTGAACTCCCGTAATATAATCCGAAGTTGCCAAAACAGTAAAAGAAAATAGATATAAAACCGGGGCAAAAAAAGAGAGTTTATTGTTTATTTTTTTTAAATATAAAAATAACAAGGTAGCATTAATAATCTCCAAAACAACCGGAACCGTCTGAAATAAAATCGGTGTCTTATTAAGAACAAGATGGAGGAAAGATAATACTAAAATAAGTACTGGTGGATCAACAAAAAAATAATCCCGATAAGGAAGAATTCCTTGTCCCAAAAGAGAAGCCATATAAACATATTCATTCCCATCTCCAAACCGAAATGTTAACTGCGATATTTTCAATCCAAAAAATATAAGCGAAGAGATAACCAAAAAAAACCATCCAATCATATCCTTCTTCTCCGTATGATAAAATAGTTTCATGTCTTCCATTATCGCAGATCTTCACATACATTCAAAATATTCCCGCGCAGTCTCTCTAAAAATGGATCTAACCGAAATCGGCAGATGCGCCTCTCAAAAAGGTATTCATCTTGTTTCAACCGGAGACTGGACTCACCCATTATGGTTTTTATCAATTCAAAATGAATTAAAGGAAGTTAATGAAGGAATTTATGAACTAAAAAAAACACACCCTGATCAAAAACACAAAGTTCGCTATATGCTTACTACCGAATTATCAAGTATTTATACTCAGGGAGGAAAAACAAGACGTATCCACAATGTTATTTTTTCTCCCTCCATTAAAACAGCGTTAAAAATTATCACCCAGTTAAAAAAACACGGAATAAACCTTTCCTCAGATGGAAGGCCGATTCTTGGTATGTCTTCAAAAAATCTTCTTGAGCTTGTTCTGGGAATTGATCCAAACTGCCTCCTGATCCCTGCTCATATTTGGACTCCATGGTTTTCATTGTTTGGTTCAAAATCAGGATTTGATTCAATAGAAGAATGTTTTGGAAAAGAAAACGCCAAATACATTTATGGGATTGAAACTGGCCTTTCATCCGACCCGATCATGAATTGGCAGATAAAGGAACTTGAAACAAGATCAATCCTCTCCTCATCCGACGCCCACTCGGGACAAAAGCTTGGCCGTGAAGCCACTGTCTTTATATCAAACTCAAATCTCAAAGGTCAAATGTCAAATCTACAAATCAAGTCTCAAATGTCAAATTATTCATACACTGACATTGTGAATGCGATTAAGCAAAAACCTGATGGAAAACTTAAAATCGGATATACTATCGAATTTTTTCCTGAGGAGGGCAAATATCATTGGACCGGTCATCGCACATGCAATATTAAATACAGTCCGAAACAGGAAAAAGAAAAGGGTGTTATCTGTCCTGTGTGCAAACAACCACTTACTGTCGGAGTAGAAAGCCGTGTTGCGGATCTTTCAAACAAACTGCTCGAAAAAACCGATTTACTCTACGCGAAAAACTCAGTTGGTTTAACATTTGTCGAAGATCAGGATAAAAAAAGAAGACCTTTTGTGTCAATCATTCCTCTTCTTGAAGTTCTTTCCCAACTTCACAACGGTTCTCCAACAAAAGCTATGCGCGCATATGAAGAAATAACTGACACAATCGGAACCGAATTTGATATTCTTCTTAAAATCCCGATTGATGTTATTGAAAAAAAGGGCGGATTAGAACTTGCAAAAGCAATAGAAAAAATTCGCAATAGATCTGTCTATGTAGATCCGGGATATGATGGAGTATTTGGAGTGGTAAAATTAGGTAAAGATGAAAAACCAGAAATTACTCCTGCTTTATTTTAAAAATATCATATTATTTCTTTTTGTCTTTCTGCTCCCAACGCAGTTTGGAAAACATTTTTTTTTACCTTTTTCCTATATTTCCGGAGTAAGGATTGATTACCTTGCGCCCACAGTATATGTAACCGATATCTTAACAATCTTTCTTGTAACATTACATAGTAGAGATGTTCTCCATTTTTTCAAAAAAGGATTATTTCTTTATTTTGTATTTTTTATTTGTTTAAATATTTTGTTTTCATTATCGCCACTTATTTCTTTGTATCGTTTTTTTAAAATTATTGAGTTTCTCATTATTGTTGCTGTTTTCAAAAAAGAATATCCAACAAGGAAAAATCTGATCATGCAGGCTTTTTTATGCGGACTTTTATTACAATTTATACTTGTCATAACACAATTTACGGTAAAACACTCTCTCCAGGGAATCTGGTACTTTCTTGGGGAACGGTATATTCATCTTGGACTTCCGGACATTGCAAAAGCAAGTATAAATGGAGCTGAATTTCTTCGTCCTTATGGAACATTTTCACATCCCAACTCAATGGCAGGTTTTTACCTTATGCTTTCTTTATTCATTCTCACAAATAAATCTATTACAAATTTGTTTTTTAAATACGTTTTCCTTCTCTTTTCCGCATGCATAATCATACTTTCGTTTTCAAAAGCAACACTTATTATTTTTGGACTATTGCTTTTGTATTATTTTGCTTCCTTTTCCATCCGTTGTCGAATTTGTTTTGCTGCTAAATTCGTAACTATCGGAACGATCATTCTCTTATTTATGATTGTTCAGACTGACCCGCTTAGTTTTCAAAAAAGAACCGAACTTATCTCTGACGCTTTTAACATAATTATGCAGTTCCCATTATTAGGAACGGGTATTGGCAACTATCTTCATGCCCAAATTAATTTTCCCATTCGTTATCCTTATTTTTTTCTCCAACCAGTACATAATATATTTCTGCTTCTTATTGCGGAAACCGGAATTCCTTTTGGACTTTTTTTTATTGGAAAGATAGTTATTATTTTTGCAAACACAATTCGAAAGTCTTTAATGCTTCTTCCTTTTCTTGCGGTAGTGTTTACTGGGATGATTGACCACTACTGGTTTACCCTTCAACAAAACATTCTTTTACTTGCCGTTATGTCTGGGATTTTTCTTTCAGATGCAGTATTATTAAAAAATGGAGAGTAAAAAAATATCTAATAAACCTCGCAACTTTATTATTGATGATCTACGCGGTTTAGGAATCTTTGTTATGATCATGATTCATACCAATGCATATTTTCTTCAAAATAAAATTGCATATACAACGCTTGAATTAAGTCAATTTGCGGTAATTCTTTTTATTTTTTGTTCTTCCTATCTCTCATTCCAAAAAGAATTGATCTTTACTCCACAATCTTTTTTTGTATATGTAAAGAAAAGGTTTCTCCGTTTAATTCCACCTTATTATTTTTTCTTAGCAGCTCATTTTATCCTTATTTATATTGCACAGCGAAAAAAACTTACTCAACAATATATCTTGAATAATGTATTTATAACAGGAGGAGTGGAGTTTAACTGGCTCGTGTTTCTCTTTTTGGAGTTTACTTTCCTCACTCCATTTTTATACGTGTTACGAAAAAAAAGACTTAAGTTGTTTATGTTTTTTTTCATTTCCAGCATATTCAGTGCAATCATTTTCCTTCGATATACACCGCTTCCTTATTCCCGTTACTTTATGTGGCTCCCTTGGTCTATTATCATTATTTTTTCACTTTTTTTTGTAGAACTTGAAAAAAAAAAGAAATTTATTATCGGTGCAACGCTTGTTTCAGGTGCTCTTTTTTTTCTTTCCCGAACATATCAACATCTTACATTCCATTCGCTCTATCATTACAGTAATAAATATCCTCCCAATATCTATCATCTATCTTATGGTATTTTTGCCACTCTTATTCTTTATAAAATATCAGAGTACAATCTTTTAAAACCATTTCGAAATCTGTTTGCTTATTTAAGCAAATACTCCTACTCAATTTATTTCATTCATATTCTCGTCATCTATATTGTCACCATCTTTATGAAGATCAAGTTTAACTGGGTAAGTTTTTTCTTTACAGTCCTTATTCTTAGTGTGATCGTACAAATAATAATGAATAGAGTATGGAGTTTAATTTTCCCCCGAAAGATTGGAATAAAATAAATTTATTTATTCGTCATCCCGAGCGCAAGTCGAGGGATCCCTCCATGCGCTTACGCTTGGTCGGGATGACAAAACATCACCTCTTTTCAACATTAAACAGAGGTCCGACGATCTGGATATTTGCCGGCGCACGCTGATTAAAATAGGTCTTGAATTCACTCCATGCATCAAATGTTTTTGTTCCCGCGTCTCCTGAAACAGTAACTGTGGTACTGCGACCACTTCCAAAATTCGCACTCACCGAAACCGAATCAATAAAATTAAAAGGCGTTAATCCTCTATTTTTTAACTCTTCTTTAACTTTGTTTGTATCCCATGTTTCTTTACCTGCAGGATTAGGTTTATCAGTCTGGTATAAATTTCCTATTGTGTTTCCATCTTTTAAAGCCAACATTATTACATTTACAATATCTGCAACTTCTCCGCTTGTGAGCCACGCAGTCCCCCCATAGTTTGATCTTGAACCCCAATCACAATAAAACCAATCAGACTTCCCATATGAAGGTCCGTCATATGCATTATTTTTAATATCATCAAAGCTGTTATATGCACTCTTTCCGTCTTGCGTATCTTTTGTCCATGGCCGCGAATTCAAATCTCCACCTGAAGCATATGTGTAACCTCCGGCAGTAGAAGAAAAGTATGCAGATATTGGATTTCCGTCTTTTATCATTACTTTCCCGGCGGTATCTTTAACGGCATTTAACCAAGATCCATCGCAATCAGTTTTTTCATGATCTTTATCAAAGACTTGACAATATTGAGTTGCACAAATGGACATATCTCCATTATTGGTGGAGGCTAATACATAAGATCGAACAGCAACCGCCTGAGCTTTAAGAGCGGCAGAATTATTATCTGTCCAACTACATGGAATTTCATAAATATGTTTCATATAATCCTCCAAGCTTCCCGACCAAACAATATTCCCACTATTAAAACCATTGGTATCATTTACTTTTATCTGCATATTTTGATCCACATCTTTATAATCATCAAAGTTGTAATAGGCGTGTAAAATTGTATTCCAGTCCTGATTATCTTTTGCTCTTCCCCAAGCTCCATATTGATTCATACCTACCCTATGTGGAACTCCAAATGTAAAAAATCCAAAGCGGGGAGAAAATCCTGGATCTTTACCATTTGTTAAATCACTCGAACAACCTCCACTGGTTGTATAAGCAGATTGAGGAAGATTAAGCGCTGCCAAACGTCCTGCGATCAATCGATCTCGCTCTGCCGCAAGTTCCGCGATTTTTCCACTTAATTCTCCCAAATAAGCTTTTGTTTTTGCCACTTCTCCTGCTAAAAAAGTTGATTGTTTTTCCACATCTGCTTTCAAAGCAGTGAGCTGTATTTGTTCTGTTTCAAGTTCCTTTTTTTTCTCTTCTATGTCTTTGATATACATAACAATCTTAATAATGGTTCTCTTGTCTTCATCAACAAGTGTTTTCCCATAAAAAAAATTCCGTAAAGAAACAGAAAGATTATCTGAAAGAAGAAGTTGAACCAAGGTTAATGTATTTTTTCCAATGTTTTTATAATATGACTTTGCTCTGGCATTTAGTAATTGCTTTTGATAAACAAAAACTTTTTCTCCTTCTTTGACTTCTTTTTTTTTCTGGTCTACTGCAGATTCAATTTGCTGCACTTGTGTCTTTATACCTTGTAACTGTTTATTAAGTTTGGTGAGGGTGGCTTCGTTTGTTTGATTTGCACTATTAATCTCACTAAATGTTTTTTTTAAATCTTCCAACTCTTTTGTAACATCAGTTAATAAATCACCATAAACAACACCTGAATGAAAAATGCAAAACAAGAAAAGATAGAGTATTAAAATGAATTTTTTCATGAATACCTTCATTATACTTCGTTTTTTATGTAAAACTCCATACGTCATTCTGGCCCGCCTTGCCGAACAGGGCGAGGCAGGCACCATGCGCAATTGTCCAGAATCGATTCTGGATGCGCCCGCCTTTGGCGAGGCTTACCAGAATGACGAATTGCTTATTAAAAATTCAAATTATTGTTATACTAATTATATGAACAGGAAAAAAATATTTATTTATTTTATTTTATTTTTTTCTCTTTTTTTAATCTTGGTTCGTTTACCAAAAGTTCAAGCTGACCGATACGCAACCTGCGACGCATGCGGTTACTGTCCCATTATTGTCAATGACAATACTAATATAGATACTCCTTCAGGAGAATGTATTCCAACAATTACTCCACCAGGAAATTGGAAACAATGTGCAAAATGTCTTTACCCAAGTCTTTATCCCACAGACTCTATTCCTAATGCAGGCAATTGTTCGACTTTAAAAGTTGATTCCACAACAAACCAAGCACCATCAGCATTCCCCGGCCGTCAATATACTGCAATTGGGTGTATTACCTCAGAAGGGGGATTTAATAACAATACCGGTTCTGGGGCTTCTTCATTTACTCAGGCTTTATTTGATCTTGTTGTTTTTAAAATGATTGGAGGAATAGCATTGTTATATTTAATGTATGGTGCTTTCTTAGTTATTACATCTCAATCGGATCCGGAAAAACTCAATCACGGAAAACGTGTTGTATATGGGGCTATCATAGGGCTCGTCTTTGTACTAACCTCTGTCCTTCTCGTAAACATAATTGGATCAAATATGTTGAAGATTCCTGGTTTTAGAAGTGTGCCGTAGTAATTTATTTACTCCTTTTTTCTTAAATAAATACCTCCAAGCAGTGTAGAAAAAATGAGAGGAAACAATAATGCAGGACCAGTGTTAGGAATTGACGATACGTTTGAAACTGTGTTATATGTATGATATCCGGTTGAATTATCTGTATTGTTTAATGTTGATTGATCATTTGTATTGGAAGATGTATTGCTTGTACCGCTATTATTACCCATAATGGTCGTTGTTGGTTTTTTTGGAATAACCGTTGGTGTTGGTGTAATTTTTGGTTTGTTAAAATTAAACAAATTTCCAAATAAGCTTGTTGATTTTGTTTCTGTTTGAACAATTGGTGTTGGAGTTGGTGTCACTGTTGATTTAGAAAAAAGGGGCAATTTGCCTGTTAAATTTATACGACCGCTTGCAACTGCAATAAAAACCGCAACAACTACAAGTCCAAGGATAAAAGAGATTGCTTTATTAAATTGATCCATAATAGTACTATTATACTACTATAAGATATCATTTTCAATTGAATTTGACTTTTCTTCAAAAATATACCAAAATAAGATATGGACCAGTCCGATCAAACATCAAACCAGGTAAATCCACAACGAATATTTACATGGAAAGCTCCTCTTCGTGCTTTTAAAAAAAGAGGTAAAAACGTCCTTCGCTTTTATGGTGCCCTTGCTTTTTTATTATCCCTTATTGTTTTTTTCTTTGGAGATAAAATACTTCTTATTCCCATTTTAACTCTCTTATTTCTCTTTTATGTACTTACAATAACACCTCCTCCTGAGGTGGAAAATATCATTACCACATTTGGCATTGAAAGCGCAGGGGTTACACTTCGATGGGAATTTCTTTCTCATTTTTTCTTTATAACCAAAATGGGTTCTCAAGTCCTTACACTAGTAAGTAACGCTCCATATTACTATCATGCATATTTTGTCATACCAAATGAAGATATTAAAAAGGAACTTGTTTCAATACTGTCAAAACACATAATGTATGTTGAAAAACCTCAACGAACTTTTACCGATCGTGTAATCGATTGGTTTTCAAATCTCATTCCCGATGATGAAGATGCTAAAATCAAGATCGAAACTCCTTCATCTTTTCCCCAAACACAGATACAGGCATCTCTTTAACACCAAACAAGCGGCCCCACTGTTTTACTCCTTCATCCGTTGAGATAATCGTACCGTTTAGTTCTTTTGCAAGACAGATAAGATCTAAGTCTGCAACGCTATCTAAAAATCCATAACGCGTAGCCTGACGATATCTCTCTCTGTAGCCCCGAATTGCTTTCCCAATAGCAATCTCAAAGTCCATCTTATTGAGATTACCTTTTCCAAGAATAAGACGAGCCCCTTTTTCGATTTCTTCTTCGCCAATACGTAATCCTCGATAACTTCTTACTCGAATATCTTCAACCAATTGATAAAAAACACGAGCTGAAAATGATATCGTATCAATCTCGGGAGACTGTATTGTTATTACACTAAAAAACTTCGTAAGAAAAGGCTGGGTCTTATCTTCAAAAAAACTTAAGACTTCCTCAACAATTCGCGGTGGCATATATAAAATGCCCTTTGAGGTTTTTTTCAGTTTTTCAGCAATATGAGTAACTTCTACAATAACATCCTCTGTTTTTGCTCCTAAGTTAAATCCTTCCTCCATATTAAAAAATATATTTGTATCTAAAACGTAATTATTCATAAATCAATGATAGCATATATTTCAAATCGCTAAGCACAAAGCTCATTTCTTTACAATTTAAGCTGTAGTTTTGAAATTTGAAATTTGAGATTTGAAATAACAAAGAGATATCAGTATCATTCTGTTCAATTTATTTATGGTATATACCACATTTATTTTCTTTTCAGGCTGAAATTTCATGTTGATATGATTTGAATATATTTTGACCTCTTGTATTTCTACCGATAGTGTTCTAAAGTTTTATGTGGCACTAAATAGTAAATAAAAACAAATATGTATTGTATATTTTGTACAAACACAGAAACAGAAGTTATTGAAACAAGAGTTTCTGATGACGGGACAACAGTTAGAAGAAGAAGACAATGTCCAAAGTGTCAAAGAAGATTTACATCATATGAGAGAGTTGAAGAACTTCCCATCCTTGTGATAAAAAGAGATAGTAGAAGAGAACGTTTCAATAGAGACAAATTACGAAGCGGGATTTTTAAATCGAGTGAAAAAACATCGGTTACTGCAAGCCAAATAGAAAAAATAATTTCTCATATTGAACAAGAGTTGAAACAAATGGACGCATCTGAAGTTGAAAGCAAACAACTTGGAACATGGGTTGCAAAATGGTTGAAACAAATTGATAAAGTTGCATATATCCGATTTGCATCTGTTTTTAAACGTTTTGTCGATATCGAAGATATTAGAAAGGAAGTAAAAACATTAAAATAGTTACACATTTTTTATAATTTTTAATAATTATATGAAGCTTGCTGGAATTTCAGAAAAGGTTTTCTTGGATCGCTATTCTTTAAAAGATAAAGCCGGAAGCCCCATTGAAAAAACACCCGAACCAATGTGGAGACGCATTGCAAAAGCAGTAGCTTTTATTGAAAAAAAAGAAGATCGAAAAAAGTATGAAAAAGAGTTTTATTTTGCGATGAAAGATTTTAAATATATACCCGGCGGAAGAATTCTTGCAGGTGCAGGTACTGGATATGAAGTTACCTATTACAATTGCTTTGTGATTCCAAGCCCTAAAGATGCGCGTGATGGTATTTTAGAAACGTTAAAACAAATGGTTGAAATAATGGCACGTGGAGGAGGAGTTGGGATCAATCTTTCTTCCCTTCGACCTCGTGGAACACGAGTAAGAAAAGTTAACGGTTTTTCTTCAGGGCCTTGCAATTGGGCAGAATTATTTTCAGTTACAACAAAAGATATTATTCAGCAAGGAGGAACAAGACGTGGAGCCCTCATGCTAATGCTTTGGGACTGGCACCCTGATATTGAAGAATTTATTACCGTAAAACAGGATTTTACCCGAATAAACGGGGCAAATCTTTCACTTTGTATTTCTGACAGTTTTATGGAGGCGGTTGAAAAGGATGCCGACTGGGAATTGGTTTTTCCCGATACAACTGATCCTGAATATGATGAAAAGTGGACCGGAGATATATTTACTTGGAAACAATTAGGTAAAAAAGTCATTGTTAAAAAAGTGGTAAAAGCAAGAAAAATCTGGGATCTCATCGCTACAGCTGCATGGAAATCGGCTGAACCTGGAGTTGTTTTTATGGAACGATATAATAAATGGCATAACAACTGGTATTGGAACCGAATAATATGTGTTAATCCATGCGGCGAAGAAGGGCTTCCACCATGGGGTGTATGTAATTTAGGTTCAATAAATTTGAGCAATTTGGTAAAAGGTAATAATATTGACAAAAAGGCAACTTTTGATTTTAATTTATTAAAAAAGATTACCCGCGCAGCAGTGCGCTTTCAAGATAACGTAGTCGAAATGGATCCTTATGTATTTCCCGGAATAAGAAAAACCCAGTATGAGGGTGAAAGAAGAATCGGAGTAGGAACTCTTGGGCTTGGTGACACTCTCATTAAATTACACCTGCGATATGGCTCAAAGGAATCTTTGGTTTTTATAGACAAAATTTATCGTACCATCCGAAATGAGGCTTACGCAGAGTCAGTAAATATCGCAAAAGAAAAAGGTAGTTTTCCTCGATTTGATAAGGAACAGTATCCAAAAGGAAAATTTATTCAAGAACTACCAAAAGATATTCAAAATGATATTAAAAAATCAGGTATTCGAAACTCACTTCTCTTGATGCAAGCTCCAACCGGCTCAACATCGCTTATGGCCAACACAACAAGCGGAATAGAACCTGTTTTTGAATTTGAATTTATCCGCCATGATAGACTGGGAGAGCATGTTTTAAGACACCATTTATACGGACAATGGTATCAAAAACACAAAAAAGAAATTAAAGAAAATAAATTGAAAAAGCCTGAGTGGTTTGTATCAGCTAACGAACTATCTCCTGAAGATCATGTAAAAGTTCAGGCAACCATCCAAAAATACGTAGATGCTTCAATATCAAAAACAGTAAATGCACCAAAAACACATACAATCGAAGATGTAAAAAAACTTTATTCTTTGGCGTATAAACTAGGGCTAAAGGGAATGGCCTATATGAGGGAAGGATCAAGAACAGGAGTACTTGAACGAATTGAAAAAGAAGAAGAAGAAAAACCAATAACGCCAACATTCGCTGTTAAACCACGCCCAATGGTAGTACATGGATCAACATATCGAATAAACACTCCTGTTGGTGTCGCATTTATTACTGTTAATACAAATGGCGGATCTCCCCCAGAACCTCTTGAAGTTTTTATAAACATTAGTAAGCCCGGATCAGATATTTCCGCTATGGCAGAGGGTTTGGGAAGAACAATTTCTCTTGCTTTGCGATTTGCTTCACACTTACCCGCACTTCAACGAATTCAGGAAATTGTTAGTCAATTACAAGGAATTGGAGGAGCGCGAACAATGGGTTTTGGAAAAGATAAAATTCGCAGCCTTCCCGATGCAGTTGCAAAAGTACTTGCAATGCATTATGAAATTAACGGACACAAAAAAGAACAACCCGCTCAAAAACCTAAGTTAGTTACAGAAACAACGCAGCCAACCTTAATTCAAACACCAGAAAGTAGAGGAAATTTTGACATATGTCCATCTTGTGGCGAAGCTTTACTAGTCCACGAAGAAGGATGCAAAAAATGTTATGGGTGCGGATACTCGGAGTGTTAGATATTAGAAGGTGGAAAATTGAAAATAGAAGATTGAAAAATCGCAATATTCTATACTCCACCTTCTACATTCTCATTTCTAATTATTATGTCAATTTATACTCGGACTGGAGACAACGGAACAACTTCCCTTTTTGGGGGGGAACGGGTGTTGAAATCAGATCTTCTTGTTGAAACATATGGAATAATTGACGAACTCAGCTCGTTTCTTGGT